>JAEEGK010020111.1_pt1 | contig 14231 bp, 13 predicted proteins | sample 8958771 | NCBI WGS metagenome assembly JAEEGK01 (sample SAMN16246547, study PRJNA631951) | gut metagenome | biome: gut microbiome; feature: rumen; material: SC-attached | host: Bos | place: Iran: Karaj | collected 2018-10
ACTACTTGGAGAAAGTGCAGGTAAACGAGGAGGAAATCAACGAGTTCATGCCTGAGGTTTATCGTAAACTTGATTGGCTGAGCAAGGAGGATGTGCTGAAGAGAGTGGTTTCCATCGCTTTCAACCGTTTCCTGGACTATTATCGCAATCGTCCTGAAATTGAAATCGATAATGGTCGTGAGCGTAGGAAAGAGAGAGAAGCCAGGGAAAGCAAAGGTAGTAAAGGTAGCAAGCGTGGACGCATAGCAGAAGAAGGTTTTAGCCGACTGTTCATCAATTTAGGACGTACAGATAACCTGAACCCCAAGGCTTTGATGAGTATTGTCAATGAGCATATTCATGGTAAGGTTGAGATTGGACGCATTGATGTAATGCAGAATTTCTCTTTCTTTGAGGTGCGAGAGGAAGATGCCGACCGTGTGGTTCGATTCTTGAGTGGCCAAAACTACAAGAACAGAGGCATCACAGTAGAATTTTCAAATCCTGGTGACGGGGATGAGAAGCCCAAGAGATCAGAGAGACGAGGCAAAGAAAAGAGCACCGAAAAACCTACTCGTGAAAGCAAACGTGCCACTCGAGAAAAGGACAAGGAAGTAATGAAACAGTTAAAGGAAATCAAGACTGCTAAGAAAGCTGCCAAGAAGGAGAAAGCTACAAAGACGAAACCGAGTCGTGAAGAGCGTGGCTATACCAAGCCTCGTGGTCGTAAAGACGACTGGATGCAGTTCTTCATGCAGGATAACGACCTGAAAGGTGATGTCCCCAATTTTGATGAAGGCGGTTGGGCAAAGAAGAGCAAGAAGAAGAAGTGAAGCACCGAGCATCCACCAAAATTCTCTGAAAGATTTTTATCATTTGCTTCAAGCAAAAGACCCGATTACTTGAAGCAAATGAACCATCAGGTTGAAGCAAGTACAATCAATGATTCAAACTAAAAAAGGCAGCTCTATAAAGGCTGCCTTTTGAGTATAATAACATTGCTTTATTGTTCTATTAAAAGCCTGAGTTCCTTAGAGTTAGTTCGAGCCTTCATCCACTCAATCATCTTGGTCTTTTCACGTTCATCAATGCGCTTGTTGAGCTGTATTACAGCAAAAGTGATTGTATCCACGCGAGTAGAATCGATGTTCATTTCCAGCGTATGAGCCAATGAGAAGCGACTTACTTGTGGATATAATACCTTCATTTCAGGCATCAAGGCGCGTGCCATCTCATCATAAGTAATATAAGTGTCGAGTCGATTACGTAGAGAATCTATCATCAATGCCTGCTGCTCTAACTTCACTTCTCCATTCTTATAAAAATCTTCCAGTACTTGAGCACGTACCGATGTAATATCCATCGTAGCAGCTTGCTGTCCACTAACACCTTGCAGTACAACGAGTTTAGTATCCTGTAACTTATAATCAGCCATACGACGTTGAGCCATTATAATAGTACTATCAGCTATCTCTTTACCCACCAGCACCACTCGCAATTCTTTCTCACCGTCACGCTTTTCAACCTTTGCATCCACCACCTGTGCATTATCAAAACTCAACTGCTCTGCCACGAAACGATTGACAGAGCCTTCATAAATCGTATCATTCAAAATACCTATAGTAAGATAAATGGCAGGAATCATCGTCAAGATCACCACCCAGATGATATACTTGCGCACTTTCTTCTCACGTTCCTTATCTACATATTTCAGCCGACTGAAACGCATCACCCTTGTTCCAAGATAAGTAGATAAACAAATGAAAACAGAGTTGATAAAATAAAGGTAAAAGGCACCAAGGAAATAAATCAAGTTACCTGTAGCCAAGCCGAAACCTGCTGTACAAAGGGGAGGCATCAATGCTGTGGCAATAGCAACGCCTGGAATAACCGAACCTTTCTTTGTGGTGGAAAGGGCAATAAAACCAGCTGCGCCGCCAAAAAGTCCGATGAAAACGTCATAAATCGTAGGAGAGGTACGAGCCAGCAACTCCGACTGTCCTCCTGATACAGACGGACTGATCAAAAAGAACAAAGTGGAGGTTAGCACACTAAACAGTGTCACTACTAAATAACTTTTGAAAGAACGCTTCATCAAATCGAAATCACCTTGGCCAATAGCAAGTCCCACACCCATAATAGGTCCCATAAGAGGAGATATCAACATGGCACCTATAATAACAGCCGTAGAGTTAACATTCAATCCCAATGATGCCAAAAGAATAGCGGCTATCAAGATCCAAATGGTTGCACCTTTCATCTCTACTCCTTCGCGGATAGACTTGATGGCTTCACTCTCATCGGCTTTATCGCGACGAACATCCATATATTCTGCGATAAATGATTTGACTACAAAAACACTTTTCTCTGATTGATTATTTTCCATATTCATAATTTGATAAATCGGTTTACAAAAGGTATATGCCTAAGTGGCAAGTCACGTTTGATGATGTATGCCACAAATATCATCAAGAGGATGGTGCGGAAGAACAAACGAATCCATAAATTCTCTATTTCCAGGCACTGAGCTGCTACATACAAAGCAGCTGCCAGCAATACATAGGTACCAATGGCCTTTAAATCATAGTAAATGGGATACTTTTTCTGTCCTATAGAATAACTGAGTAGCATCGCCACACCATATCCACAGAAACCAGCCCAAGCACAAGCCATATAACTGTATTTGGGGATGAAAAATATATTGACAAGAACCAATGTTGCACATCCAATAATGGAGAATGTGGCCCCCCAATGTGTTTCATCAATAAGTTTGTACCAGAAAGAGAGATTAAAATACACACCCATAAAGATTTCAGCCATCATCACAATAGGCACAACTTTCAAACCCTCCCAATAATCCTTACCTATCAAGTATTTTAACACATCGAGATAGAACACTACTGCCAAATAAGCCAACAGAGTGAAAATGATGAAAAACTTCATACCATCTGCATAGACTTGTTTATTGTCTTTATCACGACTCTTGCCAAACACAAATGGCTCGTAGGCATAACGAAAAGCTTGCGTCAGCATCGCCATAATCATGGCTATCTTAACACAGGCACCATAGATGCCTAATTCCACAATTCCTTGTGCTTCATCAGGATAAACATAAGGGAAGATGATTTTATCTGCAACCTGATTGAGGATACCAGCAATGCCCAATACCAATAATGGCAAACAATAACGCATCATCCTACGGTTCAATTCCTTGTCAAAAACATACTTAAAACCTTTCAGCTCAGGAATCATACAAAGCATGACTGTAGAAGTACAAATCAGGTTGATTAGGAAAGCCTTACCTACATCCTGACCTTTCATTCCTACATAATAAATAAGGTTTAAGGAGATGTTCAAGAAAATGAACAGCAATTTCAGTGAGGCAAACCTTACAGGCTTATTCTTATATCTTAAATAAGAAAAAGGAATGGCCTGGAAAGCATCCATTGAAACAACAATCATCATTATACCCAAATACCAAGGATGCTCAGCATAACCTAAGAGCCCAGCAATGGGTTGCAAAAAAGACAGACCTAAGAGTAGAAATACTATAGAGAAACCTCCCACAGTGAGCAGGGTGGTGGAATAGACCCGCATGGGCTCATCCTTTCCATTGTTGGCAAAACGAAAGAAACCAGTTTCCATGCCACAAGTCAGGATGACCATCATCAATGCTACCCAGGCATAGACATTAGTTACTACTCCATAGCCACCCTCAGCAGCAGGCAAGGCCAAAGTATATACTGGCACGAGCAGGTAGTTGAGAAACCTGCCTACGATACTGCTAATTCCATAAATAGCTGTATCCTTTGCCAATGATTTCAAATTAGCCATATACTTTCAATCAAACAACTCTCCTTGTTGGGAGAAACGGAAACGTCCTAAATGCTTGTATGCCAAGTCTGTTACCTCACGACCTCGCGGTGTACGCTTGATGAAACCCTCCTTGATGAGGAATGGCTCATATACTTCCTCAATGGTGCCAGAGTCTTCACCTAAAGCCGTAGCAATGGTATTAAGCCCCACAGGACCTCCCTTGAACTTGTCGATAATGGTGAGCAGAATCTTGTTGTCAATCTCGTCCAAACCATACTTATCAATATTCAAAGCTTCCAGAGCATAGCGTGCAATCGCCATATCGATACTACCTGTACCCTTAACTTGTGCAAAATCACGAACTCGTCTTAGCAAAGCATTCGCGATACGAGGGGTACCTCGACTGCGTGAGGCAATCTCTGCAGCTGCATTCTTTTGGATGGGTATGCCTAAAATATCTGCAGAACGTTCAATGATTTTCTGCAATACGGCATTATCGTAATACTCCAAATGTAGGTTGATTCCAAAGCGTGCCCTTAATGGTGCCGTCAGCAAACCACTACGGGTGGTGGCACCTACAAGGGTGAACTTGTTCAAATCCAACTGGATACTACGTGCCGATGGACCTTTGTCTATCATGATGTCAATACGATAGTCTTCCATTGCAGAGTAAAGAAATTCTTCAACAACAGGTGAAAGACGATGTATCTCGTCGATGAAAAGCACATCATTCTCTTCCAAGCTGGTTAGGATACCTGCCAAGTCACCAGGTTTGTCCAGCACAGGACCAGAAGTTATCTTAATGCCTACACCCAATTCATTAGCTATGATATTCGACAAGGTAGTCTTGCCCAATCCAGGAGGTCCATGTAGTAACACATGGTCAAGAGACTCGCCTCTCATGCGTGCCGCTTGCACAAATACACGCAGGTTATCCACCACCTTATCTTGTCCGCTGAAATCCTCGAAACGCAATGGGCGCAAAGCATTTTCAAACTCTTTTTCTGAGCTTGATAACTGATGCTCACGTATGTTAAAACTATCTTCCATGTATTTTTCTGTGTCTTTAACAGGCAAAGATAGTATATTTTCTTGAAAAATTCCTATTTTTGCATCAGAAATGAAATGAATTTGTATTATGGTATTGAATTACATTTGGATTGCCTTTTTCGTAATTGCCTTTTTTGTGGCTTTGGGAAAGTTGGTTTTTACTGGTGATACTGAGATTTTCACGATGTTGGTAAATTCCACTTTCGACTCTTCAAAGTCCGCTTTTGAAATAGCCATTGGTTTGACAGGTTTATTGGCTTTTTGGTTGGGCATTATGAAGATTGGCGAAAAAAGTGGCATGATCAATGCACTCTCAAAGTTCCTGAGTCCGGTACTATGTAAGCTTTTTCCTGACATTCCAAAGGGACATCCTGCCTTGGGTTCTATTTTTATGAACTTGAGTGCAAATATGCTCGGACTCGACAATGCTGCTACTCCATTAGGTTTGAAGGCAATGGAGGAACTTCAATCTTTGAACACTAAAAAGGACACAGCTACCAATCCAATGATTATGTTTCTGGTTATTAATACATCGGGGTTGATACTTATTCCTATCAGCATTATGATGTATCGCGCACAGATGGGAGCTGCTCAGCCTACGGATATTTTTATTCCTACCCTGATAACCACTACAATCTCTACGATGGTGGGTATTTCAATTGTCAGTATTACGCAACATATTAACCTATTTAATAAAGCCATTCTTTCATTAGTGGGAGGTATAGCAATATTCTTTAGTGCCTTAATGTGGCTTTTCCTAACAGTAAGTCGAGAAACGATGGGTACCTACTCTACATTGGTTGCTAATATCATATTATTTGGAATTATTATTACTTTTATCATCTGGGGGTTGTGGAAGAAAGCCCAGGTATATGATGCATTCATCGAAGGGGCAAAAGAGGGATTTACCACTGCCGTTAGAATCATACCATATCTTGTTGCTTTCCTCGTTGGAATCGGCGTTTTTCGTGCTTCCGGAGCAATGGACATTTTGGTGGATAGCATAGGCTGGTTAATAGGATTAACAGGTGTTGACACTACCTTTGTAGGAGCTTTGCCAACGGCTTTGATGAAATCACTTAGTGGTAGTGGAGCAAACGGGCTAATGATTGATACTATGCAACAGTATGGTGCTGATTCTTTGGTAGGACGAATGAGTTGTGTGGTAAGAGGAGCTTCTGACACCACTTTTTATATCTTAGCTGTATATTTTGGGAGTGTAGGCATAACAAAGACACGGAATGCTGTGAGTTGTGGATTACTTGCCGATTTATCGGGTATCATTGCAGGTATATTTATAAGTTATCTATTCTTTTCCTAAAGACGTATGATTACATTTCAGACAGAACATATCGAAATGCCAGCTATTGATTTAGAGAAAGTACGGACTTGGGTGAAAGCAGTAGCAGCTACCTATGGGAAAAGAGTTGGTGAAATATCTTATTTCTTTTGCAATGACGAGAAAATACTCGAGGTAAATCGTGAGTACTTACAGCATGATTACTACACAGATATCATTACATTCGACTATTGTGAGGGTAACCGATTAAGTGGAGATTTGTTTATCAGCCTAGACACTGTTCGCTCGAATGCTGAGATGTTGGATACAAATTATTATACTGAGTTGCATCGTGTTATCATTCATGGAGTGCTGCATCTTTGTGGTATCAATGACAAGGGTCCAGGCGAACGAGAAATAATGGAAGCGGCTGAAAATAAAGCACTTTTATTATTATGAGCTATTTCATCTGCAGAATTAATTATCTCTCACATTTGGGGTCTAAACCTAAAAATAGTCGGAAGTTTTTATTATTTTTGCAAACGGAGAAAGATAAGGGAAATGGAGTTTAATTACGACATAGTGGTAATTGGTGCAGGACATGCAGGGTGTGAGGCAGCAGCTGCAGCAGCTAACCTTGGCTCAAAGACATGTCTTATTACGATGGATATGAACAAGATTGCACAGATGAGTTGCAATCCTGCTGTGGGTGGCATCGCCAAAGGACAAATTGTTCGTGAAATCGACGCTATGGGTGGCTTTATGGGTATCGTTACGGATAAAACTGCTATTCAATTCCGCATTCTTAATCGCTCGAAAGGCCCAGCTATGTGGAGCCCTCGTGCTCAGTGTGATAGAGGAAAGTTCATTTGGGCTTGGCGAGAAGTGCTAGAGAATACCCCAAATTTGCATATTTGGCAAGATACTGTAGAAGAATTGTTAGTAGAAAATGGAGAGGTAGTAGGACTGAAAACCGTCTGGGGGGTAACATTTCATTGCAAATGTGTAATCTTGACAGCAGGTACTTTCCTTAATGGACTGATGCATATAGGTCGTAAAATGGTTCCTGGAGGTAGAATTGCTGAGCCAGCATCTTATAGACTGACAGAATCCATCGCTCAACACGGTATCAGTTTTGCCCGTATGAAAACGGGTACACCTGTCAGAATAGACGGAAGAAGCGTACACTTCGAAGATTTAGAAATCCAGGAAGGTGAAAATGATTTCCACAAGTTCTCTTTCTTAGATACAAGTACCAGACATTTGAAACAACTTACCTGTTGGACGGTCAATACAAATGAAGAGGTGCATGAGATCCTGAAAAGCGGATTAGCAGACTCTCCACTATATAATGGACAGATACAAAGTATTGGGCCACGTTATTGCCCAAGCATAGAAACCAAAATTGTAACTTTTGCTGATAAAGATCATCATCAGCTGTTCTTGGAGCCAGAAGGAGAGACTACAAATGAGCTATATTTGAATGGTTTTTCATCGTCATTACCGATGGAAACGCAGATTTCTGCTCTTAAGAAGATACCTGCTTTTAGAGACATTGTGGTGTATCGACCAGGCTATGCTATTGAATACGATTATTTCGACCCCACACAACTCCATCATTCGTTGGAATCGAAGATAATTAAAAACCTCTTCTTTGCAGGACAAGTAAATGGCACAACTGGTTATGAGGAAGCAGCTGGACAAGGTTTATTAGCTGGAATAAATGCACACATCAATTGTCATGGTGGAGATCCTGTAACTTTATGTAGGGATGAAGCCTATATTGGCGTTCTGATAGATGATTTAGTTACTAAAGGTGTGGATGAACCTTACCGTATGTTTACTTCTCGAGCAGAATATCGGATTCTGCTTCGTATGGATGATGCAGACATGAGGCTTACTCCAAAAGCATATAAAATAGGTTTGGCAACTCAGCATCGTTATGAACTCATGTTTTCAAAGAAAAAGCAAATCGACAGAATCTTAGCTTTTGCAAAGGATTATTCTGTGAAACCTGATGCCATCAATCCTATTTTGGAGCAACTTGGCACTACCCCACTCAGACATGGATGCAAATTGCTAGATTTAATTATACGTCCTCAAATTACTATTGAACAGATGGCTGAGCAGATACCATCATTCCAAGAAGTCTTAGAACAAATTACAGATAGAAAGGAAGAAATTGTAGAGGCTGCTGAAATACAGATTAAGTATAATGGTTATATTGAACGTGAGAAATTAATTGCTGAAAAAGTGAGTAGATTGGATAATATCAAAATTCAGGGGAAGTTTGATTACAACTCCCTGCAATCTCTTTCAACAGAAGCTCGCCAAAAGTTAACGAAGATCGACCCAGTGACCATTGGGCAAGCTAGCCGCATACCTGGTGTTTCGCCTAGCGATATAAATGTGTTGTTAGTGTTGGCTCAAGGCAGTAGCCGCTAATGTTCCTCGTGAAACAATTTATAAACAACCTAATAAAAACTCATTGAAAATGAATAACAAATTACTCATTGAAAATCTGCGAGCAATACCTGATTTTCCTCGTAAAGGAATTAACTTTCGTGACGTAACTACTCTTTTTAAGAATGCAGAGTGTTTAAAAATCATGCTTGACGAGCTGGAAGAACTTTACAAGGACAAGGGTATAACCAAAATTGTTGGCATAGAAAGTCGAGGTTTTGTAATGGCATCGGCATTAGCTGGACGTCTGGGGTGTGGAATTGTGTTAGCAAGAAAACCTGGTAAGCTGCCCTCTACAGTAATCAAGGAATCTTTCTCAAAAGAGTATGGTGTTGATACTATAGAGATGCATATAGACTCTATTAATGAAAACGATGTGGTGCTCATCCACGACGACCTTCTCGCTACAGGTGGTACAGCTAAGGCTGCCTATAAGTTGGTGGAAAACTTTCACCCCAAAAAGATATACATGAATTTCATCATTGAGATTACAGATGAAGGATTACATGGACGAGACCTGTTTAAGGATATAGATCTCACAACCCTTATGGTGATTTAAAAAGCTTGAGATTGTTTGAAGATAATTGTAAATGAACAAGGAAGAAGAGGAAAACCGACTGACACATCTGAAGGACATCGTCAGCAGATTACCTGAGAAACCCGGCAGCTATCAATACTGGGATGCTGAGGGTATAATCATATATGTAGGTAAAGCGAAAAACCTTAAAAAAAGGGTGAGCTCTTACTTTACCAAGAATCATGATTCCGTCAAAACCCGAATGTTGGTTAGCAAAATTACCAACATTACTTATACTACGGTAAATACGGAAGAGGATGCATTGAATTTGGAGAATAAGCTCATCAAAAAATACAAGCCTAGGTACAATGTTTTGCTAAAAGATGATAAAACTTATCCATCTATTGCTGTTGAGAAAACAGAGTTCCCAAGAGTATATAAAACCCGTCAGTTGACCGATAAAACTGTTATTTATTTCGGCCCTTACACACATGTAAGTACAATGTATGCATTGATGGAACTTATCAAGCACCTTTACCCCATACGAACTTGTCGGTATCCTTTGACAGTAGAGAACATCCAGGCAGGTAAGTACAGGACTTGTTTAGACTATCAATTGGGGCGTTGCGAAGGACCTTGTGTAGGTAAACAGAGCAAGGAAGATTACCAAAACAACATTAACCAAATCTGTGAAATACTGAAAGGAAACACGCGTAAGTTAGAGCAACAGTTGATGGATGAGATGAAAAGATTAGCAGATAAAATGGAATTCGAGGAGGCAGAATTAGTGAAGAAACGCTATCTACTTCTGAAGAACTATAATGCTAAATCTGAAGTGGTTAACTATAACCTTGACAATATTGATGTATTTTCTTTAGAAGAAGATGAGGATCAGAAATCTTCTTTCATCAACTTCATGCATGTCAAGAATGGGGCTATTATTCAGAGTTTCACATTTGAATACAAGAAACGTCTTGATGAGAGTAAGGAAGAACTTTTAGCACTGGGTATCAGTGAGATGCGTGAAAGATTCGAGAGTAAGGCCAAAGAGATTATCGTACCATTTGAAATGGAGATGGAGATGAATGAGGCCATCTTTACCGTCCCTCAACGAGGTGACAAGAAGAAGCTCTTGGATCTTTCAACAATGAATGTTAAAGAGTATAAGGCAGATAGACTCAAACAAGAAGAAAAGCTGAACCCAGAACAAAGGTCTGTAAGACTACTTACGGAATTACAGCAATTACTTCATTTAGAGAAACTTCCTATCAGAATTGAGTGCTTTGACAACTCCAATATACAAGGAGCTGACCCTGTAGCAGGATGCGTAGTGTTCATCAAGGGTAAACCATCGAAGAATGACTATAGAAAATATAACATCAAGACAGTTGTAGGCCCAGATGACTATGCTTCTATGAGAGAGGTGGTAACTCGCAAATATCAACGAGCCATTGATGAGGAAACTCCCCTACCCGACTTGATAATTGCCGATGGTGGAATCGGCCAAATGCATGCTATCCAAGAAGCATTGGACTCACTTAGATTGCAAATTCCAGTAGCTGGACTTGCTAAAAACGATAAGCATCGCACATCGGAGTTGTTATTCGGATACCCACCACAAACAATCGGCATAAAGCAGACATCTGCCTTATTCAAACTCTTGACAAACATACAAGATGAGGTACATCGTTTCGCCATAACTTTCCATAGAGAGAAGCGCAGCAAACGACAAATTGCCTCGGAGTTGGATTCCATCAAGGGTATAGGAGAAAAGACTAAACAGGCTTTGATTAGAGAGTTTAAGAGTGTGAAAAGGATCAAGGATGCTACGAAGGAACAGTGGGAAGCTGTGATTGGAAAAGCAAAAGCACAGATTTTAAGCAACTATTTCAAAAAAAATGACTAAATTTGGCAACGAGATATGAGGGTAGTTATACAAAGAGTAGCACATGCCTCTGTTACAATAGAGGATACTTGCAAATCAAAGATTAGTAAGGGCTTCTTAGTGTTGTTGGGCATTGAAGAAGCTGACGGACAGGAAGATATTGACTGGCTATGCAAGAAAATAGTGAATTTGCGAGTGTTTGAAGATGAAGCTGGGATAATGAACAAATCTATCTTGGATGAAGATGGTGAGATACTGGTAGTCAGCCAATTTACCTTAATGGCTTCAACCAAGAAGGGCAATCGTCCGTCATATATCAGAGCTGCGCGTCATGAGGTTTCTATCCCACTTTACAAACAATTCTGTAAAACATTAAGCCAAGTACTTGGCAAAGATGTCGCCACAGGTGAATTTGGAGCCGATATGAAGGTGGAACTACTCAATGATGGACCTGTAACTATTTGCATAGACACTAAAAATAAAGAATAATGAGCATAGAAGAAGCACAGAAGAAGGTTGATTACTGGATTAAAACTTATGGAGTTCGCTATTTCAGCGAGCTAACCAATATGGCCGTACTAACTGAAGAGGTAGGAGAACTGGCAAGAGTAATGGCTCGCAAATATGGCGACCAGTCATTCAAATCCGGTGAAAAGGAGAATATCAGCGAAGAAATAGCAGATATCTTTTGGGTGTTGCTTTGCATCGCTAACCAAACAGGCGTTGATCTAACCCAGGCTTTTGAGCAAAGCATTGCTAAAAAGACAATGAGAGATAATACAAGACATATTAATAACCCTAAATTACAAGAACATGGAGCATAATAGTATCCTCAAAAAGGTAAACGACCAAGTACCTGAGAGTAAATATGTAGCTACACTGAAGAAGTACAAAACCGAACTCAATGATGACGAAGTAAAGGCCAGTGTAGAGAAACTGCTGAATGAACATTTGTCAGAGAACAACACATTGGATGTCAAGAAGTTTCTGTTTAATTGTATAGACTTGACTACATTAAAGGAAACAGATAACGATGAATATGTGATGCAATTCACGCAAAAGGTTAATCAGTTTGACGGGGAGTACCCTGAACTGAAGAACGTAGCTGCTATATGTGTTTATCCCTGTTTTGCAGAAATAGTAAGAGACACCTTAGAGGTGGAGGATGTGAATGTGGCATGCGTTTCCGGTGGTTTCCCTTCTTCTCAAACCTATCCTGAAGTAAAAATTGTGGAGACAGCATTAGCCATTAAAGACGGTGCAGATGAGATTGACATCGTAATATCTGTGGGGAAATACTTAGCAGGTGATTATGAAAGTATGTGCGATGAAATAGATGAAATAAAGGAAACCTGCAAAGATCATACCTTGAAAGTGATATTGGAAACAGGAGCTATAAAGCATGCTTCAGACATAAAGAAAGCATCCCTACTCTCTTTGTATGCAGGAGGTGATTTCATCAAAACCTCAACGGGTAAGATTGCTATATCTGCCACTCCAGAAGCTGCATACGTGATGTGCCAAGCCATCAAGGAATATTATGAGCAAACAGGAATCAAGAAAGGTTTCAAGGCAGCAGGAGGCATCAATACTGTACAAGATGCTCACAAATATTACACTATTGTAAAAGAAATACTTGGAGAAGAATGGTTGGATAATTCTCTCTTCCGCTTAGGTACCAGCAGATTGGCTAATCTACTACTTTCAGAAATTGTGGGTAAGGAGGTGAAGTTCTTTTAATTGTTTCTATCCACTACATAATCAAGATAAGCCATTAGGGATTCCTTGATATCAGAATCAGGAGCATCTGTCAGCAAGGCAGATGCTTTTTCTTTGATTTCATCGATGATTTTATAAGAATACTCGATGCCACCCAATTGCTTAGTAAATTCGATTAATTGGGCAATTTCTACATCAGTTGCAGTAAAACTTCTCACTTTTTCAGCCAACATTAAATAGTAATCATTTTGCGCAGAGTTTAAGGCATAGAGTACAGGAAGGGTAAGTTTACCTTCTTTCATGTCATTGCCTGTAGGCTTACCTAATGCTTGATTATCGAAATAGTCGAAGATATCATCCTTGATTTGAAAACAAAGACCGATTTTCTCTCCAAAATCAGCTGCTTTCTCAATCCATTCCTTATCAGCACCAGCAGCAATTGCACCAGCTCTACCACAAGAAGAAAAAAGTATAGCTGTTTTATTGCGGATAATGTCGAAATAAACATCATAAGACAACGTGTTATTGGCTATGTTGTAAAGCTGCAACAACTCACCATCAGCTAAAAGTTGACCTAACTTAGCAACAATATCCACAATTTCAAAATGGCGTGTCAAAGAAACTTGTTGTAAGGCTGTTGCCAAGAAAAAGTCGCCAGAAAGCACTGCTACCTTATTATTAAAAGCAGCATTGACGGAAGCTTGGCCCCTACGCTTATCACTCTCATCCACCACATCGTCATGAATTAAGGTAGCAGTATGAAGCAATTCCAATGATACAGCTGCATGGTAGGCAGCTGGAGTCACTTTGTCAAACATTTTAGTAATCAAAAACAGCAATAAAGGCCTCATCATCTTCCCATGCTTCTGTGTAACATGCATGATTACCTGTTGCAAAAGCACGTTTGATGATGACAAAGATTCCTTGTAAAGGCGTTGGAATTCCTCCATCTCAGCCTTCACTGGATTCGATATAAATGACAAATCTCGACTCATATCAAAGAATTTTCCTACAAAAGTAGTAATAAATTACCGAAATGTGGTTTTTATTTTATACATTTACGCATAAATTTTTTGAAAAGTATGGAAACTGGCGATAAACTATTCCTTTTAGACGCATATGCGCTCATCTATAGAGCCTATTATGCACTCATTAAGAACCCTCGAATTAACTCCAAAGGGCAGAACACATCTGCCATCATGGGCTTTGTCAATACTCTAGAAGAAGTGTTGAAAAAAGAGAATCCTTCACATATTGGCATCGCCTTTGATCCTCCAGGTCCAACATTCAGACATGAGGCATACCCTGACTATAAAGCTCAACGTGAAGAGACTCCAGAGGACATCCGAAAATCAGTACCAATTATTAAAGAAATAATCAAGGCTTACAATATCCCCATTCTGGAGGTAGCTGGTTATGAAGCTGATGATGTAATTGGGACGCTTGCAACAGTAGCTGGAGCCCAAAGCATCGATACCTATATGCTGACTCCAGATAAGGACTATGGGCAGCTGGTGAAAGAT
>JAEEGK010020112.1_pt1 | contig 14230 bp, 10 predicted proteins | sample 8958771 | NCBI WGS metagenome assembly JAEEGK01 (sample SAMN16246547, study PRJNA631951) | gut metagenome | biome: gut microbiome; feature: rumen; material: SC-attached | host: Bos | place: Iran: Karaj | collected 2018-10
TTTTTGTTTGTGTTGTTGTAATTTTGTTTGGTTTTTTTTTAGGTTTTTTTTTTGTTTTTTTTTTTATGGTTTTTAAAATTTTTTTTTTTTTTTAAAGTTTTTTTTTTTTTTTTTTTTTTGTTTTTTTTTATATTTTATAAAGCTTTTTGTTATAATTCTTTTATTTTTGTTTTAATTTTGATAAAAAATTTTTGTTTATAAATTAAATAATTACATTTTTTATAGAATTAAAATACCTTAAAAATAATTTACACTAAAAGATAACTTACAATTATATTCTTAATAATAAAATTAAAAATCATCATACCATTTATTAAATTGTTCTATTTCTTCTTCAGTAATCTTAATTTCTTTCTCAGGTTCCCATTCTTTAACATGAACTTTAACATAATCAGAATATTTAACAGTAGCAACACTACTATTCCCTTTATTAATATTACCAATAAAAACATTAACATCATTATCAATATTTTCTTCATTATTTTCATGTTTTTTATTATTAGGAATATTAATAGAAGGTAAAGGTTTAATTTTAGGAAGATATGGAGGACTCATATTTAAAGATATTAATTCTTCCCATTTAAATCCATTAAACCAAATATGTTTTTTAACAGAATCAATTGTAGTAATTCTATTTAAAGGATTTTTTTCTAACATTAATTTAATTAAACTCTTAAATTCTTTATCTCTACAAAAAGGAGGAAAATTAATTTTATCATTTATTATAGAAATATAAATTTCCATAGGATCATCTGCAGTTTCTCCAAAAGGAACTCCACCACATATAAATTCATACATACAAATACCAATTGACCAAAGATCAACTTGAAATGAGTATCCTTCACCTAAAATAACTTCAGGTGCCATATAATGAGGTGTTCCTATAATTGTTGATGTTCTATCTATTATTTTTTTTGCTGTTCCAAAATCAATTAATTTAATAAATCCATTATGAATTACTATTATATTTTCTGGTTTTAAATCTCTATATATAAATTTCCTATCATGTAAATAATTGATTGCTGTTATCATACTCGCTGCATAAAATAATGTTTGGGCTTTATTTAATAAACCAATATCTCTTATTACATCAAATAATTCTTTTCCTTTTAAATATTCCATTAAGAAATAAATATTATTTTCATCTTTTAAACATTTTACTAATTTAACAATAAAAGGATGATCAACTTTTAATAAAATTCCCTTTTCTAAATCTAAATTATGATGTAAATGCTCATAATTAATATGTTTTCTACTAATTGCTTTAATTGCATACATATAATTATTTTTTTCACAATAAACTAAAGATACACTTCCATAATTTCCACTTCCTAATTCTTTAATAAAATATAAGTCTTTTAATTCAATACTATCATCTTGTAAATATAATCTATTCATTAAAAAGTTTTTCATATTAATTTCTATTGTTCTTAAAAAATCTTCTTTATATAAAGAATATAATTCTGTTTTACCTTTTGAAATTGCTGTAGCTGTTCTTAATTCTTTAGTTAATAAAGCTCTTTCTCCAAAATATTCTTTTGAATTTAAAGTCCTTAAATATTGACCTCTTACACTAATATTAACTTCTCCACTTTTAACAATATAAAATTTTCCTGCTTTATCCCCTTCACTAATAATTTTTTGTCCAGGTTTAAATTTTTCAATATGAATCATAGTAGAAATTTCAGATAATTTACTATGAGGTAAATTTTTAAATAAAGAAATTGTAGATAAAGATTCAATAATTTCACATTTATTCATAATTTCGCTAAAAGAAGCACATTGTAATTCATACATAATTTTCATTGTATTAGCTTCCATAAATAAAGCATCAGGAGAAGGATATAAAGCATAAGTTGTTTTTTCTTTTGATAAAGTTAATAATTCTTTCTCAAATAAAATATCACCTCTACTTGCAACAATTTCATTTGTTTTTGAATTTATTAAATTACCATCAATCATAATTACCATTGTTGAACTTTTAATATGACCAATTGGAAAAGCTACATAATCTTTTCCTAAATTAACAGCTTCAAAATGATTAAAAATATTATTTAATAAATCTCCAGTTAATTTATTAAATAATTTAGAATTTTTAAAAGCACTTTTCATAAAATTTAAATATAAAAAACTACGATATTTATCACTTAACATACTTTTTAAAGTAGAAATAGAAATAGAATAACAAATACATTTTGTTTTAGTAATAACATCCATTGTTCTTTTAGTATCAACTAAAATTGATCTTTCACCAAAATTATCTCCAGATTTTAAAACTCTAACAACATTACCATCATCATCAACACATTCAACTTCTCCTGATTTTATAATATAAATACAAGTTGCTAATTCTCCTTTTTTAACAATAAGAGTTTTAGGTTCAAATTCTTCTTTAAATAAAGAAGAAGATAAAATAGTTTTTTGATATTGTTCAATATGAGAAAGAATTGGAATTGAATCAATAAATCTTAAATTTTCTTCATAATTAATTTTAGTAATATGATCAATTATTTTTCTAAAATTTTTTCTTTCTAAAGTCCAAAGTAAACAATCAGTAACAGCAATAACAGAAGCTGAACGTGGAGCATCATGTAATAATGCTAATTCACCAAAACTTTCTCCAATTTTTAATTTTCTTACTACTTTATTATTTATTATTAATTGTACTTTTCCTTTTTTTAATATATAAAAATAATTTCCTATATCTCCTTGTTCAAATATATATGTATTTTGTTTTACTTCTACTAATGACATTTCTTGAATTATTGCATCACGGGCTTGTTTATTTAATATTTTCATAAAGAAATGTGTTATTAAACAATTTTCTATTAAATTTGAATCTTCTTTTTCTAGGTTTTTACTTTTTAAAATTGGAAAACTTTCTTTTATTTCTTCTTCTTTTTGTTTTTTAATTGGAGGTTTTTCTATTTTTTTTGTTTTTTGATTTGGACGAAGCATTATTGAAGATAATTTCAATAAATTAGCATTTGAATTTCTATATGATAAATTATTATTTTTTATTGGTTCTGTTTGAATTATACTATATTTTTGTTGCATATTTGAAATTGCGTTTGATACTGATTGAATGTTTGTAATTGGAAGACTATCATCTGTTCCATTATTCATTGCATTTATTATATTTATATCATGTATTGATTGATTTAATCCCATTTAATTAAAATTTTTTTTAAAAACTTTTTTTTTAATTGATATTGTTTTTTTATTTTATATAATTATTTTTTCAATAAAATTTAAATTAATTGGAAAAAGGATTTTTATTATTTTTGATTATTAAATGATATCTATTGATAAATGAAATATAAATGAAAATATAAAATTTATAAAAATTAAATTTATTATTATTATTGGATTTTATTAATATTATATGAAATTCGAATTATTTATTTTAATATAAAATTATTTTTTAACTTCTTATTTTTATTCTTTATTTATTTGTTTTAGCTTTTCTATTTTTATTAATGAGGTTAAAACATTTTATATACACTTTTTTACGTTTTAATTAATAAAAAAATAAATAAAAAAAAAATTTATTTATCTGTTTTCATATATCTTCTTGATAATTTTACTAATTTTTCAAAAGGAAGTTTTGAAATTTGACCTAAATCAATATTTAATGGATTGATAGAATAATGATTAATCTTTTTATTAATAATATTATATTGCAAAGAAATATCCTTATAAATATTTTTATTCAAACTGAAATTTCTTTTTTTATAAAAATGATTATCATTATTATAAAAATTAACTTCTGTCTTTAAATTCATAGAATTAAGAGTATTAATATTATTTTGATTATTATTAATTTCATTATTAAAAAATTTATTTGTACTTTTTTTTTTAATATTACTCATTGAAATTCTTCTTTGTTCCATTCTTTCAACTGTTGATGTCATTGTTTTCATATCCCAAATTATATCTTCTTCAAATGAATTATTATTTGTATTATGATTTGATTTTTGTTTATGAATATCTTTAAATTCATTTTGCAAAATTAATTCAATATTTTTTACATTTAAATCATTATAATAATCATTATAAATATTATTTTCATAATTACCATATATTGATTTACTATATTTTAAAATTGCAATTGCATTATAAAATGGACTATTATTTATAAAATTATTATTTTCTATATAAGAATATAATAAAGTATTGCAAGTATATAAAATTTTAGGGTCTGAATTTAATAAAATGATATTTAAATAATCATATGCGGTAGTATAAACTAAATTATAATCTAATAAATATAAACATTTAGTTTCAAAAATTGAATAAGGAGGAAAATCTTTGTTAATATAATTTTTAATTATTTTTTCACTATAATTTGAATCACCTATAAATTTTAATGAAAGAATAAAACAACATAAACAAAGAAGTTTTCTTTTATTTTCTATAATTAACAGAATTTTATTTTTTGATAAGATTATATCTAAATATAATATACTTAAATATAATATTTCTAATTTATTGAAATTTTTATTGAAATATTTTGAATATAATGATTTTAAATTTTGGATCATTTCTTTTCTATATATAATAAATGAATTTTTTCCTGAAATTTGAGGAAATGAAATTGAATGAGGATTTTTTGTTATATTTGATTTCATTAATATAATTTTCATTTCATCATTTAACTCATTCATTAATTTTTTATTTATAAGAAAATATTTTATTTGGAAAAATATTAAGAAATATAAATTAAATATTAAAAACAACGTATTATTTTATTCTTAATTATAGTATCAAAATATAATTCAATTATATATTATTTCAATTAAAAAAATTCATTAAATATAATAACATTCCAACTTTATTTAAATTAAATTTCAAAAAAAAAAATTAAAAAAACAATATTCAATAAAAATAATAAAAAATTAAAAATTCAAAAAAAATGTTATCTCTCCTTTTTTTTCTAACAACAATCTCCAAAATTTCCCTTTTAACAGTAACAGAAGAGCGTAATTCCTTTATAAACGAATGTGGTCCCTATGCATCACAAGAAACAGACATAAATCCATCAATAACAGATTGTATAAATTCAAATGAAAAATTAAATGAAGAAAACGTAAAAAAATGTTGTTATGTAGAAGGATATATGAATTTACAAACAAGAACAACATGTGTAAATGTAATAAATTCAACAGAAGGAAGAATTGATATGATAGAAGAATTTTCTTCTTTTTCAACTGGAGTAAAAGTTGAATGTGGACAACAAAAAATATTTAAAAGTGATTGTGGAAATGATAATCCAGAAGAAACTAGTAATTGTTCTAAATATAAAACTGGTGATTATTCTTGTTGTTTTATTTCTATTAAATCAAATCAATTTACTGGAACTGCTTGTAGGAAATATAATAATATTGATCAAAATGATATTGGAGAAGCTGTTCTTGCTGCTAAAACTATTGGAGCTTCTTTGATTGTTGATTGTTATTCACAGTATCTTATTTTTTCTAAAGTTTTTTTTCTTATATTTTTTTTTGTTCTTTTTTAAAAAAAGTTTTTTATTTTTTTTTTTGGGTTTTATTTTAAATTTTTTTTTTTTTTGAAAATATTTTATAAATATGGGACAAGGGAATATTAAATGTTTATGTTGTAGAGGAAAAGAAAATAATGAAATACAATTTGATGGAACTGAAAATCAACAAAAAACAAATGATAAATCGCCAAATACTATAAGAAATGAAAATTCAAAAGATTTAAAAACATATGTAAATTCAAAGAATATTAAATCTGATTCTATTTCAAATGAAGAAATAAGTAAAAAAGAAGATGATGATGATGATAATATAATTGGTGAATCTGATGCAAAAAAAAAGAAAACTAATATACTCCAATTAAGAAGTTTTAAAAAAAAATAATGATTTATTTATTATATTGCCTCATTATAAAAAAACTATAAAAAACAAATTTATGAGTGGTTATTTTTTTTATATATTTATCATAATTAAAATTTAATGAAATTAAAATCTTTTTGTATAAAATACTAAATAGAGGCATGATACTATTAAATATTGTTATTTAGAATGTAAATTAAATAAAATAAATATATATTTTTTTTTAAATTCAATATTTAATATAATATATATTATTATATATTTAAATACTTCTTTTATATATATATTTAAAATATCAGATAAAATTTGAGATATATAAAAATAAAGCATTATTCTACTTTAATATTAATATAAATTTTTATATCATAAATAATTTAGTATATTTTTTCCTAATTCTTAAATATATTTATCATTATATAAATTTATATTTTTATCGATATTAATATTGAAAGAGTATTATTGAAATTTGTAATTGAATATTAAATTATTAATAAAAAAGAAATAAAAATTTTGTTTAATTATAAATTTCATTTATATTATTTAATTATAATTAAATATTAAGGTTAATGAAAGGGATAATTAGTCCAAAAAACATAATAAATTTAACATCTAATCACAAAATTCTTCCAGCTAATACAATAGATAAAAAATCAATGCTAATAAGGCCAATTATAGATTCAAACATTGAAAATAATTCATATAAATTTAAAGAATCTTTATTAAAAAATAATAATTATACAAAAAGAAATGAAAATAAATCAAAAATTGAATCAATAAATTTAAAACTAAATTCAGATAAAAAAAAACAATATTTCCAAACATTAAAAGATAAAATTTTCAGTCCAGGAGATTTAGAACCAATAAAAACAGAACCAAAAACCCAAAAAATATTATCAGAACTAACAACAAGTCTAAATTTTAATTCAAACAACAAAAACAATTCAAATAACAAAATAAATATAAATAATATATTAAAAGGATTAAAAAACATAACAAATATAATAACAAATTCAAATTCAAATATAAAATATCTTCCAGAAAAACAAAATTATCTTTCAAAGAAAAAAACATTAATATTAGATTTAGATGAAACATTAGTTCATTCTGCATTTAAATCTTTTTATTCAAAAGAAGATATAGTTTTTAATATGCAATTTGATGGAAAACAACACACAATTCATGTTTTAAAAAGACCTTATGTTGATGAATTTTTAGATAAAATGTCTCAATTATATGAAATTGTAATTTTCACTGCATCAATTTCAGATTATGCTAATCCACTTTTAAATAAATTAGATCCAAGAAGAAGAATTTGTCATAGATTATTTAGAGAACATTGTACTTCTTCTGGGAATTTATTTATTAAGGATTTAAGAAAAATTGGAAGAGATTTAAAAGATACTATTATTATTGATAATAATCCTATTTCTTATTTGTATAATAAAGAGAATGGAATTCCTATAATTACTTGGCATTCTAGTCAAAGTGATAATGAATTAGTTAAAATGATTCCTTTACTTGAATTGTTAAGTAAAGTTGATGATGTTAGGATTATTATTAAAAAAGTTGTTAATGGAAGTTTTATTAATTATACTGAAGTTAATAAGTTGATTAAAAAAAATAATTTAAATAATATTAAATCAAATAATGATGATAAAAATGAAGACAATAAAAATCTTTTTGTTTTGGATAATGTAATTTTAAAATCTTCTACTTATAAAGATAAACCAATTAGTAATATTAAAAAACAAAAAATAATTAAAAATAAAGAAAATAAAGATAATATTAATAATAATAATATTAGTAATAATAATCAAAATAATTCAATTTCAAATTCTTCTCATAAAAATAATAATTTATCTCGTATAAAACATCAATTTACAAATTATTATTTTAATAATGAAAGAAATTCAGTTGGAGATAAAATAAGAGAAAGTTTAAATGGAGATTTTGAAAATAGGCAAACAAGTAATTTATTTGAAGATAAAGTTTATAAAGAAAAATATAATAATTTTTATGAACCAAAATCATATTCAATAACATCAAAAGAAACGAAATCATTTATTGAAATTGAAAATAAAGATGAATTAATATTACCTTCAAATAATTATTTAACATCATCTTTAAAGGATTTAAATACAAAAAAAAAGAATAAAAAAATATTTTATAATAAATTAATGGAAATGAAAGAAAAAGTAAATAATGATGAAAATGAGAGAACTTCAACTTCAAAAATAGAACATTATCATAAATTTAGTATTGGGATTTCAAATAGAGAAAATAATAATAATTATGATTTAAATTCAATGACTTTACCATCTCGTTCTTTAAATAAAAAAATGTTTTCTTTAAATTATAGTCATAAAAATCTTCATGATTTAAAATATAAAAATTATACTACAAAAATAGCAACTATTAATTTACAAGACAAAAATAATGATATTGGTATTAATGGGAAAAATAAAGGAATTGAAAGAAATAAAACTGTTGATAATTTATCTATTTTATTTAATAATAATAATTTAAATAGTTTAACTAATAGAAATTATTCAAGTGAAAGAAATTTTTCAAATGTTTTCAAAGATAAATTTAAAAGTTCTAATGGAATTAATTTTCTAAATATTAAATTTTTTTAATAAAATATTATTTATTTATTCCAATTTTTAAATTCTGATTTAATGTGATTTAAATGAAGAAAAATAAATTCTTTTTTAATTATTTATTTCCAATTTTTTATCAAATAATTATTGTAAATATTACTCTTAGTTCATTAATATTAATTTAATAAAAAATAATATATTAAAAAAATTATTAATTATAATTAATTACATGTAGTTCAATTTCTTAAAAAAAAAAAATAATTAAAAATTAAATAAAACCAAAAATTAATATTGAGGTTGTAATTCATCTTCAAATTCACAATAATCAACTTTTCCATCTCTATTTTTATCAAGTCTAATAAACAATAAATCACTATCTTTTGAATTTCCTGGAATACAATTTTTTTGTAAATAACATTGTAAATCATTAGAACTAAAACTTCCAAAATTACATTGATCTAAATTCCTAAAAACATCTCTTAACTTACATCTCAAACTAGAATAACAACTTTTCATATTATTAAATTTATTTTCATAATCAATTAAATTTCTAAATAAATTTTTCAAAGCGCATTTAGTACTAAACATAAAAACATCAGGATTACAATTTGAAGGACAACAATTATTAGAACATCTATTTTCAACCATATTTCTATAATCTTTTTCATAAGGTACAACCATATCAAAAAAGTCAGAATAATTTAAATAACCTTTTTTATTTAAATCATATCTTCTCATTAATCCTCTTATATCAGAATCACTTGCATATATATCAAGTAAACGAAGACCACATTTTAAATCTTCACAACTTAAACAATTACAATTATTACATTCAAAAATTCTAAATGCATCTTCTACATTAAAATCACATTTTAATGCTAAATCTGTTTTCATTTGTTCAATATCTCTTTCTGCATCCATTACATTTTTTAAATAATCTTTTAATTGTCTTTCTTCCATTTCATTAGGATTACAATAATTATAATTTGAGCTATTATTAAAATTATTTGTTCTCATTGGTGAATTCATTCTCATTGGTGAATTCATTCTCATTGGAGAATTCATTCTAATTGGTGATGTTCTCATTGGAGAACAACATATTGGTTTACAACAACAAGGATCACAATAACATACACAACAAGGAGGACATTTTCTTTGTGGAGAAAGTCTTAATGATAAATTATTGGAAACTTTAGTTGAATATGGTTCAGGACTACAATTACGTATTGGACTCCTTGTTCTCATTGGTGATGTCATATATGTTGTATTTTGTGTATTATAATTTGAAGAATTTAATACATTTTCTGTTTTTTTTTGTAAATTTACACCATAATCTCTTATTGGACTTGTATTTGTACTTAAACATCTTCTTGGTGAAGGACATGGACTATAACATCTAATAGGAGGACAACATATTTTACAACAAGGATCACAACAGACTTTAGGAGGACAACATAATGGATCACAACATACATTAGGACAACATACTTTAGTACATGGATCACAACATATTTTAGGAGGGCAACATATTGGTTCACATTTAGGAGGACATGGATCACATATTTTAGGAGGACAACATATTGGTTTACAGCAAATGTTAGGAACACATTTTGGATATTCTAAAAAATTAGAAAGTTCACATAAATCGACTTGACAATCATGATTAAAATCTAATCTTTTCATTATTGCTTTGATATCATTATCTAAAAATGAAGCACAATTTCTTTCTAAGAAACATCTAATACTATCAGGAGTAATATTACAATAAGATTTCAAAGCATTGAATATATTACAACTATCATAATCACATCTACATCTTAAATCTTGTAATAAATTTATCATATTTCTAGCTAAATCAATTTCTTTTTCAAATAATTTCTTAAGTGAATATTCAACATTAAAAGATAATTGATTATTACAATTAGGTGAACTTGAACAATTTTTCAAAGACTTATCACTTTGAATTAAATTTGTAAATTCTGAATAAGAAAGACAACCATCACCATTTTGATCATATGATAATATAATAAAGTTTACTTCATCTTCATTTGCATATATTCCTTTACAACGTAGGAAATTTAATATGTCACATGCATTTATTGCGTTTTTACAATCCAGATCTAAAAATTTAAATATTTGATAAGTGTCAAAGTCATAGTTGTCTGAAAGCACTTGACGACTTATTTCTATTGAACGTTCTCCTTCTGCTAAGGCTAAAAGAATTTTTGCTATTCGAGCTTCTGTTTCTACTGACAACATTTTTTTTTTTATTTTGATATTTTTTTTATTGTTATTAATTGTGTTATTTATTTTTTTTAATTTTTGATATTTTTTATTCATATTATATTTTTTAATTTTTTTTATTTAAATTTAGAAAAAAATTTTTTTTATTTTTTTGTGATGCATATAAAAATAATTTTATTATATTTTTTTTTCCTTAGGTTTATTGAAAATTCTTTACAAAAAAAAAGGATTTTAGTTAATATATTTCCAGGAGGTAAAACACATAATTATGTTATCAAAAATCTATTTAATTATACTATAAATAATATAGATATCTATAAATATGAATATCATATAATTGTTCATGATATTGATTTAGAGACTTGGAAAGAAGAAATTGAATATACTTTAAATAATTATTTTATATATAGTTATGGTAATAAAACAATATTCAAAGATTATTTTGGAAAATCAATTGAAGAAATGAATAAAAATCCAAATTATGGTTTTTTAACTTTTAATAAAGGAATGAAATTTAATATAAAAGAGTTCATAGAAAGTAATATTTTACAAAAATTAAAAATATTAAGTAAAAATGAGGAAGATTACTTTAATATAATAGGAACAGATGTCCCAAATTATATAAATAAATTACTTCAATCAGAACTAAAAATTAAATTAAAAATGTATATTTTTCCTCCAGCAATACCTCAAATTTTTTTTAGTAATTTTGAATTAAATCCATCATATACTCCAACAGTAGGAAGTAAATTTACAAATAATATGAATTTTTATGAAAGAATACAAAATTTTTTTATTCAATCAGCAACAAAAATAATGTTTAAAATATTTCAATTTCAACAATCAAAATTAGTTAATTCATATGGATATAATGTAGATTCTTTTATTCATTTTCAAGATGCAATTCATTTTTTTCAATTTCCTTTAGGTATTGTTTTTCCAATGTCATTTCCGCCAAATTTTATTTTATTAAATACTATTACTTCTGAAAATCCAAAAAAAATAAATGATGAAAATATAAATAATTTTTTAAATCAATATGAAACTAATATTTATATTAGCCAAGGAACAATTATGAAAAGTATTGAAACAGAAAATTTATTTGATATAATAAATTATTATAAAGGTAAAAATATAGGATTTATTTTAGGAATAAGAAAAGATTTATTATCCGATAATGATATAAAAAAATTTCCTAAACATGCAAAAATAATAAGATGGATTAATCAAAATGATTTATTAGGAGATAATAGAATAAAATTATTTATTACTCATGGTGGATTTAATTCAATTTGTGAAAGTATTTTTCATGGCAAACCAATGATTGTTTTAGGAGTTGGTTTAGATCAATTTAATACAGCTTCTTTTGTTAAAAAATATGAAATGGGAATTTCTTTTCAAAAAAGAACTTTTATTAATAAAGAAAATATTATTAATGCTATTAATGAAATTTTAAATAATAAAAAATATTATGAAAATGTGATTAAACATAGTAAATTTATAAAAAAATTAAAAGATCCTAGAAAAGAATTTAAATATTGGTTAGATATTGTTTTGGAACATGGAACTGATTATTTAATAATTGAAACTTATATGAAAAAATTTAGTTGGTTTATTGTTAATGGGTATGATGTGTCTATTTTTTATATTTTTCTATTTTTTATTGTTTTTTTAATACAATTTAAGACTTTAAAATGTATTTATTGTTACATTTTTGGTACTTGTCAAAAGAAAAAAAAAGAAAAAATAAAAATTAATTAAACTAATATTTTTAATATATTATTGTTTTTTGGATTATTTAAAAATTTAATTAAGGAAAATATAATTTAACAAAATTATTATTTTTATTTTTAAAATGATTAAAAGGGAAGAAAATAACGAGGAAAAATTAAAAATATTATTAAAACTTCCTCCTCCAGTTACTATTGTTACTGATGAAGTTGATGAAGAAGAAATAGTAAACTTAGTAAATAGTGGAAATACAATTTTAGATGATTTAAATAATAATAAAGAATTTAATAATCCAGAACATTTAAATGTAAAATAAAAAATAATTTTTAGAAAATAATTTCTCATTATAATATAAATGAAAAAAGTACAAATATTCTTTCAGAAAAAAATGAATATGAGTCATTAATTAAATTATATAATGAAAATTCCAATAAGAAATAAAATTATATATTAATAATATTAGGAAAAAAATTCAAATATTATAAATATATGAAAAAAAAATTATATTATTTAAGAAATTGAATTTTATTGGAAACAATTTTTAGGAAAATTATAAAAATAAATTAGTATAATAAACATTGATAAATAAAGTAATATTTTTTTAAAAGTAAATTATAATTTTAATTCTAAAATACTTTCAACATAAATAAAATACTTTATATATAATAAAAATTTGATTATTATTATTATTTATTAATTCTATATTTCATTTTAATTGAATTTAATTCATCAACAATTGTTATTTTTTCTGCCAATTGAATCTTCATTTCATTTTTAAGTGACTTAATTGTTGATAATAATTGAATATTTTCATCTCTTAGATTATTTTTTTCAGTTTCTAAATCATCAATCATTTTTTTCATTTTAAAAGTTTCAGATTGCATTTTTTTAATTTGAGTTTGAAAAACTTTTATATCTTTTAAATGCTCTTCAATACTTGTAATTTCATTTTGAAGAATTCCATGCGATTTTTTATATTTTTTATTTTTATGTTCTAATTTTCCATTTACTTGATTTAATGAATTAATATCTTCTTCATAATTTTCAATTTTAGAAATTAATTCTTTATTATCTCTTTTTAAATTATTAATTTCATATATTATTTTTTCATATTGGTATTTATATTCATTTTCTTTTTCTTTTAGTTTATAATTATTTTCTCTAAGACATTTAATTTCTTTTTCATATTCTTTTATTTTATTTCTTAATTTTTTTTCAATGTTTATTTTGTCTTTAATTGTATCTCTTAATTCTAAAATATTTTCATTTGATTTTTTCAATGCTTCTTGCATTTCTGAAAAAAATGAAGGAAGTAATTTTATTTCTTCAAAATTTAAAGCATTATTATCTTGAATTGATCTCATTGTATTTAAAAATCTTTTACTTTCTAAAAATTCTTGAATTCTTTCTGCATTACTTTCAATATTTATATTTGGTTTATCATTTTTTTCTAATTCATTTTCTGATTGAACTATAATTTTCATATTTTGTTGATTTGGGATTATATTTTGGAAAATATTATTTTGTTGATTATTTATATCCATTTTAAATTTAATTTTAAATATATAAAATATATTTTATCTTAATATTAATAATTATATTAAAAATGTATTGATAAATAAAATAATTCATTTTTGAATTTAATCATTAAAAGAAAGAAATCAAAAAAATTAATATTTTTATTCTTTTTAAGTATTTTATTTAAAATAATAATTTTTATAATTTTAATAAATTTATATAATATTTATTATTTAAATTATTGTATTATATTTGTAAAATTGTGGGGATTGGGGA
>JAEEGK010020120.1_pt1 | contig 14229 bp, 9 predicted proteins | sample 8958771 | NCBI WGS metagenome assembly JAEEGK01 (sample SAMN16246547, study PRJNA631951) | gut metagenome | biome: gut microbiome; feature: rumen; material: SC-attached | host: Bos | place: Iran: Karaj | collected 2018-10
AATGCCATATAGCCAATTAAGAAGCTTATTTGATGAAGCTGTTGGTCAATATCCAATTTCTGATGAAATGCGTAAGAAATTCGAAGAACTCGATAACTTCGTCATTAAGAAATTCAAACTCGCCTTTGGTAACCGTATTATGAAACAACTCGATACATTCATCCCAGTTTATGTCGGTTGTGGTGGCACCGAAGTTGATGGTTTCGACTTCATGTTCACAAATAAAGTCTTAAAGAAATTCGAATCCTTAAATATCGCCTTCTTAAAAGACGAACTTAAAGAACTCGACTCTACATTAAATAGAATGTATGGCGCCGCTAACTTCCGTATGGCCCACGCTTACATTGAAAACTTATTAAAGAATAGCTAATTCTAAAAACACTAATCAAACGTACTTAAAGCAACATTATGAGCAAAAGATCAACTCCTAAACAAATTAATCGCCGCTATCATAATTCGATGAAGGCTATCACCAAGGGTAGTTATGAACAAAGCATCCTTGAAGCTTTAACTAACGGCAAAAATACCTACTTGAGAGTGGATCGTACAGAATCCTCATCCTTTGATAATACCTGGATTGATGTGATTGAAGGCGTCATCTTCGACTTAGGTGAAATCGTCCAAAACCCAAGATTATTCACTAGAACCGAAGGCGCTATCGTCCCAGTTGAATTAGCGAGAAAAACAAACGCTGAATCTGTCCAACACTTAGCGAGCCATACTCAATACATCAAAGATATCGATGAATTCGGTAATGTCGTTCCTTCTAAGATTATGACTATCTTACATGAAGACGATATTAAGACCTATGAAAATAGATTCATCGCCACTTTCATTAGACGTTTAGTCTTATTCGTCGAAAAGAGATATGAAGTCGTTGCTAAGATGGCCCAACTCCACGATGAAGAAGTCTTAATGGTGAAAAACAAATCTACCATTGATGGCTGTGAAGTTGAAGTGGAAACCAGAGTGAAAATCTCTCATCCAAACGAAGACGCTCAATCAATTAAGACAAACTCTTATATTCAAAGAATTGAACAAATGAGAAACTACATTCTCTATTTCTACAATTCTCAATTTATGCATCAATTACGCACTGAAAAGGATGTCCATAAACCAATCCTTCAAACTAACATCATTCGTAAGAATCCTAAGTACCATCACTGCTATGAAGTCTTCAAATTCATCGAAGGCTATAGCTCAATGGGTGTCTCTTATAAAGTTGATGAAGATTATTCCGTCTTTAACGATGAAGAACTTAAAGAACTCAATAGAACTTTATTCGCTAACTACATCACTCGTAAGGGTAAAGACAGAAGTAAAGAATCTAAAGGTAGTTCTAAAGTTTATAAACCAAGAATTATTACATCTGAAGAAGATGATAAGTTCGTTTATGGCAAGCACCTCGCTGGTCCATTTGAATTCGTCAGAGCGGACGAACAATACCGCGAATACTTGAGAAGTAAACTCAGAGATGATCTTCCAAAAGAACCAACAGAACGCGAAAAAGAATTCTATAAGGAAGAATACGAGGCGAAAGACGAACTCAGACAAGACGAAAAAGAACTCCGCGATCTCATCAAGCGTATCAAGATGGAAAACGCCAAGTTCCAAAAAGAAGTCGAACGTCTTGAAATCGAAAGAGAACTCGCCAGACTCGCTCTTGAAAAACGTCAAAAAGAAGTCGTTAAAGCGGGCGAAGATACTCTTCTTGAAGAAGCTAGAGATGACATCGTTAATGCCGCTCTTGCCGATGAAGAAGAACGCCGCAGAAAAGAAGAAGAAGAACGTCGCAAATTCCTCGAAAGCATCAAACCTGCCGAAGAACCTGTGCCAATGTCTCATCCATATTCTAGACCAGTTACCTTTGAACAAGCCTGTATTGAAATCTGGCCAATCCTTGGTAAGCCACAATCTAGACATATCTATAGAGAAGAACCAATCGTTCGTCTTCCAGAAGAAAAGAAGCCAGAACCAGTCGTGGTGCCAGTTCCTACACCAGTGGAAGAACAACCTGTTGAAGAAACTACTCACCCAGCGCAACAACCACTCACATTTGATGAAGCGGTTAAACAAATCTGGCCACAAATTAGAGATGTTAATCACGAGTTCAATAAAGAAGAACCTGTCCAATATCTACCTGAAGAACAACCAGTACAAGAACAAGAACCTCAACCAGTTCCAGTACCTGTTCCAGTTCCAGAAGAAAAGAAACCGAAAACCAAGATTCCAGGCAAATTCGTTGTCTATATCAAGGAAGAAGGTTTCTATGTCAGCAAATCTAAACGCGCTGAAAACATCAATAACGCTCGTGTCTTTGATGATTATAGAGAAGCCCATGGCATCGCTAAACTCAAAAATGGTCGAGTCATTAAGCTCTCTGATCAGCCAAGAAGAAAACCAGAACAAGCGCCAGTTCCAGCACCTGTAGAAGAACCTCAACCACAAGAAGAAGCTCCAGTGGAAGAACCAGCTGAACAACCAGAACAAGAACCAGAAGTTGCTCAAGTAGTGGAAGAACCTCAAGAACAACCTGAGGAAGAAGCTGCCCCTGAAGACAACTTTGAAGATATTAAACCTGCTCAAGAGGATGAAAGTAATCACCCAGAACAAGAACCTGTTTCCTATGATGAAGCAGTCTCTCAAATCTGGCCACAAGTAAACGAACCAGTGGATCACGAATTCAATAAAGAAGAACCAGTGGAACGCTTACCAGATGAAGAACCTGAAGAGCAGCCACAAGAAGAACCTCAAGAAGAACCACAACCGGAAGAACCAGTCGTGGAAGAAGCTCCTGAGGAACCAGCTGAACAAGTAGAAGAAGCTCCAGAAGAACAACCAGTTCCTGAAGTCGAACCTGAAGTTCCAGCGGAAGAACCTGTTTCTGAGCCTGAACCAGAACAAGAACCTGAAATAGAGCCAGAACAACCTGCTCCTGCACCAGCAGAAGAAAAAGAACAACCAGCGCCTAAGAAGAAAATTCCAGGACGCTTCGTCGTATATACTGATGGAGGATATTACGTGAGCAAGAATAAGCGCGCCGCTCGTATGAAAGATGCGCTTGTCTTCAAAGATTATCAATCCGCTCATGGTATCGCTAAGTTGAAAGGCGGTAGAGTTGTTAAATTATAATTTGTTGATTTATGAAAGAAGAAAAAGCCAAAAAGCCAAAAAGCAAAGCTAGAAAGATCATTGAATGGGTTCTCACCGGTCTCTTCCTCGCTATCTTCGCTGTTGTGGGTCTCGCTCAAATCGACGGACTCGTCAATAAGAAAAATCATTATAATCAACAAATAAGATTCGGATACGGCACATTCGTTGTCCAAACCGATTCTATGGAACCCGAATATAAGGTGAAGACCGCAATCATCACCTACCTAGAAGACGCTGATAAGATTTACAAACGTTATCAATCGGGTAAAACTATCGACGTCACGTTCTTTGATGCTTATACAAGCGAAAACGAATATACCAAGCCGTTGGATCCAGATAATGCTGAACTAACTAAACGCACTTCAGTAACTCAATATCCAATGACTCACCGCGTTAGAGAAATTCACGTTAATGAAAATCTTAAAAAGGGTGAAGGTAGATACACATTCATTACCGCTGGTATAAATCATAGAAGCGAGTACCTAGGCTGGCACGAAGGCGATCCAGATATCGTCATCGACCAATACCAAGTATTTACCGAGAAAGAATTATTAGGGCGTGTCCACGTCAATAGTCCTTTCCTCGGAGGAGTATTTGGCTTCGTAAGTTCCATCTGGGGCTTACTCATACTTCTATTAATCCCATCTTTCTATCTCATCATTACTTCCGTTATCGATATCTTTAAAGCTTATAAAGAGCCGGAAGAAGTAGAGGAAGGTCCAAAACCTGAAGGCGATAAACCGAAAGGTGAAGTGGAACTCAGTGAAGAAGATAAAAAGAGATTAAAAGAAGAACTCTTAAAAGAGATGCTCAACAAAAAGAAAGGAGAATGAAATGAAAACAAATAAGAGAAACACCATCTTCGTGATTGCTTCCGCAGTTTTATTTGTGGCCATTATCATTATTCTCGTGGCGTTTACAGCGACTGGCTTCTTTGATGGTCGTGCTTTACTTGAAGCGTTTTTAATCGCTGGCCTCGTCTTATCCGCTGCTTTGTTGGCCGTCACTTTATTCTTATTCTTAAATCAATACGCTTTAATTAAGACATTACAAGTCGAAAACGCCTACGTATTAGGCAAAAAGAGCGATTTTAATAATTCATACGGTTTCCAAAGAAAAGTCGCTAACGTGACCAGATTTAGAAAGAAACAAAGTAGACATATTATTGCCTTCACCGTTTCTAACTTAATCGTTGCCCAAAACGTTAACCGTAACGTTGAAATCTTCGCCCTTAACTCTCATATCGTTGATTTCTTAGAAGAAACCCTTTATAAGAATATGAACGCGAAACCAAGAGATTTCGTATCAGCCTTCTCTCGTGGTTCTTTCTTACTTTATACATTCAATCAAAATGAACAAAGCATCAAAGAAATCATCGACATGATTGCTCAAGAAATCTACGAATTCGCCGCGAAAGAATGCAAACACGTTTGGATTCAACCATTCTTTGGTATCGCTGTTGTTAACCAAGAACAAACATTAGCCCAACAAATTGAAAACGCAGTCATCGCTAGAGACTATAGTGAAAGAAACTTTGAATTATTCTCTTACTATCAACCAAACTTCCGTCGTGGTGTGGCCTCTGATGATATCGATGAATTATCTAGAGCCTTAGAAAAGAAAGAATTCTTAGTTTACTATCAACCAAAATATAACGTTGAACAAAGAAGATTCGTTTCCACTGAAGCTTTAATTAGATGGAACTCTGAAAAATACGGCTTGTTAACACCTGCTAGATTCTTAGGCAAAGCGGAAACCGCTGGTTTAATCCATGAAATCGATACCTTCGTTTTAAGAAAAGTGTGTGAAGACTTAAATGACTTCCGTAAAAGAGGCAAGAGAATGCTTCCTGTTAGCGTTAACTTCTCCTTATACGAATTCTATTCTCCAACCTTCTTAGATACGATTGTCTCTATCTTAGAAGAATACAATGTCCCAAGTAATTTAATTGAAATTGAAATTACTGAAGCGACAAGCCAAGCTAACTCCTTCTTATCCATTTCTATTATTAAGAAACTTAAAGAAAGAGGCATCAGAGTTTTAATGGATGACTTTGGTGTGGGCTTCTCTAACTTAGCGAACTTAAAGAAGATTCCATTCGACGCGATTAAGATTGATAAGTCCTTTATCGATGATATCGTCGATGATGTTAAAGCCAGAGAAATCGTTAAGTTCTTAATCAACCTCTGTAAGACCAATGAATTAGAAGTTATCGCTGAAGGCGTTGACAATAGAGAACAATTAGAAATCTTAAAGAAGATCAGATGTGACACCATTCAAGGTTTCTATTATTCCCAACCTTTAACTAAGAAAGATTACGAAATGTTCTTAGTACAAAATACATTTGAAAAGAAGGAGGGCGCTCAACAATGATCATGATTATTGGTAGTCAACATGATGATATTCTCTACTTTGAAAGCATCATGTCGAACAAGAGAGTGGAAACAGTCCTCGATAAATATAAAGTCACCATTGGCACCATCTTCAATCAAAGTGTCATTTTAGTGGACCAAGTTAAAACTAACTACATCAGTAGCATCCTCACTCTTCACTTAATTGAAAAATATTTCGTCTTCCTAGTATTCGTCGTTGGTAGATGTATCGCTTTTACTCACGATATTAAACCAGGAGACATCGCTATTTCTAAATACGTCATGGCGGGTGATGTTGACCAAGTCAACGAAGAAGAAAACTGCAAGATGTGTCAAATCCCAGGTTTTGAACAAGCCTTTGCCTGCCAAGATGATGTCATCGGTTATTTAAGTACCGCTTTTGAAAAGAGAACTTATAGCACATATAAGATCTGTAACTTCATCTCTACTTCTGTAGATTATCACCGCGTTGAGCAAGCAGCGCACTTCCATGAATGCGAACACGTCATGGGCTTTGGTGAAAAAGTCGTCTTTGACTGCAATAGTGCGGGTGTCGCTTTAGCCTGTAACTTATTAAAAGTCCCATTCCTTTCTATTAAGGTTGTCGAAAGATATTTAGATAAACCAAACAATATCGAAACTTACTTACAATCATTAAATCAATATACCGCCATCGGTAAAGCTTTAGTCACCTGTATCGGTGATATTGGTCATAACGAAGTTGTTACCGAAGAAAGGAGACCATATTAATGGCAAACGAAAATAATCAAAAACGCTCAATTAATAGGTTCTTCCTCTTTGCGAACATTTTCCCATTCGCTTTCTTCGTGCTTCTCGTCATTGGCGTTAGTGTTCTAGCCTCAGTCTACGTTGCCACTCAAGCCGCTGGTGCGTTAATTGGTATGATCATCTTCGCGGTCATCATGTCATTAGCCTATTTAGGCATCGTCATCTTCTATTACCGCAAGTTTAACGCCATCTTCGTTCGTGGTCTTTATAGCATTACCATTTATAACTTAAGAAATATTACCGATAACGAAAACGCTTTAATCGATTATCCAAATAATTCTTATGATGAATTCATCTCCTTAAATGAAACAGTTAATACTTTAAAGACAGAACTTGATACATCCACCTTAATCGCTGGTACCGCTGATTATAGCCGCGTCAACTTAGATTATATCGATGTTGATAGAAATGTCGTCTCTTTAAGAAGCTTTAAAGCTAACTTAGATAGCATCATCTTCAATAGCCAAAACTATCGTAACGTCTTAATCGAACTCTATTACGATTTAAACGAAGATGTTTTATCCTCACAAGATATCGAATACTTAATCGTTCTCTTACATAAAAACTTTGGTGATTACCGTCAAAGCTTAATCATCATGAATGAGAACCAAAAGTCCATTTTAATGTATTTCCCAAGAATCGACTCCATGAGTAAGATTCGTGAACAGTTAGAAAACACCTTAAGAAGCGCGACAATCAACAAACGCACCCCAGAAGGTATAACTAACCTCGTCGCCCATTTTGCCCTCGTCTGTTACCCATTTAGCGATGTTAAAGAATTATTCTCTGACTTAGCATATGCCAAACGTCAAGGCGAACTCATCAATATCTATTTACCAAATAGAATGGTGACAGTGAGAGATAACAAGATCTTAAAGAATAGTATGAACCTCAACACTATGACCAAGATCTTATCTCCATTACTTAACTTGAACTTATCTTTGGAAAATAACCAAAAGAATAGAGCGACAGTGGAAAACGTCATTAGAAACATTCGTCAATACTTTGACGTTGACTACGCTGGTATCATCTCTTATGACGAAGTTAAGAATAAATACTATTTCTCTTTCCAAGTCAATAACAACGATGTCCCAGTCTTGAGTAGAGACAATTACATCGAAAAAGAATTCGTCTATGCGATGAATAAAGCCAAAGATGAAAATAACTCTTACTACTTCGCTTATAGAAGTCACGCGAATAGTGCGTTAGGTCGTCACTTAGACCGTGTTGGTCTTGAAAGTGGTTTATTCTACGTCTTAAACGATGGTGATCTATGTTTAGGCGCTATCTACTTCTTCAATAAGAATAAAGAACTTAGATTCGATTCCTACATCCAAGAAGCCTTAGTCGTCTTATGTGATAAGATCGCCGCGATTCTCTTAGGCGAAAGAAGAGACGAAGAAGTTAATAACTCCTATACCGAAATCGAATCCTTACTTAAGTTATCTGAATTTGCGACATATCGTGTTGCCCAAGATGATTACACATTAATTAAGAAGTCATCCACTTTCTCTGGCCTCTTCCCAAGAGCGGTCTTAGGTGAAAAGTGTTATAAAGCCTTATATGGTTTAGATAAACCATGTAAAGACTGCCCACTTTTCACTGGTAATAAGAAAGTGAGCGAACTCGCTAATTCGCATTATGAAACAAGCTTAGTCTTAGCCAATAGAGGTTCAACCTATAAAGTTATGACCTTAAGAAATATTGGTAAAGAAGATAGTGAACAAAGATACAATCCAGATCTTCTCATTAACTCCTATTCTTCACTCTTAGAAACATTAAATAACTCCTACCTCATCAATGGTAAAGGTTACTTATTGCTCCTTAGAATCGACAATATGGCGGATCTCGTGGAAAAACACGGTACAGAAGGTTACTTCTCCATCATCCGTGATTTCATCCAACAACTTAAGAGAAGACATAACTCTTTAGAAAACATCTACTTCTTCAACAACCAAGTCTTGGCCTTACTCTTTACTGAATACGGCCAAATCGACATTGTTGACGAATGCGAAGAAATCTTTGAAATCACCCAAAATAAACACCGTAAATCCGAAACTGATTTCGTCATCAACGTCACATACTTACCAATCGCTTATCCAAGAGCTTACTTAACCGCTCAAGCGTTATTAAAGCAAGCTGAACAATTTGCTAATCGTGGTAAATATGAAACCGGTAAGAACTTCATCTACTTCGATGATAGCTCTTATCAAAGAAGCGCTTCTAAAGACGAATTCATGTTATCCGTCATTCAATCCTCCTTCGGTAATAAGACCTTCGGCGTCTTACTCCAACCAATGGTCGATAAGAATAAACGTATCTTCGGTGGTGAATTATTATTACGTATTACCGATGATTATAGAAATATGGTCTTTAGAACTGATGAACTCGTTAATGTCGCTGCGAAACACGACCAAATCGGTGTCATCTCTCACGCCTTACTTGACTATATCTCCGCTTTATATCAACAATACGCCAATAGCATCTTTAAACTCATGGGCTTACAACGTCTCAGTTTGAACACCGACTATTCCTTCTTCACCGATCCAAACTTCTATAGTGATACAGAAGCTTATATCAATAACTTGAGATTGCCAAAAGACTTCTTAGCCTTTGAAATTCCTGAAAGCGATGTCGCTAATCACTTAAGCGAATTCAAAGATATCGCTAAACACTTAAACGCCATGCACATCGTCTTAGTGTGTGACCAATACAGTGGTAAATTCGTCTCCGTTGAAGCCTTAAAAGATATCGGCTTTAATGAAGTTAAGATTTCTAGAGGCTATGTCTCCCATATCGATAGCGATAAGGCCAGACTCAACGATGTTCGTAACTTATTAACTAACATCAAGTCTCTCGGTATGAAAGTGTCTTGCGTTGGTGTGGAAAACATCGACCAATACATGCTCCTTAAAGAAATTGATGAAGACATCTTAATGCAAGGCTTCTACTTCCATAGACCACTTGAAAGACAAGCCTTCATTGAAGCGGTCCGTGGTAACAACAAATTCAATAAGAAATAATAACTTATTAGACAAAATAAAAAGTGGCTCCGGCCACTTTTAATATGCTTTAAACTATTAACCAATTAAGAAGTCTTCTTCGACGTAATGGTATTTGCTTTGATCATCTAATTTCATCTTACTACCTAAGAGTTGGAAGAAGGTGATTGGTCCAAGTCGACCAATGAACATCAAAACGCAAATGACAATCTTACTACCTAAGGATAAGTAAGGAGTGACACCAACTGAAACACCGACTGTACCAAAGGCGGAGAATATTTCATATAGTAAAGCGGATGGCTTCGCACTTTGTAAACCAATCGCTTCTAAGTCTAAGCCGCTTTCAAAGGTGAAGACTAAGATAAAGCTAATAAAGATAGTGGAGACCGCTAATAAAACGAGGGACATGGCTTTTACAATCACACCATTAGAATATCTTCTATGGAAGCTAGTCACTTTACGTCCTGTTAAGTAGCAGACCATGGCGAGCACAATAATGTACAAAGTAGTGGTTTTTACGCCACCTGCGGTGCCTAATGGGTTACCACCGAAGAACATTAAGAAACAAGAGAAAGCTTTGCCTAAAACGCTTAAACTATCTTGATCAACTGTGGCAAATCCCGCAGTTCGACATGTGACACTTTGGAATAAAGCGTCAAATGGAGATTTAAATCCCTCCGAAGCAAAGAAGACGATAAAGCCGATAGAAAGAAGAATGCCTGTCATCATTAAAGAGATCTTAGTGAACACTCTAAGTTGTCTAAATTTACGTTTAGCAAAGATATCCATAACGACGACGAAAGAGATACCACCTGCCACGATTAAGAACATAATATATGAGCATAAATAGTAATATGCCCAACTTGGTAAACCATCGATAAAGGCATTACCAATTCCTCTAATAAGTGAGGTACTACCAAACAAATCAAAACCAGCATTGTTATAAGCGCTTATTGAATGGAATAAAGAATACCATAAGCCTTCTAAAACGTTATTACAGTTAGTTAAAAAGACTGGTAAACCTAGTAAGAAACCTAACGTTTCAAAACTTGCGGAAATTAAAATAATCTTTCTAACGAATAAAACGACTTCCGCAGCATCTTCACTATTGACCATCGCTGATAAAAGAACTCTATCTTTGAATTGAAGTTTTCTAGAGAACAAAGTGATGAAGAAAGTGAGTAAAGTAATAAAACCTAAACCACCTACTTGAATCATTAGCATAACGATTAATTGGCCCCAGAATGTTAATTCGTCCCCAATACCTTGAGCAAAGCTATTTAAACCAGTCACGCAAGTAGCGGATGTCGCTAAGAATAAGCAATCGATAAAACTACCAAAATTATTGGCGGTTCTAGAAAATGGCATCATTAGTAAAACAGCGCCAACGAGGATGATGACGATGAATGATAAGATAACGAGGAAATATGGATTAAGTGTTTTCTTTTGTGCTTTCATTCTTGCTTAGTTATACACATTATATAAAAAAATAGCAAGTTTTTTAATTCTTGCTATTATTTCTCATAAAATATCTCACCTAGTCTTTTAAATCGTTATACATGATTTCATGAACGTAATCAGATAACTGTGTCGCGTTCATTCCTTCATAATCTTCTTTATAAAGAACTTGGACGATTTTGATTAAGACTTTACTCCTTTTAAATGGGAAGTTTTTCTTAATTTTACTAGTTCCCCTCATTGTTAATATAACAATCGGGCAACCGGTTTTAATTGCCACGTTGAATGTTCCGTTATGGAAATCCGCTAATATGACATGTTCTTCTTGTCTACTTCCTTCTGGATAAACACCTACGGAAGATGCACCCGAAGATATTAATTCTGCTGCTCTTTTAAATTGTTCTAATGATTGAAGCTTATCGCTTCTATCAACTGGTAAATAGCAGTTTCGCCACATTAATCTAGCGGCAAGAGGAATTTTCATATTGTCTTGTTTAGTGACAAAAGCAATATATCTTTTACGGAAAACAGCCGCTGCAATCATAGGATCAAACTTAGATTTATGATTACCAACCATTAAAAATGGTTCATTTGGTAATTTCTCTAAACCAACTTTCTTTAATCTGATATTAGCGTGGAAATCAATAAACCACATGCCTTGAGTTAATAAGAAACGAGCAAATTTAGATGGTCTATCGTATTTCTTTTTATATGAAGACATGATTCGTCCACATATATCGATAAATATCCAAGCAACAACAACACCGCCTAAATATCCAGCAATGAACATTAAAAGCGGTTTCCAAAAATCATACCAGACATGTACTGGTAAGAATGTAAAAGCACTAGTAACGGACAAAGAAATTGCCCCTAATATACAGAGTATAAAGACAAACATTATTATTCCTTACAAGGTGGGATTAATTTAATAGCTTTTGGACAAATGGTAACTTTGAATTCTTTACCTTTGATCATTTCGCCATCAACGCAAACATCGAATTCTTCTGGACCAACCATCTTGATTTCTTTAGCTTGACGATAGACGATTTTCTTTCTTGGTTTATCAAGGTGTTTACCTTTTGTATAGGTACCGATAATCATACCTAAGCCTAAGAATGTCATAGTCTTTAAAACGCAGACATCGATTAAGCCATCTCTATTATCGCTCTTTGGAGCGCATTTGAATTGGCCACCAACCCATTGACCTTGGGCTAAGGTAGCTAAAAGGATTTGTTTTTCATTTAATTTTTCACCATCAGCGAATACTTCAATGTTGTTGAAGCGACCATGTTTCATAGCATCATTCTTTAAAGCATAGTCATAAGGATTTGTACCTTCTTTAACGCCTTTTGGTAAGCCGTGTTCTTTATAGTAATTACCCATCGCACCAACAATAGCGTCAAAACCAAAGTTAATAACGTTAACGGAATACCATGGTTCGTTTAAATTGCCACCTTCGATTTTGCTAACATCGATTTCGATTGGTTGACCTTCAATTAATGGTTTGAATGAACGATATTGTTCAACGTTATCATTCATGACACCATATGTTTTAACAAAGTCATTGCCTGTACCAACTGGTAAAATAGCAAGTTCAGCATTTTCAAAGCCAATTAACCCGTTAACGACTTCGTGAACTGTGCCGTCACCGCCACAAGCATAAACTCTGACTGTATCTTTATTTTCATTTAAATATTTCTTTAAGAATGGAATAACTGCTCTTGGTCCTTCTGTTTCATAAATTTCATAATCTAGACCTTTAAAGCTTTCTTCGATTTGCTTCCTAAAAGCATCAGCGCGTTCATTATTTTTACCAGCGCCAGCATTGAAAACGATTAAATGTTTCATAGTATGTCCTTCTTTCAATAAAGAAAATATATCATAAACGATAGAAAAATAATAAATTTATTTTTAATTGCAAGAAATTTGTTTTCATAATGCCTAAAAAGTAACTATAATGTAGTAGATATGAAGAACTTAAAAAAGTTATCTATTTTATTTGGTATCATTCCATTCGTTCTCGCTTCTTGCGATTGTTTTGAGAAAAAAGCATATTGTGTTGAAACGTGTGATTCTTTTGAATATACGGCAGGTCAATATTATCAAGCTTGTAGAAAAGATATTGTTGAATCAATCCATTTGGTTGCTTTGCCTCTCAATCCTGATAAAGGAGAAGATGAGGAATTTAAGTATCCTTTCACCTGGAATTCAGTAACTAATACTGATTATTTCTCACTCATTGGTGGTCTTGAAGGCAAAAGAGTTGATGGTGTTATGAAGCTTGGTCCAAATGTTCTTAAAGTCAATATTACTGGTGCTTCATTTAATAAAGAAACATCCGGTTATATCAAAGTTCATCATAAGGCATTCAAATCTTACACCGAAGAAACAAAAGAGGCTTATCTATATGCTTATGTTGGTGTGGGTGATGAACCTGTGATGAAAGACAAAGAGGAATTCGTTTCTAATTGTTTAGAATGCAGTATTACTACTACATATACCGAAGGCAAATGTGCACAAGTATCTAGAAAATTAAACGATGGATTAGATGATGAAGGCAATAAAGATCCAAACGAAGAAAAAGAATATGAAAAAATATATCTTTTCAACAATGTGACAACTTCTGATATTAAGTGGAAAGACGACATTAATGAACTTGATATTTATCTTTACGATGGATTAAGAGGAAAGAGAGTTTCTGAAGTTAAACGTATTGACGATCATATCCTTGAAGTAGAATTCGAAGGCACTTCAAAAAGACTTGATGCTACTTTTGGATATATCCGTATTAGAAATAGTGCATTTGAATCCGATAACGAAGAATACAAAAATAAAAATCTATACGCCTATGTTGCAGTTGGTGATCAATTAGAATTGGTTGATAAGCCAACTTTGAATTTAGAATAAAATGGTGTCAATTTATCAAGACGCACTAAAAGCTTTGAATGAACATCAAGTCATTGCTTTTCCTACTGAAACAGTTTTCGGTCTTGGTGTCTTTTATGATGACTATCAAGCATATAATCTTTTAAACAAAGTTAAAAACCGTCACGAAGATAAACCTTATACGATGATGCTTTATGACATTAATGAAATTAATAAGTACGCTGATGTCGATAAAAAGTATCTTCCAATCATTAATAAATATATGCCAGGTTCTTTAACTATTCTAGTTAAAGCAAAAGAAAATGTACCAAATTATGTGACACATAACACAAAAATCATTGGCATTCGTATTCCAAGCAATAAAGAAGCTCTTGATTTGCTTTCTTTTGTTAAGAAACCATTGCTTGTTCCATCCGCTAATAAAGCCGATCAAAAGCCAGCTTTAAATGATGTAGAAGTTAAGGCTATTTTCGATAAGGAAATTAGTGTAATTATTCCCGGAAAAGCAATAGGGGGACAAGCATCAACTATTATCGATTTAACTGGAAATGAAATGAAACTCATAAGAA
>JAEEGK010020122.1_pt1 | contig 14228 bp, 11 predicted proteins | sample 8958771 | NCBI WGS metagenome assembly JAEEGK01 (sample SAMN16246547, study PRJNA631951) | gut metagenome | biome: gut microbiome; feature: rumen; material: SC-attached | host: Bos | place: Iran: Karaj | collected 2018-10
CAATCACACGCATCACCTTCTTAACTTTTTCAATATCAATGTCAGAAAGCGTTTTGCCAGGGCACGGATAATAATCCCAACTCGAATTTTTGGTCTGCAAAATCGAATTGGAAATTTCAAACGCCGACATAAGGTGGTTGCTGTTGGCCTGACGCACGTAGTAACGTCCCTTGGTGGAGACAGGTTTTACGGGATACTCCTGAACAGTGAGCATCACCACCGTTTTTCCTTGCACGTCAATCACCTCTAAATCAGGAATTATCGACGGCTCGGTCTTCTGTTTGATTTCGTTGAGCCAAGTCTGCAACGCTTCCTTGCCCAACGACACGCCGCAGACCGTCCCGTTGTCGCGCATACCGACATAGACCTTCCCGCCCTTGGCATTCGCAAAGGCAACAAGGGCAATTATCACATCGTCGGTGAACGATTGCTTAAACTCTGTTTTTATGTCCTCCTTCGTGGGTAGCATAATGGGTTTTGTTTTGGGCAAAGATAAGGATTTTTGCACAATTTGAAATAAAAATTGAAACAAATATTTGTATTAAAATTCAAAATAACTCTTTGAAAAACCTTAACAAAAGTTAACAAAATATGTTTGGAGGGGGTTGGAAGGTGGTGTATATTTGCAGGTGATAATTCGATGTTGAACCTAATAAAAAATTGAAAACAATGGACATAAAAGAAATTTTAGCCCCAATTGAAAGTTTGGCTGCAAACAATCTTCAAACCACCTTTCATACGATGGCGGAAAAATTGTGTACTAATTTTTGCATTCAATGCAATGAAAAACGATACTATTTCGCAGAAATAGAATTCTACTATTTCAAAGAAGGCGTGTGGGAATACAATTGGAATACCGCAACATACCCGAGACAATTTAAAGGTAAGGGCGGTCAATTGTTCTATCATCTAAGCGGTGTGGATGTTTGTTTTGATGGCGACCTCGCAAAGGAAAAAAATGGTAGTCTTTCCGGCAATGGTGGCGGAATACTAATCAGAAGTATTGTTGACAGTTCTGTCAATTCAGAGAAACCACTAATTGTTGGTCCGTTGACGTGTGCCAATACACTGTTGAATGCTTGTGACGGCAAATGTATGCCAAGTGTTCAGTCATTGAACGAAATACACAATTTTAAGACAACACAAACATATCGTTTCTTGGGTAATGATGATTTCTCCAAAATAGAAAAAGGAACAAACCGAGATGGCGAGTTGAAATTGGCTTTCTTTGATGGCAACTTCAAGCCAACCGATTGGAACAAAGCAAGATCCACGTATTACGAAAAAAGATTGAAAATATGACAACAAAAAATAACTCCTCCGCATTACTCGCCGATGCGGACACCAACACCGTTTACTTTTCAAATTGGTTGCCGAAGGTGTGTCCGAAATTGTTCAAAAATCTCAAAGAGATCTTGACAGCCAACGATGTGGATTGCAGGCTGTTGCAAAATACAAATGATATTTGGTGCAGGGATTTTATGCCGATTCAGACCGAAGACAATCGTTTTGTTTCGTACAATTATTATCCCAATTATCTGAACAATCCCAAAGACAGAAAATACATCACCAACGCCAAAAAAGTTGGAAACGTAGATTTTCTGAAATGGGGCGATAATGTCGTGGATTTGGATTTGATAATCGACGGTGGCAATGTCGTAAAGTGCGGCAACAAAATCGTTATGACCGAAAAAGTTTTCGTTGAAAATAGCAATTTAACTCACGAGGAAGTGATAAAAAGGCTCACAGATGCCTTTCAGTGCGAAATTGTTTTCATTCCGTGGGACAGAGAAGAAAAATATGGACATAGCGACGGCGTGATTCATTATTTAGGCGGCAACCGTGTGTTGATGACCAATTATGAGCAATTTGACGCAGAGATGGAAGAGAAATTCCATCAGGTTTTGGACAAGCATTTTGAGGTTGTCAGCCTGAAATACAACGTCGAAACGCTGAATGAAAATAGTTGGGCGTACATCAATTATTTGCAAATAGACGACCTTGTGCTCGTTCCGCACTTAGGAATCCCCGAAGACGAACAAGCGCGGCAACAGATTCAGAGTTTTTTGCCTGAATGTAATGTGATTAGCGTTCCTGACGCAATGGAGGCAGTGAAAAAAGACGGCGCGTTCAACTGCATTTCGTGGAACATCAAAGCCCCACGCAACAATCAAAAATTTGTAGAGGAATATCACAAATTGGCGCAAAAAGTTGTGAAAGAACAGCAAAAACAGCCATACACCTATGAAGAAGCACTTAGGCAGACGCGAATCATCAACGGATTGATTGACGAGGACAAATAAATGGTCGGGGTGGAAAAATGAAACGCCTGAAAAAAATATCAATCGTTTTACTGATAATATTTGTGGTCGCAATCGTCATCAAGAGTCAAATCAGGCTCGTGAAGTTGAGCGACCGCGCCGCATCGCCTTGCTTGGTTGAGATTGATAATGTTGGAGGATTGACATCCATAAAAGACATTGCAGAATACGCCAAGCGGAAGGCGGCGGACGATTTGGAGTTCGACAGGCACAATGACATCGCAAACCACAAGGCTAATTGCGTCGGATACGCGCAATACGCGGCGACTGTCTGCAACAAGATTTTCAAACAAAATGATGTCAAAGCCACTGCAAAACCTGTGGTCGGATGTTATTATTTGTGGGGAATCAACATTCACGAAGCATTGATTAAAATGTTGAGCGACAAGCAGATGATTAATTTTATAAAAGATCACGATTATGTGGAGATTGTGGATGCGTCGGGCGAAGTAGTCTGTTCATTTGACCCAAGCGTATATGATTTGACTTGGTTGGACTTTTCGGAATAATCATTTTTCTTCACCTATTAATCTACTGATTGACACCGCATTGACACTTTACATCAAAAAAAATTCCCAAAAATATTTTGCCACTACAAAAATTTGTTGTAAGTTTGGGGACATCAGAAAACGTTAAAACTCAAAACATATCACCATGGAACAAAATTATGGCGAAATTGTACAGGTGATCGGTCCGGTAGTGGATGTAAGTTTCGAGAAGTCAGGCGGTAAGCTGCCGTCAATTCAAGATGCGCTCGAACTCACCCGCGACAACGGTGAGAAGTTGATCATCGAGTGCCAGCAGCATATCGGCGAGCATACCATCCGCACGATTGCCATGGACTCCACCGACGGCCTCCAGAGGGGCATGAAGGTGTTCCCGACCGGAAGTCCGATTACAATGCCTATCGGCGACAAGATTAAGGGCCGCCTTATGAATGTGGTGGGCAATGCCATCGACGGCCTTGCACCGCTTGACAAGCAGGGCGGTTACCCCATCCACCGCGAACCTCCTCAGTACAAGGAACTCACCACTGAGACAGAGGTACTTTTCACAGGTATCAAGGTCATCGACCTCATCGAGCCTTACGCCAAGGGCGGCAAGATTGGCCTCCTCGGCGGTGCAGGCGTGGGCAAGACCGTGCTCATCATGGAACTCATCAACAACATCGCAAAGGCCTATTCGGGTCTGTCGGTGTTTGCCGGTGTGGGCGAGCGCACCCGTGAGGGCAACGACCTCTTGCGCGAGATGCTCGAATCGGGCGTTATGAACTACGGCGAGGAGTTTATGAAAAGTATGGAAGCTGGCGGCTGGGACCTCTCCAAAGTCGATTACAACGCGGTCGGCAATTCCAAAGTGTCGATGGTGTTCGGCCAGATGAACGAGCCGCCGGGAGCACGTGCAAGGGTTGCCTTGTCGGGCTTGACAGTGGCGGAGTACTTCCGCGACGGCGACCAGAAGGGCAAGGGCAACGACATCCTCCTCTTCATCGACAATATTTTCCGCTTCACGCAGGCAGGTTCTGAGGTTTCGGCTCTGTTGGGTCGTATGCCTTCCGCCGTGGGCTACCAGCCTACGCTTGCGAGCGAGATGGGTGCAATGCAGGAGCGAATCACATCCACCAAGCACGGTTCTATCACGTCAGTACAGGCCATTTACGTGCCTGCGGACGACTTGACCGACCCCGCGCCCGCCACGACGTTCTCGCACTTGGACGCCACCACGGTGCTCAGCCGTAAGATTGCATCACTCGGCATCTACCCGGCTGTGGACCCGCTCGACTCCACATCGCGCATCCTTACTCCCGACATCGTGGGCAAGGCTCATTATGAGTGCGCACAGAGGGTTAAGCAGATTCTCCAGCGTTACAACGAATTGCAGGACATCATCAACATCCTCGGTATGGAGGAGCTCTCGGAGCAGGACAAACTCACCGTATCTCGCGCAAGGCGTGTACAGAGGTTCCTCTCGCAGCCGTTCCACGTAGCGGAGCAGTTCACCGGCTTGAAGGGCAAGCTCATCCCGATCGAAGACACCATCAAGGGCTTCAATATGATTATGGACGGCGAGGTCGATCAATACCCGGAGGCTGCGTTCCACCTTGTCGGCACTATCGAGGAAGCCATCGAGAAGGGCGAAAAACTGTTAAAGGAAACCAAATAAAACCGTACCGACATGACAGTAGATATAATTTCACCAGACAATTTGATATTTAGCGGCGAGGCTACGTTGGTGAGCCTTCCGGGCAGCAAGGGCGCGTTCGAAATTCTCGAAAACCACGCCGCCATCATCTCCACGTTGGAAAAAGGCCGCATCAAGGTGACTACAGCCGCCGATGGTGACAAGTTTTTCGATGTCAACGGAGGATTGGTGGAGTTCAGCAACAACAAACTGAACGTTTTGGTAAACTAACGCTGCGGACAAGATTGATCAATAACTAATTTGGCTACAACCCGAAGACAGTATGTTTTCGGGTTGTAGTTTTTTTTGCCACGTCAAAAATTATCCCTATCTTTGCTTGCTTAAAAAGATGTAATCCAGGCACTTGAAGTGAAACTTTATGTCATATCGTTATCATTGCTATTATTGATGGCATTAGCGCCGTCGAGGGTTTTGTCGCAGGACGGCAACAACCTCGAGAGCGCAAGGCGTTATGTTGCCATTGCCAATGCAAGCGACGACCTCGACACCATAAAGATTTACTCCAAGAAGGCATACGACATCGTCATAAAGACGAGCGACCTCTCACTGCTCGCCGACTGCGCCAACAACCTTGGATTCGTCTATGCGTCCAAGAGGATTTACGATTCTGCAATCATTTATTACAAACGTCATTACATCTCGGTATCCGAAGACACCACCCGCAAAAAAGACATGGCAAGGACTCTCGGCAACCTTGGAATCTGTTACAAAAACACCGGCAAATACATCGACATGTGGAACTGCTTCCGGCGGAGCAAGACCCTCTTTGAACAGCTCCACGACACCGCCAAAATTTGCTGGACCACGATAGAGATGGGCAAGACGTACGAGCATTTTGGCATTTACGAGCAGGCTCGCGAATATTATTTTGAGGCGCTCGCCCTCGCCACCGCCCGCCATTCCTCCGACGACATCGCAAGATGCCACTTCGAGATTGGCAACATCATCCTCAGCGAATATTACAACATTCAGTCAGACAGCACGGTGGCAAAGGTGACACAGGCTCGCAATTACATCCTGCAAGCCATTGACGACAGCTACTACTCCGCCGACAAATACGCCGACACGCTGCGCGCCTGGTCGATGCTCGCATTGTCACAATGCTACCTGACGCAGCTCAAGGCATCGCCTCAGCACAGCAGTTACGCCGACAGCTGCCGACTCTACCTCAACCGCTTCATCGCGATGAAGAATGGACAATCGCCATCCGACAGCCTTATCACAGAGACGATGAAGGCGATGCTCCTGATCAACAACCACAAATACAAGGAAGCAATCCCAATACTTGAAAGCGCCGCCGGACTGCCCGTGGGCGACAATATGATGAGGGAGATGGCGGAAGTTTACAAGCAATTGTCAATTGCGCACTCAGCCCTCGGCAACTACAAGGAGGCGTACACAGCCAAGAGGAAATACAACGACCTCTTCAACAAGCTCGGCACCGAGGAAAATATGAACCGCACAGCCAATTTTGCAGCGCAGACGGAAATCAATGCGGCTCGTGAACGCCAAAACAACGAAACCAAATACCGCGAAGCACAGGAAGCCGCCGACAAAGAACATTGGCAGAAGGTAATACGGACATTAATGGAATGTCTTGTAGGTGTAATATTGATTGTATTGGCAATCATATTATCTCTCCGCAAAAAACGGCGGCTCAATAAGGAGCTCAACGACCGCAACGACCAGCTCCTCAAGCAGCGCGACATCATCGCCAAGCAGAAAAACGACGAACAGGAAGCGCAGTCGATAATACTGTCGAGCGTAGAGTACGCCTCCAAAATACAATCATTAGCTATCGGCAGTCAGGAAAGCGTGACGGCAATATTCCCTGAAAACTTCGTGTATTACCGTCCGCGCAATATCGTGAGCGGCGACTGGTACATGGCGACATCGCTCAAGGGGCACAGGATAATGATTGAGGCCGACTGCACGGGTCACGGCATACCGGGCGCACTGCTCTGCATGCTCGGCGTGAGCGCGGTCAAGGACATCACCTACCGGCTCAGGCACACATCGTCGGCAATACTGCCCGGACAGATACTCGACGAAATGCGCGTGGCTGTCAAGAAGGCTCTCAATAAAAACGTCGGCGACAGCAAGACCATCATCGACGACGGTATGGATATGTCGATAGTGGTGCTGCCACCCGAAGGCGACAGGCTGCTGTTTGGCGGGGCTAATCAGAGCGCAATACTCATCAGCGGCGGCGAGGCGATAAGGCTCAAGGGCGACGCCAACCCAATCGGCAATTACGTGAGGGAAAAGGAGCACTTCACCACCACGGAGATGCCGGTGCGACACGGCGACGCGGTGTACCTCTTCTCCGACGGCATTCAGGACCAGATTGGCGGCGAAGAAGACAAGAAATACTCGCTGAAAAAGCTGACCTCATTCCTCGCCGAGCATTACGCCCTCGAGATGCGGCAGCAGAAGGCACTTTTTGAAAAAGATTTGGAAACTTACACTGGAGAGCATCCGCAGGTGGACGACAGGACTCTCGTGGGTATCAGGATATAAAAGGCAAATGAAAGCAATCGCCATATTAACCATATTATTAGTCACATTGCGACTTGCGCCTGACGCCGTCGCGCAGGAGGACGTTGACCCGGTCGACAGCCTGCGCCAGGCTTTCTATGCCACCACCGACAATAAGCAGAAATCGGAGATATGTATGAAAATCAGCACGATGGCATACGAACCCGACACCGTGATCAAGTACGCACAACAAGCCCTGCAATACATCGACATCGTCAATCTCGACGCCATGGCGCAATGCTACTCGAGCTTGGGCTGGGCGTATTTCATCCAAAAAGACTTCACGACGAGCCTCGACAAGTACCAGAGGGCGGCGGCTCTATTTGAAAGGGGCAAACAGAAGGGCGACGCGGCAATGACATACATCAACATCGCCGCCTGCCACCGCTACATCAAGAATTACAAGGACATGTGGGACAATCTCTACCGTGGGCTCGAGAAGGCAAAACAGGCGCACGACACCGTCAATATTTGCTATGCATATTCGGAAATTGCCGACGTGTACCAAAACCAAAAGATGGAGAAAAGCGCACAAGAAACGCTCCACGAAGCACTCAAACTCGCCCGCAAGACCGGCAACTACGCCGAGATGGGTGTCTATGCCAAGCAGCTCGGCTCCATCGTGTCTCCCGAAGACACCGACATCGAGGGCGTCAAATCCGCCAAGGCATGGGCGATGAAGGCGGAGGAATATTTCAGCAAGGCGGAAGACTCCGACCAATATTACGAGGCGCTCAGGTACAACAACTACGCAGAAATCATCTACTGCTACCTCACGCTCGCCAAGTTTTACTACGACGACCGCTACATCGACAGCTCGCGGCATTACATAGAATTGTTTGACAATTACGCCAACAATATTTCGGCAATTCCAGACAACAAAATCACGAGTCTGCACATCCACGCCCGCCAATTGATGTACGAACAGAAATACCGCCGAGCCATCGACGTATTGAGGCAATGCATCACCATCGCCAAGCAGGAAAATTTCAATTACCTCTCCAACATCACATACAATCTGCTCGCCGAAGCATACGAAAAAACCGGCGACTACAAAAACGCCCTACTCTACCTCGACAAATTCAACGAGGCGCAGCAAGTGCACACTGGAGCCGACGCCGTGGCGCAGACCGCCGCCTACAACGCCCGCGAAAAGGTGGAACAGGCAAAGATGAACATCGAAAGCCAAAAGCAGAGAATCCTGGAGCGTCAAGCGGAGGCGGAACGCGAAAAACAGCGCATCATAGCGGCAATTGTGGCTATAACATTTGCAGTAATTGCCATAGCAGCAATCATAATTGCGTCATGGCTCGCCACACGACGCGCCGTCAAGAACATCGCCACACGCAACGCCCAGATCCTCAAGCAGCAGGCAATGATCGAGGGGCAGAAGCGCGAATTGCAGGAGACCTCCGAAAAGATAATCCAGAGCATGTCGTACGCACGGCGCATACAGATGGCGGCAACGAGTTCGCAAAACGAGATTGAGGCGATATTCCCCGACAATATCGTGATATACCGCCCGCAGGAGATAGTGAGCGGCGACTGGTATTTGGCGAAAGGCACTGAGACCGAGAGATATGTGGCTGTTGGTGGCAGCAGTCAGCACGGCGTGCCGGGCGCAATGGCGTGCATGCTCGTTGTGGACACCATCAAGGAAACCACCAGCAAGATACCGCCGGAGGTCAAGGCGTCGCCGGCTGAAATTCTCGCCCAAGTGGAAAAAAAGGTCAGAGGGTCAATCGGCGCGGGTGTTGAGATAGCAATTTCAATATGCATCATCGACGAAAACAACCTGATGCGCTTTGCCGCCATCAACAACGACGCCATCATCGTGCGCGGCGACACGTCAGAAACCCTCACTTCCAGCAAACGAGAAGACACTGTGGTACAATTGATTGAAGGCGATTACTTATTCTTATACTCCAACAATACCCGCCGCATGATGCTTACATCCGGCAGCGACCCCGAGACCACCTGCAAGACCCTTGCCGCGCACCACGCCGAGGAGCAGCAGGTAGCCATCGACACCATCACCGGCAATCAGCCTCAGACCGGCGACATCACAATCGTCGGCATGGGCATATAAAAAGAATAAATTTTTTCAATAATTTTGCCATTTCTTGAAACAAAACCCTCCCCCACTCCGTATAATAAGAACGGTGTGTTATGTGCCGCACCGTCATCAAACATGAAACACTGTCTGCTACTAATACTATGCCTTATAATGGCAATTGACGCCGCAGCCCAAGACGCGGATTCCTTCGACAGCCTTCTCCAACGGGCAGCCGAAGCAGACAGCGACACCTTACGGGCAAGATATTACGCCAACATCGCCGCACGTGCAAGCGAACCCGACACTATTATCAAATACAGCAACCTCGCCATGGACATTGCCCGTCAATACGACGACAAGTGGACTCTCATGGTCTGCTACGACAATATCGGATGGGTTCAATATTACAATTATCAATTCAATGAAGCCGTCGATTCCTACACCAAGAGCATACAATACGCCACCGAAATTGACGACAAGCACTTCATCGGCGCCACGAGCCTGAGCCTCGGCAACGTGTATTACGAGCTGTCGGAAATTTCCAAAATGTGGGAGTCGTACTACAACAGCCTCGACATGTTCACCGAATTGCAGGATACGAGCTACGCATGCATTGTATTGCGCACCATCGGACAGGCTTTTACGAGCGTCGGCATGTACAATTCGGCTCAGGAGCAATACCGCAAGTCGCTCGACCTGAGCACACAGATGCACGACACGGTGCAGATGGCTTACGACTACCGCAATATCGGCGAGACATACCTGCAACAATTCGGCGACAAGACCTCGCAACTTGCGCTTGAAGGCATCATCACCGCCAAAAACTACCTCAAATCAGCCGAGCTCATGATGCCCGACATTGAGAATGACTACGCCACAGCCGAGCGCATCGGCAATTACATCTCCCTCGCCGACTGCTACATCAAGTTGGCAAAACTCCAGGACAAAACCGAATACATCGACAGCTGCCGCCATTACGTCAACTTGTTCAAAAAATCCAACCTTTCGGAAGTGGAGGGTTTCCTGCTCGCGTCGCAGGCGGAGGCCGACATGCTGATGCTCGACCATAAATACGCCGAGGCTCTCCCGATACTCCTCGATGCACTCCAAAACTCCATCGAGGAAGGCAGTGAGCACAACGAAATGTCCATCAGCAAGCGTCTTTCGGAATGTTACGACCACACCGGCGACAAGTCCAAGGCACTCGACGCGCTCAAAAGGCATTACGCCCTCAGAGAAAAAATCAGCAACGAGACCGAGGTGCGCCGTGCCTCCGAATATGCCGCGCAGCGTGCTGTGAAGGCAGAGCGCGAACGCAGCGAACAGGAGCGCATTATGAACGAAGAACGCCGCCACCGACAGACAGTCATCAACATATCCCTTGTGATAGTATTGGCGATGATGACGGTGATAGTGCTCCTCGTATTTAAGGCATTCCGCCAAAAAAGGCTATCCAACGAGGCATTGATGGAGAAAAACACGATGCTCGCCCAGCAGAAGGAGGAAATTGCCATCCAAAAAGAAAAACTCTCGCACACCAACCGCCAAATGCGCGAATCCATCACCTACGCGCAACGAATACAGCGCACGGTGATTTCGTCGAAGGAGGAGATGGACGCCGTATTTCCGCAAAACTTCGTGCTGTACCGCCCGAGGGACATCGTTAGCGGCGATTTTTACCGCATTTACGCCATACGCGGGCACAAGATAATAGTTGTAGCCGACTGCACGGGTCACGGCGTACCGGGCGCATTACTCAGCATGATGGGCATCAGTGCGCTCAAGGATATTTTTGGACAATTGGAGATCACGGGCGGCGACATCGAGCCGGCGGCAATATTGCAGCAGCTCCGCAATTTTGTGAAAGACACCTTCAATAAGAACACCACCGACCCTCGTTTGGTCAATAGCGACGGCATGGATATGTCGATATGCGTACTGCGTCCCGACGGAGAGACGTTGGATTTTGCAGGCGCCAATCAAAACGCAATCATCGTCCACGACGGCACGGTCACAAGGCTCAAAGGCGACTTTATGCCCATCGGCTACTACGTCCGCGAAGAAGACTTCACCACTCACCAAACAAAAGTGTCGGAAGGCGACATGCTCTACCTATTTTCCGACGGCATCCAAGACCAGCTCGGCGGCCCCGACGACAGCAAATATTCACTCAAAAGGCTCACCGACCACCTCGCCGCACTCAGCAGCTCCGACCTCGAAAAACAGATGTACGACATCGAAAGGGACATCGAGCTCTGGATGGGCGACAATGCACAACTCGACGACATCACGCTGTTAGGGGTCAGGATTTAATTCATAGACGCGGTTGGTTGTAGAGACGCAAAATTTTGCGTCTCTACGGATGGGGCGTAGATCCTTCCGAAATCCCCAAACCATAATAAAACACAAAAGCGAACCTTCCCAGGCTCGCCTTTGCTACTAATTCTTAACCTAAACCTAATATTATGAAAAGACAATTAAAAAAATAAAAATACAAATAACAACAATTAAAACTCAAAAACTAATTTCTATCATTTACGCTGCAAAATTACATCGAATTTTTGACATAGATATTAAAATAGGATTAACAATGTATTATATAAATGTAACGGTTACAGTAAATTGAGTTTTAAAATAATATTAGGTTCCTAAAACTCCATTGTTACAGTGTTTTTCAACGTCTTTTGCGAGAGTTGTAGCGACACGTCGAAAGTGTAAGTGCCGCTTTGGGCTGGGAGTTTGACGAACACAAGGTAGAAATGGTCTTCAAAATATTTCAACTTTGCATCGGCAATATCTGAAATATTGCAGTTGGTAACATCCCAAATTGTTCCAAGTCCATAGTCAAACACTATCTGCGGACGATTTTCAGGCTCGATTTCCTTATAGCCGTTCTGAATATATTCGTATGGCGACGAACCATAAAAATCTATAATGTCTGACACAGAACATCCCGCCTTGTGCATGTCGTCGTAGTCTTCGTTGCAAACAACTTCGATGCCCATGATGGTGTCGTTTACCACGCTACGTGCAAAAGGTACACCTGAATTGTAGAAACAGGTGTCTCCAATAAGTTTTGCTATTGAGTCAAACACATTGAAGTTTTCTTTCTGTAACGATTCAGCATTTCTTTTGCCGGATGCAGCAAGATTGCCTCCATTGCGTTCATAGTTAGTCTTGCCAGACCAACCTCTTGAATCGTATTGCAAACCTTCCACAGCAACCGTTATTACAGGAAGTTTCTCATAAAATGTTTGCTGTATGGTTATGATTGTGTCGGCATCAACGTACACGTCAAGATAGTACTTGCTGAATACAGTACCATCTACAGGTGGTTCGTCATTTTGCGAAACTACCGTTTCTCCATCTTTGGATGTTGTGGAGGAATTTGGCTTGGTAGTGGTCGTTGTCGTTGTGTCGTTTTTTGCTGGTACTTCGGTTTCTTCCTCGCACGATGCAAAGAAGACAAGAACGATTAGCAGTACGAATAATGTTAGTGGTTTCATAATATATCTCCTGTTTGATTATTTTCTTATGTTGATGTATGCACTCATTCTATATTGATAGTAATAAGGAGTTTCCGTAGTCTTACTGATGGTCTTATCTTCTGCAAACACTCCACCTTTATTAGTGTCAAAAACACCGCTAAGGTAATACCCATTCAGAGTTTTGTCATCTCTCCAACCGAAATTGCATAATATGTAGTTTTGTACTGACACTTGTCTTGATTCTACAACTACTAATTTTTTTGTAAGAGGAGATCGGTCATCAGCATACTTATATTCGGTTTCTGTTCTTTCCCACAAACCATGTGCCAACCATTGATGTCCTTTGGAATATTTGGTGGATACGCACAGGATACCAAAGATTGATGTGTTTGCGGAAACATTTGAAATTTTCTTTGAATATCCGGTTAACAAAATTGGATAGTGATTTTTGAGTTCATTACATACATCCTGTTCGTTATAGTCTATATACGAGCCTCCATTTGAATAGCCGAAATTTTTGAAAGTTCGTGGTATGTTTGAAAGGCTACCAGTGCTACCTATTGTGTCATAGATATAGCCGTAGTCCATATCAATGCCGTAATAGCAAGAAGCGACGGCATGGCTCGTGTAGCCGACATTATGGCGAATCCATTGTCATCCTCGAAATTGAATACGTGGATTTTGGTGGTGTCTGGATCGTCAGTGGACTTCGATAGCGAATGACGGACTGAGTTCAGCGAAAAACCGTCGACGATTTTCCTTGGTAGGAAAACTCCATTGCTGTTCTTGCTGAGCGTAGAGCAATCATCCAAGATGCTTTCCAAGTCTTTGCGGGCTTCTTCGAGCGTGATGTAGTCATCAACAACCTTATCGTTTGCAACAGCTTCCGATCCTGGCTTGACGCTTACTGATTCAGGTTCCCCCTGCTCTTGTATCAAGGGGGGAGGAGTTAACTCCTCTTTGCTGCACGCGGCGAATAGCATCATCGCCACAAATGCAAATTGTAGTACTCTTTTCATTGTTCCAAAAGATTTACACTAGTTAGTCACTGTGGCTTGCCGCGTGGCCTTTGCGACTTGCCTGTTGTCTGTGTGTTTTAATTTTAAAACGTTTTGTCTACTTCTTGCGGCTTTCGACTCGTTGCCGCTCCGTTTTTGGGAAAAACGGAGAAAAAATTACTTGCTGTTTGGTAACAACACGACTACTGGCGGTTTGCCTGGAATGGGAATTCGTTTGCCCATTGGATTTGGAATTCCGCCAGGCGGCGGACCTGCCACAAATGTTGATGCCATCAATACTGTTGCAAGCAAAAGAAGTTTCAAATATCGTTTCACAACTGCTTTTTTTTTGTTCGATGCAAAGTTAGGGCGACTTTTAAATAGCTCCAATTATTTCGTGTGGCAACTTATGTAGCATTTTAATTTGACTTGTTGCATTTCTTTTTTTTGAGCGTGTCATTCTTTGTGTCATTTGTTATAACTAACTGTTTTTCAATAAAAAAAATATTTTTGTTTTATGACACAAATTTATATTTTTGCAATGTGAATTTTCAAACAAAACAACCATGAATGGGCAAAAAAATAGATGTATAATTGGGTTGTGTTGCCTTTTGATAGCAATTTG
>JAEEGK010020124.1_pt1 | contig 14227 bp, 12 predicted proteins | sample 8958771 | NCBI WGS metagenome assembly JAEEGK01 (sample SAMN16246547, study PRJNA631951) | gut metagenome | biome: gut microbiome; feature: rumen; material: SC-attached | host: Bos | place: Iran: Karaj | collected 2018-10
GGTACGTGGTCTCGATAGAATCCCACGGGTCTTCGGTGAGGTGCTTCATGGAGAGGGAAATGCGGCGCTTTTCCTTATCGACGGCGAGCACGACGCATTCGACCTTGTCACCCTTCTTGACCATTTCGTTCGGGTGGGTGATCTTCTTGGTCCAGGACATGTCGGAAACGTGGATGAGGCCATCAACACCTTCCTTGATTTCGACGAATGCGCCGAAGGAAGCGATGTTGCGGATTTCGCCAACCACGCGGGCACCCGGGGGAAGTTCGGTTTCGATGGAATCCCACGGATCGCTTTCGAGCTGCTTCATGCCGAGAGAGATGCGTTCGGCATCTTCTTCAACCTTGAGAACGACAGCTTCCACTTCCTGACCCACGGAGAGGATCTTGGAGGGGTGCTTGCCGTGCTGGGTCCAGGACATTTCGGAAACGTGGATGAGGCCTTCGACGCCAGAATCCAGTTCGACGAATGCACCGTAATCGGTGATGGAAACGACCTTGCCCTTGACGATAGCGCCTTCGGGGTAGCGTTCGGCGATGTCCTTCCACGGATGCGGCTTAAGCTGCTTCATGCCGAGAGAAATGCGTTCCTTCTTGTCGTTGAAGTCGAGCACCATGACTTCGACTTCCTGGCCGAGCTGGACCATTTCGGTCGGGTGGTTGATGCGCTTGTAGCTCATGTCGGTGATGTGGAGGAGGCCGTCTACGCCGCCGAGGTCAATGAACGCACCGAAGTCGGTGATGTTCTTGACGATACCCTTGCGGACCTGACCCTTTTCGAGGGTTTCGAGCACGTCGCCACGCTGCTTGTTGCGTTCTTCTTCGAGAACGACGCGGCGAGACACGACGATGTTGCGGCGAGCCTTGTTGACCTTGATAACCTTGAGGTCGTATTCCTGACCGATGAGGGCGTTGATGTCCGGGATCTGACGGAGGTCGATCTGGGAACCCGGGAGGAAGGCGTCGATGCCGAACAGGTCGACAACCACACCGCCCTTGATACGCTTCGTGAGCGTACCACGCACGACTTCGTTGTTTTCGAATGCAGCGTGGATGCGATCCCACACGCGCACGAAGTCGGCCTTCTGCTTCGAAAGGATGAGACGGCCGTCTTCATCTTCGAGCTTTTCGACAAACACTTCGATTTCGGAACCGATTTCGAGGGAGTCCGTGTCCTTGAATTCAGCACGGTCAATGACACCTTCGGACTTGTAGTTCACGTCGATCAGGACTTCCTGGTCGTTCACCTGGCTAATCTTACCGGTGACGAGCTTGCCCTGTTCGAGGCAATCCATGCCGGCATAAACGTCAGCGTTAGCCTTACGGAAGTCGGGGCTGCATTCGCCCTGAGCGGCGAGGATTTCAGCGAGATCTTCTGCGGTACCGAATTTGAGATTTTGAGACATATTGTTAATTGGGGTTGTGGAACAAAGGATTCAAGCTACGCCACTACACCTACGTAGTCGAGAATCTTTTGTACCTGTTGTTGGATTGAGATGTGTGTAGTGTCAATTTCAATAGCGTCGTCCGCTTTCTTGAGGGGGGCGTTTGCGCGGGAAGAATCCAGGCGGTCGCGTTCAACCAGGTTGTTGAGGACTTCTTCGAGCGTCACCTTTTCTCCCTTTTCAAGGAGTTCCTTGTAGCGGCGTTCGGCGCGGACTTTCACGTCCGTCACCATGAAAAACTTGTACTTCGCATCGGGAAACACGACCGTACCGATATCGCGGCCGTCCAGAATGCAGCTCTGCTTCTTGCCGATTTCGCGCTGCTGCTTGGTCATGGCGGCGCGGACAGAGGGGAGTGCGCAGTAAATGCTCACGTTGCTCGACACCTTCATGCCGCGGATTTCGCTTTCGCGAGAAACGCCATTGATGAGCACGTGGTTTTCGGGGTCGAACCCCAGAGTGAGGTTGGCGAGCAGTTCGTCCATGGCGGGACCTTCTTCGGCAGGCAGACCTTTTTCAAGGGCTGCAAGAGTCACGGCGCGGTACATGGCGCCTGTATCAAGATAGGTGATGCCGAGGGTCTTTGCCACGATCTTTGCAGTGGTACTCTTACCGGTACCCGAACCGCCATCGAGGGCGATAACAAAATTTTCTGAACTACTCATGAGTGGGGCTAAAGTTAGAAACTTGAAGCCCCGCCGTCAATCGTATATATCGTAAAAGTAATAGGTTACAAGGCTGTTCTTGTTGTCCCAATAGGCCAAGGTGAAGCCGTCCTTGTAGACGGTCAGCTCGTCGTCATCCTGGAAGAAGTTGAAATAACTACCGTATACCCCGTCGTAGCCTTCGGTGTACTCCGATTCCAGGTAGTAGTAGCGGTCGCCATCAAGATTCAAAGTGGCCAAGCCGTCGCTGTCGATTCTGAGACCTACGGTCATGGCGGGACTTAAGACACGGATTGGACCGCAGTCGTAGGCACCAAAGGCGTCGGCGCGGCAGTCCTGTACGTAGTAGTAATGAAAACGCCTACTGAATCGTGCCCCGTCTGCATCGGGATCCGGACCCAGGTCGCAGGCGGTAAAACTTAATAAGATAGCAAGTAATACTGCAAAAAACGACGCTTCTGGGAGCGCCGTTTTCGCAAAAGATTTAAGAGAGATTCTCATCTGCTCCATTACGGATTCTCGTAATCGCCGCCGTAGAGGGTTTCTTCGGCTTCCTGCGTGCTTTCGTCTTCGTAGGCTTCCGGAGCCTGCAGGTCGCGAGTGCTGCCGTACTTACGCTTTTCTTCGTCGGTCAGCTTGTTGGAGTAAACGATTTCTTCCTGTTCCTGGTTAGCTTCTTCCTCTTCTTCCTGGAGGATCTTCTGACCCTGTTCGATGCGACGCTTCACGCGTTCGTCTTCCATCTGCTTGAGGTTCGTGCCGACCTTGGCCTGTTCTTCGGACATCACGTAGCGACCGTTAGCTTCGTCCATGGCGTCCTTGATGCCGATCAAGCGACCGCGGCTGTCCACTTCAAGTCCGGCTTTACGGAGTGTGGAAAGGGGCAGACGGCGAGCTGCAGTCTTGTATTCGTCCTTGAATTCGTAGCCGTCAGAAGTGGCAATAGCATCGGCTTCGCTCGGGGTCACGTATTCAAGAGCTTCTTGCCAGCGGGCACCCTGCACGCAGGAGGTGAAACCCACGAGGGCGTTGTCCAGAGCCTCGGGATCGTCAGATCTAGAACCTGCACAGCCGGTCAGGACCAGCGCAGCCAGAGAAAAATAAGCCAAAAATTTTTTCATAGGACTAAACCTCCGAAAAATATAATTTCCATATAAATATAAACATTTTTTGATAAAGTTATAGGAAATGGGTGATTTTTTTCTATTTATGCTCCCATTTCTTGCTATCATTTATGCTGATGAACGAAAAATCCGACATTTACCGCATTAAAAAAGACGATAAAGAATTTATTCTAGTAGGTACAGCCCATATTTCCCAGGCTTCCAAGGACTTGGTCAGGGCGACAATCGAAGCTGAATCACCGGATACAGTTTGTGTTGAATTGGATGAAGGCCGCCTGAATTCTATCAAGGACCCGGACCGCTGGAAAAAGACCGACTTGAAGCAGGTCATCAAGAAGAAGCAGTTGGCAACCCTGATAGCAAACTTGGTGCTGGGGTCTTATCAAAAGCGTATGGGGGCCCAGACTGGCGTTAAGCCGGGCTCCGAACTTAAAGAAGCGGTCGATGTGGCCGCAGAAAAGAATTCCGAATTGGTGCTTGCTGACCGCGATATCAAAATTACCTTGAGACGTACCTGGGCCTGTACTCCGTGGTACCGTAAGCTGAACCTGCTGGGTGGGCTTATTGCAAGCATCTTCGATAAAACTGAAGTCAGTGAAGAAGACTTGGCCAAGATTAAGCAGCAAGATGCCTTGAGTGCCATGATGCAGGAATTCGGAAAGTCATTCCCCGAAGTCAAGCAGGTGCTTATAGACGAACGTGACCAGTTCCTGGCCAGTAAAATCAAAAATGCTCCCGGCAAGAAGATCGTGGCGGTTGTGGGAGCCGGTCACATGAACGGTATTGCAAAGATTATTGAAGAAGACAGGGAACTCCCTAGCGAAGAATCTATCAGTGTCATTCCCAAGAGCTCTGCTGTCTGGAAAATTATCGGGTGGGCGATTCCCATTGCGATTGTGGCTAGCATTATTGCCGTGGGTGTGCATACAGGTGCCGAAAAGGCTGGCGAACTTAGCCTGCAGTGGGCGATGCTCACCGGCGGTGGAGCCATGCTTGGTACCGTGATTGCGGGCGGACATCCCCTTACGATTCTGGTGGCTTTATTGGTGGCTCCTTTTACCGGCCTTACTCCGCTGATTGGTGTGGGGTTCTTTACTGCACTAACCCAGGTTTACATGAGGCCTCCGCGGGTGTCTGAAATGGAAACATTGTCTGACGACGTATGGCAAGTCAAACGCTGGTGGAAAAACCGAGTCACCCGCGTGATCCTCTGCTTCTTGTGCCCGGGAATTCCCGCCATTATCGGAAAGATTCTCGCTATCTTCAAAATTTACCAGGCTTTCTAAACTGCGTAAATCAAACGGCTTGGTGTGCAATTAAAAAAGGACTTTCGGGAAAACCGAAAGTCCTTTTCTATGAACAAAGATGAAATCTTATTCAGCGAAGAGGGCGGTGGAGAGGTAACGGTCGCCGGTATCCGGGAGGAGAGCGACAATCGTCTTGCCCTTGTTTTCCGGACGCTTCGCGAGTTCCTTGGCGGCCCAGAGAGCGGCACCAGAAGAAATACCCACGAGCACACCTTCCTTCTTGCCGATTTCGCGGCCGGCTTCGAATGCGGCTTCGTTTTCGACAGCGATCACTTCGTCGTAAACCTTGGTGTTCAAGGTTTCAGGAACGAAGCCTGCGCCGATGCCCTGGATCTTGTGGGCGCCTGCAGTACCCTTGGTAAGCACCGGAGAACTTGCCGGTTCAACAGCGACAACCTTCACGTTCGGATTCTTGGACTTGAGGTATTCACCCACGCCTGTCACCGTACCACCGGTACCGACACCGGCCACAAAAATATCGACCTTACCATCGGTGTCTTCCCAGATTTCGGGACCGGTGGTGGCCTTGTGGGCTGCCGGGTTTGCCGGGTTCACGAACTGACCCGGAATAAAGCTGTTCGGGATTTCCTTGGCGAGTTCATCGGCCTTTTCGATAGCGCCCTTCATGCCCTTGGCGCCTTCGGTCAGCACAAGTTCTGCGCCGTAAGCCTTCATAATCTGGCGGCGTTCTACGCTCATGGTTTCGGGCATCACGATGATGATGCGGTAGCCACGTGCTGCAGCGACAGATGCAAGACCGATACCGGTGTTACCCGAAGTCGGTTCAATAATCACGGCACCCTTCTTGAGCTTGCCGCTCTTTTCGGCTTCGTCAATCATCGCCTTTGCAATACGGTCCTTCACGGAACCGGCGGGGTTGAAGTATTCGAGCTTTCCAAGAATCTTGGCTCCGAGGCCTTCTTCGATATGGGTGAGTTCGAGAAGCGGGGTGTGACCAATGAGCTGGTCGGCGGAGGTATAGATTTTAGACATGTTTTTAATCCTTATCTTTGAATTGTTTTTCCTGTTAAAATTTACAAAGCTAACGTCAAAATGTCCTTGATTGCGGTTGCATCTAAAGGTACATAATGCCCGACATTGCCGTTTCTTACTGCTCTTGCGGCCATGGCGTCAAAATCCTTGTTGTCGATCTTGAGTTCTGCCAGGGTTGTTGCAAGGTGCAGCTTCTTGAAGAATTTTGCAAGTTCTTCAGACAAAATGTAAGCTCGTTCCGTTTCGTTGTAGTTGTAGGAATCGGCTCCGAAAACTCGGCTTGCCAGAAGCGCGAGCCTCCAAGGCTTTTTCTCGGCCATGTACTTGGTCCAAGCAACCGTCACCACCGCCATGCCTTCGCCGTGAGTGATGTTGTACTGCGCCGAAAGTTCGTGTTCGATTCGGTGAGAACCCCAGTCGGCACGACGACCTGCATCCAAAAAACCGCCATGGGCAACGCTGGCGAGCCACTGGATTTCGCCGCGGGCGTTAATGTCCTTGGGATTCTTGAGAAGCTTGTCTGCGTTTACCAACAATGCGCGAATCGCACCTTCAATCAGGTAATCAGTCGTGTCGGAATTCTTTTCGTCCGAGAAATAGCGTTCCAACAAGTGCGAAAGTACGTCAGCGATGCCTACAAAAGTCTGGTATGCCGGCAAGCCCACCGTGTATTTCGGGTTCATGATGGCGAACTTCGGAATGATTCGGTCATCTTCAAAACCGAGTTTCCATTCACCGCTAGAAAGAATTGCCGCATTGGATGTTTCGGAACCGCTCGAAGCGGTCGTTGCAATCACGCCAATGGGTAACACTTGCTTGGGCGAAACGCCTTTTTCAAAGAAGTCCCACACGTCTCCGTCGTACGGAATGCCAAGCGCCACAGCCTTCGCCGTGTCAATGGAGCTTCCGCCACCGACCGCGAGCACAAAGTCCACCTGGTTTTCCTTGCCCTGTTTCACGAGTTCGCGTACCAGGTCAATGGAAGGGTTCGGCACCACGTTCCCGTTTTCCGAAAAACGAATCCCGAGTTCAGCGACAGCTGCCTTGATCACATCGTAAATGCCCAGCGTCTTGATAAAGTCACCGCTGTAAACGAGTTGGAGTGACTTTACATTGTGTGCTGCCAAAAGTGATTTTAGCTTCTGTTCACTGTGCTCGCCAAAAATGATTTTTGCAGGATTATAATATTCGAAGTCAATCATTTAATACTCTCCGTTACTGTCTTAATGGCAGTTTATAAAAAAGAATCCAGTCCGACGAACGTTTCCTAATGGTGAAAACGCGCTCGGATCTGGAAACTCAATGCAAACAATTAAATTGCAGCAAAACCGTTTTCGAGGTCAGCGATAATGTCTTCGTAATGTTCCGTACCGATAGACACGCGGATCGTTGCCGGGGTAATTTCGGCTGCGGCCAATTCTTCCGGAGAAAGTTCGGCGTGCGTGGTGGTGTACGGGTGAATCACGAGGCTCTTCACGTCGGCAACGTTGGCAAGCAGGCTGAAGATCTTCAGGCTATCGATGAACTTGAAGGCTTCTTCCTGACCGCCCTTGATGTCGAAGGTGAAAATGGAACCGCCGCCATTCGGGAAGTACTTCTTGTAAAGTTCGTGGTCCGGATGGTTCGGGAGGCTCGGATGGCTCACGCGGGTAACCTTCGGATGCTTGGTGAGGAATTCCAGGACCTTCTTGGTGTTTTCCACATGGCGATCGAGGCGGAGAGAAAGCGTTTCAACACCCTGCAACAGGAGGAATGCGTTGAACGGAGAAATTGCAGCACCTTCGTCGCGGAGAAGGATGGTGCGGACGTAAATCACGTAAGCAGCGGCGCCCGTCGCGGTGAAAGGAATTCCGTAGCTCGGGTTCACTTCGGTGAACTGCGGGAACTTGCCGGATGCAGCCCAGTCGAACTTGCCGCCGTCCACGATGATACCGCCGAGAGTCGTGCCGTGGCCACCGATGAACTTGGTAGCGGAATGCACCACAATGTCGGCACCGTGTTCAAGCGGACGAATCAGATACGGAGTACCGAAGGTATTGTCGATCACCAGAGGAATCTTGTTCTTGTGGGCGATTTCGGAAATTGCTTCGATATCCGGGATGTCGGAATGCGGGTTGCCGAGCGTTTCGATAAAGATGAGCTTCGTGTTGCTCTTGACAGCAGCTTCGACACTCTTGAGGTCGTGGGTGTCAACGAAAGTCGTTTCGATACCGAAGTCGCGGAGCGTGTGCTGCAGCAAGTTGAAAGTACCGCCGTAAACAGTGCGCTGAGCAACCACGTGGTCACCCTTGCGGGCGAGAGCCGTGATGGCGTAGGTAATGGCAGCTGCACCGGAAGCGACGGCGAGAGCGGCAACACCACCTTCGAGGGCAGCGATACGTTCTTCGAGCACGCCCTGCGTAGAGTTGTTGATACGGCCATAGACGTTACCGGCGTCCTTCAGGGCGAAACGGTCAGCGGCATGCTGAGCGCTATGGAACACGTAGGAAGTGGTCTGGTAGATGGGAACTGCGCGAGAATCGGTTGTGGGATCTGCATGTTCCTGGCCAACGTGAACCTGGAGAGTTTCGAAATGGAGCTTGTTCTGTGTAGTCATTGTATAAATTCCTTTTTTGATTGTTGTCCGCGGTGGGACGATTAAATGGTTTGTTGTTTGTTGCCCCGGCTTTCTGCCGTAGGCTTGTCCGTTTATTTATGCTTGGACTCGCATTCGACAATCAGATTCACAACTCATAGACTATCCTTCCTTCGCGACGGTTTCGCATTTTTCTTTGCTGTCTTTCCGAACTCGGTTCGAAATCAGCGTTGTTCTTTTGACACATCGTAAATTAGAACTTTATTCCCACCATTCCAATAGGAAAATGACTGAGTATGCAAGAAATTTGCTTACATTTTTCTTACTAATAGTTTTAAGCTATAACTAGTATTCAAAAAAATGCGGTTTAAACGCTATAAACCGCAATTCCAGTTCTTTCCGCCAGGAATTTTGCCCTTAGCCTTGGGGCTGTTGCGCAAAAACTGGTCTAGCTTGACTCCGTCCAGGTAATCCTTGATCATGGAGTGTAGTTCTTTCCATACTGGGAGCGTGATGCAGATGTCGGCGCGTTCGCAGGAGTTTTCCTTTTCGTCAAGGCAGGCGACGGGCGATACCGATGTCTCTACAACCGAAAGAATCTGCCATACGCTGCAGTTGGCAGGTTCGCAATTGAGCCTGTAACCGCCGGCCTTGCCGCGGGCGCCAGTAAGCAGCTTGCCGCGTACCAGCGAACCCAAAATACCTTCGAGGTATTTTTCAGAAATTTGCTGACGTTCGGCAAGTTCCTGTAACTTCACGTATTCGTCCTTGCTGTGCTGAGCAAGGTCAATCATGACGCGGAGTGCATAGCGGCCTTTGGTAGATATTCTCATAATGACTCAATTATAACAAATACTAGGCGCTTAGGCCACGGGCTCTAGAAAAAGTTTATATCAAGCGCAGTCTTTTTGCGTCCGGCGGGCTCAATGACGGCTGCCGAGAACTTGGCTGCTGCAAATAGGCGGTTCGTAATCTCGACGACTTCTTCTTCCGGCATGGACTTGATGGTCTTTTCGGATTCTTCCATGGTGCGGAATTCGCCCAGGTGCAACACCTGTTCGGCCATGCGGACGACGCGCTTTTCGGGGCTGTCTGCGCCCAGGTACATAGCGCCCAAGATGTTTGTCTTGGTGCGTTCGAATTCGCCCTTGTTGAATCCGTGCTTCAAGAAACTGCGTGTCTCATTCAGCGAAAGATCGAGTGCTGTTTTCAGCTGGTGCGGCTCGGTAGCCAGGGATACGCCCCAGTCGGTGCAGTCGCGGTAAACGTCGGCGGTGGAATACACGGAGTAGGCGAGGCCTTTATCTTCGCGAATCTTCTGGAATAAGCGGCTGGCCATTCCGGCACCCATCGCTACATTGAATAGCGAAAGAGCGCATCGGGTTCGCTCGTCTACTAGGGAACGGTCAAAACTTAAGCCCCAGAAAAGGTTTGACTGGGCAATGTCTTGCTTCTGTACGACCTTCACGCTGTTGTGGGCCTTGTAAATGTCTGTTGGTGTTGTACCGTTGATTTTCTTTTGTGCGAATTTTTCTGCACAAAGTTCTACGAGCTCTTCGTGGTTGACTTTGCCCGAGGCGCAAATCAGGAGCGGAATCTCGTTGATGACTTGCTCCTTGTACTTGAGCATTTGTTTGTGGGTGAGAGCCTTGACTTGCTTGATGTTTCCGGTAATGGAATGCGCGATGCCGCAACCCTTAAAGTGGATGGCGTTAAAGACGTCGCCTACGATTTCTTCAGGAATGTCATCGTAGCTGTGGATTTCTTCGATAATCACACGGCGTTCTTTTTCCATTTCCTTTTTGTCCATGCGCGGGTGCATGAGCATGTCGGCAATTACGTCTACGGCAAGAGGCAGGTGGCTGCGTTCGATTTGTGCGTAAAAGCCTGTTTCTTGGCGGGTGGTGTAGGCTTCCAGGTTTCCGCCCTTGTCTTCAATGGCGCGGGCGATTTCAAGTGCGCTGCGGTTTTCGGTTCCCTTGAATACCAGGTGCTCGTAAAAATGGCTCAGGCCAAATTCGTCTTTAGATTCGTGTCGCGATCCCCGCGGCACCCAGACTCCAACCGCTACCGAGTAGGCGTGCGGCATGTAGTCCGTTAAAATAGTGATTCCGTTATCGAGAACTGTCTTTTTTACAATCTGTTTCATAGCTAGTTGTTATTTAAGTGTCATCCTGAGCGGAGACGCAACGCGTCGAAGTCTCTTTGATCACTTGGCGCTTTAGCGCTTATGTGATCATGATCCCCCTTGCGGGGAGAAGGATCTATGTCTTATATCCTCTTGCGTTCGCGTATTCCCTGTGTTGTTTTTTGACGTCTTCGCTCACGTTCATGCAACCTTGCAATTTATAATAAAAGTCTTCAAGCTGTTGCATAGTGTAAATGGTCTTGCGGCTTGTGATGCGCTTGAGTAGGGCGTCCTGCAGTTCGCTGCAATGAACGATGCTCCAAACGTTGTTGTCTTTAGGAACTTTTCGCAAGGTGCAGCGGTCGCTGAATACCACGAACGAAATGAAATGCGCCTTTTCGTGGCGGATTTTCAAAAAGTGTTCCAGTGCAAGAATGTGTCCGATGTTTTGACGGATGGGGTTGTGGAAGGTGTGTTCGGTATGCTCGTTCAAATGTTGTGTCCAACGTTCACTTTCGAGGTCGCCTATAATTTCGCCGGAGAGGTTCTTGCTTTCGAGAACGTAAATACCCGACTGATGCAAAAGTAATGCGTCGATTTCGGTGTAACCTGCACGGGCGGGAATGTAGAGGTTCCGCATCAGCACATAGCGGCGCTTGTCGGTGTCGCAGACGCGTGCGGTCAAAGCCATCATGGCTGCTTCGCCAAAAATGCCTCGTGGGTCGTTCGTGATGCGTTCGTCGTTGAAATTTGGATCGGGCTTGAAAAATTTTTCGCTTCGGGTGGGGGCGTGCGTAATGCCGTAGCCGCCCAATTCATAAGGCTTGTCGAATTCTAGGGGGTTGCTGCCGCCGAATCCCTGGCGTCTTTCCTGCTCGAAATCCCGGAAGGTCTTTCGCCGTCCGTCGCTGTGGTACATTTTTCGATTCTTTTTCGGCGCCTTTCCCTTGATCTTAAAGAAGATTAAGGCGAGCAGTAAGATGAGGCCGATGAGTGTCGAAAAAGTCATGCCGCAAGTATAGAAAAAAGCCCAAATTGCGGATTTGTCAGGGTACAAAAAAAGCCGCTCTGGTGGGTCTGTCTCGTCTAGAGACTTGCGGCTCGCATCCTGCGACCTACTCGCTGGGCGACGCCGTCTGCCTTTTATCCACCAGAGGGGCTCATTCATTAATATACCACTTTTTTCTAAAAGTGGTAGAATTTTTTTTGTAAACCTTATTCCAAGTTGGAATATTCGGTGTTTATTTTGTATTAACCCTGCAGAAAACTATGGGGCTTGAAGCCGAGACCCTTTACGAGTTCGAAGTCCTTACAGCTGTTTATGCCGGCGGTGGTGAGCATGTCGTCGGTGATGGCTGCGTTGGCGCCGCTCTTGAAGGCGCGTTTGCCGTCGTCGCCGAGAACGCCGCGGCCGCCTGCGAGGCGGATGAATGCCTTCGGGTTGATGAATCTATAAATGGCCACGATGCGGCAGAACTCGTCGTTCGTGAGTTTCGGAAGATTTTCGTAGGGCGTGCCCGGGATGGCATTCAGCACGTTCACTGGCGTGGACTTGACGCCGAGTTTGCGGAGGTCAAGGCACATGTCGATGCGGTCTTCCATGGTTTCGCCGAGGCCCATGATGCCGCCGCTGCAGATTTCAAGGCCTGCGGCAAGGGCGTTTTGGAGTGCACCGATTTTGTCGTCATAGGTGTGCGTGGTGCATACGTCGGGAAAATGCCTGCGGTAAGTTTCCAGGTTGTTGTGGAAGCGGGTGAGGCCCGCCTCCTTGAGTTTGTCGAACTGCTCGCGGTTCAAGAGCCCTGCCGAAAGGCATACGGAAAGTTTGGTTTCTTTCTTGAGGCGTCGAATGGCTTCGCTAATTTGTTCTACGTCGCGGTTCGAGAGCGTGCGGCCCGAGGTGACTATGGAGTAGCGCGGGATGCCTGCGGCTTCTTTCTTCTTCGCGTCTTCGACGATTTCGTCGGCGCTGAGGAGCTTGTATTCGGGGGCACCGGTGTGGTAGTAACTGCTCTGGGCACAGTACTTGCAGTTTTCGGAACAGCGTCCGCTGCGGGCGTTCACGATTGCGCAAAAGTCAAAGTCGTTGCCGAAGAATTTTTTACGAATCTCGTCAGCGGCATTGCAGAGTTCCTGCAGATCTTCGTTCAAAAGTTGGATTGCCTCGTCGCGGTTGATTTCGTATCCGCCTAAAATTTTTTCTTTAAGGTCTTGAACAAAGGACATGTGATGCACCTCATTGCAAAATTTTACGCAAATATAGAAAAAGATATGTTATATTTTCGTTATTGTTTTATAAACAAAAAAGGTGCAGTATGCTCAAGAAAGTTCTTCTGTTGTCGTCTGCGACAGCGTTTATGTTTTTAGGTTGCGGCTCTGAAAGTACGACGTCGCCTCGACTTGATAACCAGTCCAACACAAATCTATCTCAATCAGATTCGTTGAAAATTAACGCTAACGACAATAAAGATAGCACGGAAAATTTGGTGAACGCTCTTGAGGCGGGCAAGGTGGGCTGCTCGTATGAAGTCCTTTCTGACACGTCCGTTGTCGAACTCATCAAGGAACTTGACGTAACGACGAAGGTGACTATCACGATAAAGGGCGCTGTGCAAGAAATAGAATACTACAGTACCTATGCGAATTCGGTTGCGACAGACTACATTCAATCATTATGTGAAGAGAATAAGGAAGACGCGGCTGCCGAACATAGAAATGCGACTGTGACGTGTGGCCACCGTACAATGACGATTAAGGAAACTGTACCGTCGGTCTCGCTTGATGTTCTTGTGCAATCAGCAAAGAATACTTGCGAAGAATTTAACGCTAGTCATACTGATATAGAGACCGTGCCGAAAAGGGCGATTTGCGGAATGCGGTCAACTGAAACATCGATAGCGATGAGTATCATGGTGCCTGATTCGATGAGCTTGGTTTATGAGGTAGAGTACAAAGATAATGTTCTTTCTTCGACTTCCAAATTTATTTTTGATTTGAATGTTTCGAAAAAAGTTATTCAAGATTATTGTGATGAAGCCAAAGCGAATTCAATAGAATATTCAACTAATGGCGAAACTCGTCAAACAACTTGTGATAGCAATCGGGTGGTGACAATAACCACTCAAGATTATTCAAAAAATCCTCTTTCAACAAATCCTATTGAAGAGTTGCTTCCACAGATAGAGTCTTTCTGTGACCAAATTGAGACTACTGGTAAGTATCCAAACTAATTGATGCTTGTTTTATATAAATGAAAAGCCCGGCGGTGAGGACGGGCGAATTTAACTCAAATCCTTTTTTCCTAGAAGCGAGCTAGACAAAAAATCTAGAACGCATTTTGCTTAAGAAACGAGTAGGGCAAGGCGAGAGCCCCCGAAGTGTACGAAGTCGTACATGAGGGGGCGAACAACGCAGCAATACGAAGTTTATTAAGCAAAAGGCTCCATTACCTGCCAGAGAACAGCCTTATGCGCATGCAATCTGTTTTCTGCTTCTTCGTAGCTCATGTTCACGTCGAGATTGTCCATCACGGAGTCCGTGATTTCTTCGCCGCGGTGAGCCGGCAAGCAGTGGCTGACCTTCACGTGTGCCGGAGCGAACTTCAAGAGTTCGTCGTTAATCTGGAACGGCAAGAAGTGGCTTTGCTTTTCGGCCTTTTCGCCTTCCTGACCCATGGAAACCCAGACGTCGCTGTAGAGAATGTCGGCGTCCTTGACGGCTTCCTTCGGATCGTTGAAAACGCGGTCCTGGCAGCCGTGCTTCTTGAGGCCGGCTGCGGCTTCTTCGACGAACTTGGCGGGCTGTTCAAAGCCCTTCGGGCAGGCGAGCGTGAAGTTCATGCCGACCTTGGAGCAGAGCGCGAGGAAAGAGTTCGCGACGTTGTTGCCGTCACCGATGAAGGCGACCGTCTTGGGCTTGCTGCCGTTCTTGAATCCGCCGAGGTTTTCGTTGATCATCTGGGCGAATGCGATAGCCTGGCACGGGTGGCAAT
>JAEEGK010020125.1_pt1 | contig 14227 bp, 5 predicted proteins | sample 8958771 | NCBI WGS metagenome assembly JAEEGK01 (sample SAMN16246547, study PRJNA631951) | gut metagenome | biome: gut microbiome; feature: rumen; material: SC-attached | host: Bos | place: Iran: Karaj | collected 2018-10
AAAGTTTATTATCAAAATAAAGTATAAAAGATGAAGAAATAAGGAATTCTAATAAAATAAAAAATGATGAATATGAAAGAAAATATAATGAAAAATTATCAGAATTAAAAAATCAAATATCAAATTTACAACAATTACTTAATACAGAAAAAGAAAAAAATGAAAAAACAAAACAACAATATTCACAAGCTTATAAAGAAATGCAAGATAATTTAAAAATTGTTTCTATTGAATGGGAAAAAAAATTAAAAAAAACTCAAAATGATTATGAGAATATAATACAAAATTTAGAAAATAAAAATTCAAATGAAATAAATGTTATAATTCAACAAAATGAAAATGAAATGTTAAAATTACAAAATGAATGTGATGAATATAAAAAAATTGCTGATAAATACAAAAATTTAGATAAAGATTATATTAAAATAAGTGAACATGAAGATATTATAAATGAAAAAATAAAAGAACTTAAAAATGTTTATAATAAAGAAATGAATTCTAAAAGTGAAAATATGAGTAATGAATATGCAAAAAAATTAAAATATTTATCAGAAGAAAAAAGAAAAGAATATGAAAATTCAAATAAAACATTACAAGGAAATCTTGAAAAAATGGAAGAAGAATTTAATCAATTAAAATTAGATTATAATGAATTAAATATAAATTTTTCTAAAATGAGAAATGAAAAAGAAACATTAAAAGTTAATTATGAAGAAAAAGAATTATCAATTAAAACATTGAATTTAAAAATTAGTCAATTTGAAGCAAAAAATCAAATATTAGAAACAAATATTAAAGAATTATCAAATGAAAAAGAAAAATTATTAAATGATATAAAACAATATAAAATTAATTTAATAGAATTATCAGATTTAAAATCAAAACTTGAAAAAAGTGAAAATGATAATAATAAATTAAAAAAGCAAATATCAAATTTAAAAGAAATAAATGAAAAAAATGAAACAAAACAAATAATATCAAATGAAAAATTAGAACAGATAACAAATAAAAATATAAAATATGAAAATGAAATTGTTAAATTAAAAAGACAAAATGAAAATTTAAAATCAAATATTTGTAATATGCAAACTGAAAATATAGCAAGAAATGATTTAATATTAAAATTATTTAAAACAAAAGTAAATTTATTAAGAAATCAAATAATTAATATAAAAGAACAAACACAAAGAGAATTATTAAATAATAAAAAAGAAAATGAAAAAAATTTTGAATTATTTATCCAAAAATTTAATTTATATATTAAAGAATTAAATTTAAATTCTCCTTCTTTAAAAAATTAAATAAATATATAAATAATAATAATATAAATAAATAAAAATAAATATTTATATTTTATCATCATTATCATCAACAATTTTTACAGTTTTTTTTCTAGGAGGTAAATTAGATTTTACCTCTAATTCTTCACCATTTTTCGAATTAACTTTTGGTTCAAATTCTTTTTCTTCTTCAATTTCTTCTTCTTCTTCAATTTCTTCTTCTTCATTTTTAATTTCAATTTCTTCTTCTAATTTTTTTTTTCTTTCTTCTTTTGATTTATTCATTTTTTTAAAAGCTCTATTTTTAAATATTGCATAAATTAATGAAATAATAAAAGAAACAATAAGAATAAAAATTGCACCTATAATAAAAGAAAATAAAGCATTAATTGATATTTTTTTATATCTATAAAAAAATGCAGTTAAATAAATAAAACTAATTAAACAAATTCCAAATTGAAGAATAAAATAAATAATAATTTTAGTATAATAAATACACATAAAATCACCAACAATTTTAATTCCTTGTAATTTATGATAAGGAGTATCAGCAAGAACATCATTTAAAGTAGGATTATAAATAATTAATTTTTTAATGAAATAACATATTATTTTTGAGACTAAAACTCCAATTATTCCATTTAATATTATTTTTATAAAATCTAAACTTTTACCTTTTTTATATTGAGAATAAATTGTAGAATCACCATAAAGTAAACATGTTATAAATAAATCAAATAATAATGAACAAAGGAAAAATGAAATTTCTAAACAATAACTCATATGTTTTTCATGATAATATATTATATTAATAACTTCTATTTGTTGGAATAATTTTCTTTTAAAAAAATAACAAAATTTCCCATAATTTAATACATCTGTTTGATAAACTTCAAAATCTTTTTCTTTATAATTTATATGAACTTCTTCTTTTTTTTCTTCTTCATTTTTTTCTTCTTCTTCTTCTTTTTTTTCTTCATTTTCATTTTCATTTTCTCCATTATCATTTTCATTATTTTCTTTATTGTCTTTATTTTCTTCATTATTAGTAACTTTATCATCTTTTTTTTCATTATCATTAATAATATTACTTTCATTTATTTCTGATTTTTTTGGATTAGAAGGAACATATCTATAAATTAAACTTTTAGTATAATGAACTTCACAACAACAAAAAATAATTGAAAGAACAATAAGTACTAAAATTATTAAAAAAGATAATAAAAATCCAATATTAAATTCAAAAGTAAAACATTTAAAAATTTCAAAATTAACAATTTTTTGAATAGATGAAGAATCATAAATAGGATTACTAAAATTATTATAATTACATATACATTCAATATGATAACCACCATCATTTATTATAGAATTATAAACACAATTATTAGTATGATTACTACATAAATCATCATGTTTATAAAATTCATTTATTTTTGCTTTTAAATTCATATCAACATCATTATACAATTTATTATTACAAAAATCTTGATAAAAAGGATCTCTAATATTTAAAATATCAATTCCATTATTTAAAAATTCTTGAACTTTTTCAAGATCTAATTCTTTAATATAAGTTTGAGAAATAGGAACTCTAATTTTAACTTGATATTCTTTTTCATTAATATCAATAAATTGAGTAATAGGATAAGGATAAGTAAGATTAAAAGAAATAGTATTAGTATATCCTTCAATAATTTCTTGTTTAACAATAACATTAAAAGAATCAATTAAAAAATCTTCCAAAATTAACTCTTTACATAATTCAAAATCAAAATAAACAAGATTACTTGATTTTTTTCCTGGAGATTCATATTTAAAAGAATAAAAAATAATTTTATTATAAGTATAACTATTATGACTATTAAAAAATCTAATTTCCTTATTCATTAATTCAATCATTTTATCAGGAAAATCATTTGATTGTACATTAAAACACTTATATAATATTTGTTCCTTTGTACAACTTTCTCCTTGTGAAGTTGAACATAAACCAGTTGATGTTACTTTTTGACCCGTGGCACATTTTATTCCATCTATACATTCAGTGGTTGTATATAAAACATTATTTTCACAATCACATGTATCGTATGTTGATACAGTCATAAAAGTTTGAGCACAAGTTATACAATTGTTATATTTTTCTCCATAACAAGTACTACATGTAGCATAACAGTCAATGAGATTTCTATTTTTTTGATTAAGATTTTTTAATCTAGTTATTTTTATTAGGAGAATTATGATTATCAGGAATTTTTTTATTGGATTTTTCATATATTTTTTTTGAATTTTTTTTTAATTTTTTTTTATTTATTTTTTTTAATTATTATTAAGGGTTTTTAAATGAAAATTAAATCAAGGGATTTTTCTAATAAGCTTGAAATTATTAATGATTCTTTAATAAATAAATTATATTCAAATGATAAAAAATATCATAAAAATATATATTGTAATGATGAATATTTTAATAAAAGATTGTTTACTCATGAAAATTCTTCAGAAATTAATTTCATTTATAAAAATCCAAATGATAATTATGATAAACCTAAATATATTATAAATGAAGTTTGTCAAAGAAAAAGTAATATTTATAATTCATCAAATCCAAATCTATTATTACCAATTTATAATAGATCTAAGACAAATAATAATAAGGGAGAAAAGAATAAAATAAGTTCTTATAAAAATTATTCCAATTTAATTACTAAAGAAAGACATAAGTCTAATAATTATTTACCAATTATTTCATCTAATTCAAATATATCTAAAAATTTAGTTGATATAACAACACCTAATAAAAATATTGAAAATGATTTTAAAAAAAATATTAATTCATTAAAAAAATCATTAAACAAAATTATTGATTTGAAAAAAAAAAATAATAATAATATTAATAATAATAATAATAATAATAATAATTATAAGAATATTAATCAAAATAATAATGATAAATTTAATACTTTAAATCAAAGAAATAATGATTTGTTAAATATAAAAAAAAATAATATAAATAATAAAATTTTTCCATCAAATATTATAAATAATAAAAAACCTGTAATAATAAGAAATAATACATTTGAAGATAAATTAAATTCTGATAGTGATATAAGTTTTATTGAAGAAATTACTGATTTATTAAAAAATGTTGATGAGAAAAAAAAAAATATAATTGATAAAAATATTTTAAATGAAAATATATCAAATAATATAGAAAAATCAAACTCAATAAAACCAGATTTATATCAATTTAAAAATCTTTCATCTGAATCAAGACCTTTTACTAGTTATGGTAATGTTGATGTAAGAAAAAATAATTTAAAAAAAAAAAATGAAATTTTAAAATAATAATAATTTATATCATTAAAAACTAAAAATTAAAATTAGGTATATTCTTTCATTATAGAATTATTGTAACAAAAAAATTTTATAATTTGAGTTTTTTATATTTTAAATCTATATTATATATAATTTAAAATATTATATCTAATTTTTTATTTAAAATATATATAATATTATATATATTTAAACAAACAAATAAATATATCGAATTTATAATAAAATTAATTCTGTTTCCATGTTGAAATTAAATCTTGATTAAAATAATATCCATTATCTCTAGAATTTTTATTATTATTATTAATAGGATTTTTATTAATTTTCTTATTAGAATTCAATTTAATAATATTTTTGGTTCTTTCCTCTATATTATTATTCATTTCAGTTTTTATATGATTAATAAGTTCTTTATTTATATTTTTTAATAATCTATTTCTAGCCAATGAAAAATTATTCATACTCAATCTAATTTCTTCAGGTGTTAATAAATAAAGTGAATTAACATAATTTTTTCCATTATTTTGTTTTTGTACTTTAAATTTATATTTATCCATTTGACCAATTGAATTATGTTCTTCACCAATTTTTGGTAAATTTTTTTCATTTTCTTTAAAATTTCCAATAATATTATTTTTAATATTAGATATATCTTTTTTATTATTCATTAAATGATCATTTAAATCATTTTTATTAACAATATTTTTTACATTTACATTAAAATTAAAATTCACATTTTTTACATTTTCATCAATTGAATGATTTTTTGACTTATTATAATTATTATTAATATTAGTTAATTCATTTAAAGCTTGAAAAATAATAGTAAATACTTGGTTATATGTTTTGATTCTTTTATTTGATTCTTTTAAAATACTATTTTGATTTTCATCACTCTCAGAAAAATTTTCATTTTTAATATTTTTATTCTTTTCATTTTTTAAACTTAAAGTATTATCAAATATATTTTTTATATAATTTTTATAAAAAGTATCATTTTTATTTCCTTTATTTAATAAATAATTATTAAATTGCTCAGTTTCAAGTAATTGATTCATATTATTTATAACTCTAAGAATATTATTTTCTTGAAAATCATTTTTTGTTTCTTCATTAAATGAATTTAATTCTAATTTTTTTTGATTATAACTCATACTTTGATTTACATATTTTAATTTTGTATCTGAATTCCCTTTATAATTTTTAGATGGATTATAATATGAATTATTTTCTAATTTTTTTGATTCTGTTGATGATAATTTCTTTTTTATTAATGAAGATCTAAATGTTGGATTTAATGATTTTTTATTAATTGCATTATTTTCATAATTAATTAATGAAATCCTTGTTTTAACATTTGTATTATTTGTAATTTCTTTTTTCTTTTCTAATTTTATTTTACTTTGTTTAGTTAATTTTTGTTCAAATAATTTCTTATTTGATGTTAAATTAGGAGAACAAATTATTTTTTTATTTTCATTCATTTTTTTTATAATCTTTATTTATTATAATATTTTATACTTACTATTAATATAAAAATTTTTATTTATATAATTTTTAATTATTTTCATTAAATTAGAAAATAAAATGATGTAAAATACAATATTTGAGATTTATTTTCTGTATTTATTTATATTTTATTTAATTTTAATTTTATAATTTTAAACATTATAAACTGTTGTTTTAGCAATCTTTTTTTTTAAATATAAAAAAAATGCGTTTTTACAGGTTCATTAAAAAAATTATAAATTAATTTAAAAATTTAAATACAATTTAATTTATATACTTTTTCTATTTTTTCAATTATATTTAATCTGAAGTTGATTGAGTATATTCAGAATGACATGTAATACTTTTAGAATTAAAGTCAGTCCAAATATCAAAATCATGACTTTCATTCCAAATATTTTTTTTATTGTTATTATTTTTTTTTATTTCAAAAAAATATTCTTCTTTATATATTTGTTCTATATCTTCATTTGTTAATGACAAATAATTAATATATTTGATGGTATTATTACTTTGATAAATATAATAAATAATATTTTTCTCTTCATCAAATTCAAAATAAATTACATCTAAATCTATTTTTTTAACAAATAATATTTTATTTAAATTTTCTCCTTTACATATAATAAATCCTTTTTCATAATATGAATAAGTTAATATATTTCCATTATTAAAAATAAAAAAACTTTTACAAATATTTTCTAAATGTTTGCACACTCTAATGCCATTAATAGTATAACAATGAAGATTATATTTTTCCATATCATAAGTAATAATATATGTAAAATAATTAAATCTATTTATTTTTTGGTCAATAATTAAATAATTAAAATAATGATTAAAAGAATTTAAATAAATAATTGATACTAATTCAAAATTAGATAAATTCCTTATACTAACTGAACAATCTTCACTATTACCAACTAAAATAATTTTATTATCTCTATCATTTGAAATAGATAAAACTGGTTCATTTGAAACATTTGATTTTTTAATAAATTTCAAATTAATTTCTTTATCTTTTATTTCAATTAACCAATGAAAAATAAATCCATCAATATGTCCTGTTATTATTTCATTATTTGAAATTGAAATTATTGAACAAGGAAATGAAGGTAATATTATTGAATATTCATCAGTGAAATTAGAATAAAATATTATTGAATTATTTCTATGATTAGAAAATATAATAATTGATTTTTGTTTATCATATTGTAAAAATGTAAAAATTGTTGTTAAATTATTTACAAACTTTTCATTATTTTCATTTCTAAAATAATTAAAAGTTATTTCTCTTAAATTTTTAAAAATAAAATTATTAGATTCATTTATTTCAGAATTTGAATTATCATTTTGATTAATATCATATATTGCTAAAATTATTCCTTTAAATAAAATATATAATTTTTGAAGATAATTATTATAGCGGAAAAAAATTATTGGATTTTTATTTATATTTTTTATAATTGAATCATTTTCTTCTAATGATATATTTTTTTTTCTTATATTTATTCTTTTTGATTTAGGTGATATCATTGGATTGTAATTATAATTATTTTTTATTTTTACCTTTTCATCAAATAATTTAACTGGAGTTTGTCCAAAATTTAATATAAAACTAGTTTTATTTTTAATTTTAGTACAAATTTGTTCAATACTTAAATTATTCTTTTTATATTTTTCAATTTTTTTTTCAAAATTTATTAATTCTTCATATGAATTTTTATTAAATAAATTACAATCTTCTTTCTTTCTATTTAATTGATTAACTCCAAAAATATTATCAATCCATAAATTAATTACTTTATTAACTTCAGAACTTTCTAATAATTTTTTATATCTTATCATAAACTCAAATGGATTTTTAATAATAATTCCAGAACCTTTAAAATAATTATCAAAAGTAATATTATTAATATAAACATTATCAATTCTCATTCCATAATTATTATAATTTAAATTTAAATAACTTTCTCCTAAATAAAAAAATTCTGGAATTAATTCTCTATTATCATTATATTGAATTAAAATTTGTAAAATTTCATAAATACAATAAAAAGCTCTATTTGGATTATCATATTGTCCATTTTGTAATTTAATAATATTTTCATTATAAGGTGAAATTCTTGTTAAATAAAAATTAATAAATGAAGATGCACTATAATGTGTATTAAAATGATTAATATATTTTTTTTTATTATCAATATTTTTTTCAAGTCCTTCAAATCTTGATATTATTTCTTTTCTTTTATTTTCACATTGAGCGCTTAATGGATATTTAAAATCTCTTAATTTAACAGAAGAATCATTATAATCTATTATTGATAACCATGGAAAAATGTAATATTGATTTAAATCATTTAAAGAACGTGATGAATAAAAATTTATTTTTAATAAATAATCAAATGTTGATATTTCATTATCTAAATATTTTTTTGAAAATTGTTGATTATGAAAATATTCTTTTATATTTTGTATTATATTAACTTTTTTATCTTTTAATAATAAAATGAATATTTCTATTTTTTTTGGAGTTAATAAATTAAAAAAATAAGTTTTGCCATTATTTAATATAATTTCAAAAGCTTGATATCTAAATAAATATCTTTTAATATAAATATTTTCAATTTGTTCAAATCTAAAATATACAATTTTTTCTTTTAATTTATTAATATCATTTTCATAAGAAGAAAAAACTTTATTAAGTGAATTATCAGGATTACTATTTCTACTTTGTCTTTCATCATTTTTTTGACTTGCTAAAGATTTGTAAATAAAATAATTTTCAGTTAAAAAAATTGTCCCTTGAGTAATTGATTCAATTGTAATTAATTCTGAATCAAAAGTTTTTGAATTTAAATTATCATAATTTATTTCAGTTCTATTTTGAAAAAGTGATAAATTATTTGTTTGTTCATTTATTTCAAAATTTGTTTCTGTTTGACTATGTGATATTTTAAAGTAATTTTTAGTAAAAAATTTAAAATCAGGTTTTAAAAAAATTCTTATACCATTTTCAAATGGAAAAAAATTTTTTATTTTTGATGGAAAATTTAAATAACAATCTGGATCAATATTATTAACTTGTTTATAATAAAATTTTTTTAAATAATTTTTTCTTAATTCTAAAAAACATTCATTATGATATAAATATTTTTTAAAATATTCTACAAAAACATTTTTACAAAAAACTTTTCTTACATTGAAATTATGAAATGTATTAAAAATATTTTCTTTAAAATTAAAATAAGATTTACATATAATTTCACTTTCAAATTTATGAATATATTCATCAATTTCTTCTTCTTGAAAAATATTATTATCAGAAATATTATTTTCATTTAAATCTAAAGAATTAATAGGTGATCTAGGAGCATTAAAACTTTTATAAAATGTTTTATTATATTCTCTTAAATTTCCATAAGTATTTGACATTTCACATGTAATTATATTATCCTTTTCATTAATAATTTCACCTTTTTTTCCATATGAATATTTAAAATATTTTATATAATCATATTTACCAGTTCTTATTTTTTTTTTAATATATTCTTCTGAATTTTTTGCTTTTTTTGGATTTTTATTTTTTTTATAAGCAAAATAAAGAAATACTTTATTATATAATTGTTCATTTTTATTTTTGAGATTTATTAATGAAAGTTTTTCTTTTAATTTTTTGTTTGATAATAAAGTTAAAACTTCTTTTTTTAATATATCTTTTATTTGTTCATAAACTGGTTTTATTAGATTATCTTGTTTTTTTGAATTTAGAGAATAAAGTGTGAATTTAATATAATAATGTAAAGTTAATAATTTTATAGGTTCTTTTTTTTTATTTTCATTTTTAGAAAAAATTGATGCAAAAAATCCTTTTTTATCATCTTGTTCAATATTTTTTTTATCAAAATCAAAAAAGTATGATTGTTTATTAAGAGGTTGTTTTAAAATATTATTTTTAAAAAAATCAAGATAAATCTCTTTTCCTTTTAATAGATATAATTCAATAAAAATTTCAGAAATTATTTCCATCAAATATTTAAAATTATTTTCTCCTATATCATAACTTGTTGCACTATATAAAAATGGATCATTTGAAAATAAAAAACTGTTTAAAGTAAAAATTTGAATTAATTTATTATTAATATTATTCACTTTATCATTATTATTATTTTTAAATCTTGATAATAATTTATAGAATAAGATTACTAAATTAATTATATTTTTACTAATATTATTATCTTCTTTTATTCCTTTTTTAATTAATATATTTGAATTTAAATCACTTGTTATTATTTTAAAAATATCAGGTACTATTTTTTTATTTTCTTCAGTACTTGATTGAAATTTAGTATATAATAAATATAATAATTCAAAGATAAAAGGATTTTCATCATAAAATATTAAAATTTTACTAATACTTATTAATTCATTATAAAAAATTTTAGATATTTCCCCATTAAATATTTTATAATCACAATAATATTGGATTAATAAATTGTTTTTTGCATGTAAAATTTCACTAAAAATTTCTTTTTTTGATTCATCTATTTTAGGTGATGAAAAATCATTTAATATAGATATGAAAAATGAAAAAATAATTTGTCTCATATAAATTAAAGTTTTAGGATTATTTTCATTTAATTTAATAATTTCATCATTAGTAAAATTATGTATTAATTCTAATAAATATCTAAATTTCTCAAAAAAATCATTAAGATTTACATTATTTTCATTTATTTTAAAAATTCCTTTTTCAATTAAATTTTGAAATTTATTGAATTTCATTGGTTGAAATAAAAGTGAAAAAAAAGAAAGAAATGATTTTTTTCCATTAATAAAAATTTGTTTTGCATCATCGAAATCTAATCTTTGAGGTTCAATTAAAATTTTAAAAAATTGTTCATCAAATTGTTCTAAATTTTGAATTAATAGAATAAAATTAGCTTTAATATTATCAATAATATCTAAATATTCATTATTTTGAATTGTTATATTTTGAAGTTCTTTTAATCCTGATAAAATAAATCCTTTTAATTTATTTTCTTCTGATTTATCTTCATAAAAAACTAAATTTATTTTTTTTTCTGATATTTTTCTTTCTGTTTTATTTTTTTCATCATCAACTTTTTCTGGTTTTATTAATTCTTTTTCAAATTTTATTTTTGAAATATTTTTATTTAATGACATTAAAATATTAGATATGAATTTTAAATCTGAAAAAGATATGTTTATATCTTTTAATTTAATTATTATTTTTTTCATTAAATGGTCTAATATATCATTTTTCTCTGCTTTATCTTGTTCATTTTTTATTTCAACATTTGTATAGTATATTATTTTAAATAAAAAATTATCAATTATTTTGTTATATTCATTTGAACATTCATTCATTTCTATTATTTTATTTAAAATACTATTTTTCACTAAATTTACTTCTGTAGATTCTATAAATTTATAGATTTTAATATAATTACTTTTTAAAATTTTTTTTGTTTCATTATTATATAAATTTTTGTCTAATAAAAAAGAAATTATTTTTAAACTTAAAGATGAAATTAATTGATTATGATTAATATTTAATAATAAAAAAAGAATATTAGCTAATTCTTCGATTAGTAATGATTTATCACCTTTTGAAATTTTTATTATTTCACAAATTGAAGAAAAAAGGAAAATTAATTCATTACTTTCTGTATCCAATTCTTCATTAGATAAATCTATAAATGAATTATTTATTAAATTTTGATTTTTCAAAAGAAAACAATCTTCAAAATATAAAAAATTAACATTATTAATTACTAAAATTATAAATTGAATAAGATTTAATATATTTTGATTTATTATATTATAATTCTTTTCAATTTTATCTGAATTTAAAATTTGAAAATAAAATTCACATTGTAATTGAAGATATTTTAATCCATTAAAATACAAAAAATTATAAATTGATTTTGATAAATTATGTTTATATTTAACATGTCCTTTTCTAATAATGTCTCTTTTATATAATCTAATACTTTTTATATCATAATAGTTTTCTTTATAGCTATCATTACTTTCTCCATTTATTAAAAATGATTTTGGAGAAATGATTGCTTTCAAATATTCAAGTAATTTAAATTCATTTAATTTTTCAAAATCATTTAAATGACTTTTAATATCATTTCTAATATTATATTCATTATTTTCATTACATAATAAAATATTTTCATAATCACCTTTAAATGATAATATAATATCAATTATTTCTTTTGGAAAAGAACAATTAAATAAGAAAACTGTACCAATACTTCCATTAAAAATATTAATATTTTTACAAATATTTAATTCTGAATTATAATAATTAAAAGGATAATCAAAACTTGTTCCATATTGAGAAGTAAAATCATATTCTTTTCCATTTATTACTATTAATATTTTATTTGGATTTCCCTTTGAAATAGTAATTATTAATAAATAGGTTAGATTTTCTTTAATTATTAATCCATTTTCTTTTGGAAAGTTAAATTCTTTTTTTTTAGATTGTGATATTGAAAAATATAAACTATCATTTTGTGTAAAAATTGAAAAATATGGATTTTCAGAACCATCATTTGATAATTCGAATAAGTTTATTCTTTTATTTGTTATTTTTGAAAAATTAAAAGAAATTATTATAGATATTGATTTTTCCCTTCCAAATTCAACTATATTTTTTAAATTTAAAGATCCTAATTGTTTATCAAAAATAAATCTTGAATATAACTTATATTTATCCTGATAGAGTTGTATATATTCTTTTTGAATTAATTGATTTAAAAAATTAATTTGAATGTTTAAAGAAAAAAGTGAATGATTTATATTCAAATAATTTTTTTTTAATAAAGAAGATTTATTGCCTATTTTTTCAAAATGAAATAATGTTGATTTTATTAAATTTTCAAATAGAGTTTTATCATATTTTAAAAAATAGATTTTTAATAAAATATTTATTATATCAACCTCATTTTTTTCATTCAATTCAATATTATTAATTATAAAAAATAGAATATTTGTAACTTTATGATTTTTAATTAAAATGTTTTCACTTTTTATAAATGAAAATATATCTTCTAAAATTTTATTAAAGATTGAATTATTTCCATTAATAATTTTTACTATATTTTCTAATATATAAAATGCATAAACACTTTTCCCTAATTTAATTATAAATTTCAAAAATATTACTATATCATTTTCATTAAATATTTTTGAAAAAAATAATTGAGTTAATTTTTTTTGTATTAATAAATATATATTTTTTTTATCATAAATTGATTTTGATATATTAAATTTAGATATATAATTTATTGAATTATTTTCCACAAAATAGAAATAAAAACCTAAAACTAATTTTTTAATAATAATATTTTTATCATCCATTGTAATATTATTGATAAATCCAGATGAAAATAATAAATTTTTTTTTTTCAAATCATGATTATCATTTGATAAATATTCATATAATTCAATATTTTGAAATAAATTTTCAACATTTATTATAAATAGAATTAAATCTTTATTATTAATTAATATTGGTTCATCAGATATTCCTTCTAATTGTCTGTTTAATTTTTGTAAAAATAATTCATTTTCCATTAGATAAAAATATTTATTTTAAAATAATTAAAAATATTAGTGAAGAAAAAAGTAAAAATTATAGATATCATAATATTAATTCAATGAAATTTAGTGAATAAAGTCTCATAAGAAGAGTTAAAAAAAAAGAAAACAGATAATCAAGGTTTAAATATTGTAAATTAATTTAAAAATTAAATAAATTTAATAATGAATTTCTAAAAAATTATATAAATATGTGAATCGTTTTATTTGAAAATATAATTTAAAATAAATTTAAAATTCATATTATATATATATATATATATATTAATAATTTCTTATTTTTAAATCATATATATATAATATTTATAATATTAAATAGGAGTAAATTTATTTACTTTTGTTTCCATTCGAAAGTATTTAGAGAAAGTACTTTATTAAAATCTTATTTTCTAATCAACTATTATATTTTATTTAGATCTTCTTTTTATTTAATATTAATGAATATTTTTTATTTTTATTTTTTG
>JAEEGK010020128.1_pt1 | contig 14224 bp, 8 predicted proteins | sample 8958771 | NCBI WGS metagenome assembly JAEEGK01 (sample SAMN16246547, study PRJNA631951) | gut metagenome | biome: gut microbiome; feature: rumen; material: SC-attached | host: Bos | place: Iran: Karaj | collected 2018-10
GGCTATTCTACATAGCCCTGGAGGCGCGTTTTTACCGCGCGCTGGGTACGGTGCGCCTCGGGCAGTCCGACGTGGAACCAAAACCGCGCGTGAGCGTGCTGATTTCCGCCCGCAACGAGTCGGCGGGCATCGGCGCACTTTAACTTACCATTGCACCTTGCAAGAAGCCGCATCGGTAAGCGTCACCTCGACCTCGGTACCATTGATGGTCTTAGAAACGGGAATAGAAGCCGTTGCAACCCATTCACCCTTCAAAGCAACACCAACAACCGTTCCCGAACCCGATGCGCTTGTAAAATTGCAAGAGAACGTGCAGTTTCCCTCAGTAGAACCATGCCAATCTTCAGGTAGATTCATCACCACCGTCGATGTTCCCGCAGGCAAAGCAACCTCATCCGTCGAGCTTGTAATCAGATAGTCCGGACTGGAAACATCGATTGCCTTAGCATCTTCACAAGTAACCGTCAACTTGGTATTGTCGTCATTTTCAACCACGACGGAAACACCCGTAACCACGTCACCCTTTGCAGAAACAGGCGCAGTCGCATTCAACCCGCTGCCGTTGGCCGTTGCACCCGTCCAGGTATAGGAGGTAATATTGGCTGCCGACGTACAACCCGAAATCGTCCACGAGGCCTGCTCGCCATGCGACACATCCGGAGTGAGATTCGTCCCTATGCACTTGCAACCCGTAATCGCCGCACCATTCACGTTTACAGGCGAGCAGGTCACCGTCTGAGTAGTACCACCGGCATTCACGGTCACGCTTGCGGTCTTTACGCCCGAAGTGGCATAGGAGGTCGTAGCCGTCCTCTTTTCGCCCACGGCAGGAGAACCGCCCTCAAACGACCAAGCAAAGGTGGCGCTAAGCATCACGTTTGCAGCCGGCTTCGGCTCTGCCCATTCGAAACCCCAAGTTACGCTTGCACCCAATTCCGCCACACTCGGATACGCATTACAGGTACCGAACGGGGCGGCAACCGCAGACGACGAACTCGCAACCTTACTGCTGCTGCTCGATTCAGACTTGCCACTCGAGCTGCTTGTTTTCACAGAACTGCTAGATGCGGCCTTGCCACTCGAACTGCTGGACGCAGCCTTGCCGCTAGAACTGCTCGACTTTGCAGATTCGCTAGAGGATTCCTCCGTACTTGAGCTGCTCACAGTTTTGCCATCCGACGACGTCTCGTCCGGTTCGCTACTGGAAATAGTCCCTTCGGCAAATTCCTCGTCGTACTCGTCCTTGTATTCGGAGAGGTAGTCAGTACATGCGGAGAGGAGGAATGCTACAGCAATGGATCCTATTAACTTGTTCATCATTCCCTCCTAGAAAAAGAAACTTACGCCTACGCCGACAAGTCCGAGCGCAGCCACCCCGAGCCCAAAGGTTCGCATCTTCTGGGCATCGTCTATATTATCGCAGTTTTTCTCGTATTCGGCCTTAGTCGCGGGTTTCTTGTCGCGCTCGCTTTTCGCCTTGCTATTGAATACGGCCGCCATCACGCCACCGCCGATAGCAACAGCAGAACCTATTCCGAGGACCACCCAGCGCGTCACGCCGGACTTTCTGGCACTCTCACCAGAGGTTCCCGACTGAGCGGCATCGCTTGCAGCAGACGCTGCGGCAGTAGTACGGGTGTCCGTGTTCGCGACAACGTCTTCTATCGGTTCGCCCTCCGCTGCCGTTTCCTTCATTTCTTCCTTCGTCTTGGCAATGCTCGCCTTGGTATTCTTCTTAGAGTTCCACGACCAGCGGCCCACCAGGTTCTTTTCCTGATACACCGAAGTAAACTCCACACGGCCCTTGAAGTTCTGCATCATGCCGTTCTTACCCAGCGGCAGCTTTACCGTACGCTTGGGCACGTTCACCACGAGGTGCGAATACTTACGGCCCTGCGGAATGGAACTCACGCTAAAGAGTTGCACACCGTTCAGGTAGTAGGCACCCGAAACAGGCTTGTTCAAGTCGAGCCAGAAATCAAGCCTCTTCTCGTTCACGACAATCTTCACGTTCGCATTCGCCCTGTTGAGCGAGTCGTTAATCTGCAGTACCGACTGCAGGAACAGCGGAGCATACTCGTCACCCGACTTGCGGAGCACGATGTCGCCACACTTCGAGAGCCAGCGTTCCATCATGCGCTTCTGCTGGTCCATACGGCCTTCATCAAAGAAAAGGTTGAAATCGTATGTTGCGTCAAAGGCGCCATCGAAGGTAAGCGGTTCCAGATCGACCGTACCGTTCAACTGCACCAGTTGCTCCTTCGAAACAAGAATCGCACCGAGAGCCGACGCACAAGCCTTTATCTGCTCGGTACGTTCGGCAAGCGAATTACCCATCGACATGAAGCCCAACTTGAGTTCGCCGGTAACTTCCATGTACTTCGTCTCGAATTCGGGGAGTTCGACCGCATAGAAGTGGTTACACTCGTCGTCCAAGGCCTCGTTTATAGCAATCATGGAACACTTGTCGTTCATCTTCGCGATGCGGTTCGCACGTTCCCATAGGGAATCGAGGTCGGCGTTCGATTGTCCGAGACCAGCCTTCAACTGGTCAAGTTCTTTCTGGATGGCCTGGAATTCGGCAGCGTCCTTCACAAAGATGGAGGCCGTCGGCTCCGCCCACGCAAGCACCGGCAGTACGGCAAGCAGTGTGGCAATAACAAGTTTTAGCTTCATAATAAACCTGTGTAGTTCTATAAACCTAAATGTAGTACTTATTTGGCACCAAATGCATAATTTTTTTGACAATTCTAATTTGATACATTAACATATATATATGTATCGAAAAATCACCGCCCCGTTCCGGCACCCGCAGTCCAAGATTCAGATTCGATGAACTAAATTTTGCCCGAAAAATGATCTTTACTGTGCTCACATACCTGGTAATCGGCCTCATTGCCATATTCGGGCTATTCTACATAGCCCTGGAGGCGCGTTTTTACCGCGCGCTGGGTACGGTGCGCCTCGGGCAGTCCGACGTGGAACCAAAACCGCGCGTGAGCGTGCTGATTTCCGCCCGCAACGAGTCGGCGGGTATCCGGGCGACGCTCGATTCCGTTCTCGCACAGGACTATGCAGGGCAGTGGGACGTGTGGGTCGCCGACGACCGGAGCGACGACGATACGCCGAAAATCCTCGAGGAATACGCCGCCAAGAACCCGCGGCTGCACATTTTGACCATCCGGGAGATTCCCGAAGGGGTAAGCCCCAAGAAGCACGCCCTCAGCCAGCTTATCGACGCCTGCGAGGGCGAGATTCTCTGCCTTACCGACGCCGACTGCATCGTGAAGCCCACCTGGGTCGCCGGAATCGTGGCAGAATTTGAACCGGGCATCGAGCTCGTGGCGGGGCATTCGTACATTCCGACCGTTCCCGGCAAGTCGAGCGTGCTTATCTGCATGCAGGCCGTAGAAACCCTCATCTACCGCGTCGCGGGTACCGCAGGCCTCGCCATGCACCTGCCGCTCACAAGCACCGGCAACAACCTCGCCTACCGCAAGAGTTTCTTCAAGAGCGTGCACGGGTTCGAAAGCGTGCTCAAGATCCAGAGCGGCGATGACGACCTGCTGATGCAGAAACTTGCCGCAGACCGCCCCTGGGCCATGCGCTACTGCATCGCCGAATCGACCTTCGTGACGACGAACGGCAAGGAGACCCTCAAGGAACTCTGGGAACAGCGCAAGCGCTGGGCTTCGAAGACCATCTACTACACGCCGAAAATCGTGTTCGTGCTCAGCATGGTGTTCCTGTTCCTCGTGATGCAGTGCGTCGCGGCGGCACTCTCGCCCTTCAGTTTCGAAATTTTCATAGCCTTCGCGGCCACATTCGTGGCAAAGTGCGTCGGCGACCTGGTTTTAATACTCCGCGGGCTTAGGGTATTCCGGCAGGAGCACCTGCTAAAGTGGTGCATCCCTGTGGAATTCATCCACGCCCCCTTCACCGTGCTGGCCGTACTCTTCGGCCTGTTCGGACGCTTCAAGTGGAAATAACGATGGCAACTACGACAAAGAAAACGACAAAGACAGAATCTACAGCAAAGACTGCGGCAAAGACCGCCACGACAAAGAAGGCGACAAAACCCGCCAGCGAGGGCATAACCCTCATCATCGCAGAAAAACCGAGCGTTGCGGCCGACCTCGTGAAGGTACTCGGCGCCAAGTCGTTCAAGAAGAATAACGGTTATTACGAAAGCGACACGACCATCGTGAGCCACGCCATCGGCCACCTGGTGACCATCGCCGACCCCAAGGATATTGACGAGCGCTACAAGGCATGGGACATGAAGACGCTCCCGATGCTCCCCGAAAAATTCCCGCTCGTCGCCACGCCTGCCACCAAGTCCCAGCTTTCCATCGTGGGCAAGCTCATCAAGCGTAAGGACGTGACGACCATCGTGAACGCATGCGATGCGGGCCGCGAAGGTGAACTGATTTTCTTCTACATCCTCGACTACGTACTCAAGGGCAAGTTCACGGGCAAGACCATCAAACGCCTGTGGATGCAGAGCATGACCCCTACCGCCATCAAGGACGCGTTCGAGCACCTGCGCACCGCCGAAGAGATGGAGAACCTGAAGAACGCCGCCCTCTGCCGCAGCGAGGCCGACTGGCTCGTGGGCATGAACGGGAGCCGCGGGCTCACCGCCTACAACAGCAGCATGGGCGGGTTCCAGATTACGCCGTGCGGGCGCGTGCAGACCCCGACACTCGCCATCATCGTGAAGCGCGAGGAAGAACGCCAGCAGTTCAAGCCCGAAAAGTTCTGGACCATCGATGCGGACTTCGACAACGGCGGCGTGAACTACCTGGGCAAATGGTTCGAAGGCGACGGTAAGGACCGCAAGAAGCAGATTTTTGACGAGAAGAAGGCGAACGAGATTCTCAAGAAGTGCAAGGGCAAGCCCGGCAAGATTGAGGAATCGACAGCGCCCTCCCAGCAGAAGTGCGGGCAGCTCTACGACCTAACCACGCTCCAGCGCGAGGCGAACAACCGCTTCGGCTTTAGCGCTAAGACTACGCTCTCGATTGCGCAGGCCCTATACGAACGTCACAAGGTAACGACCTACCCGCGTACCGACAGCCGCTGCCTGCCCGAAGACTACGTGGCCCCCGTGAAGGCGACCCTCGCAAAGATCGAAGGCCCGCTCGCCAAGTTCGCGCAGGAGGCGCTCGACAAGAACTACGTGAAGCGCACCCCGAAGGTCTTCGACAACACGAAGATTTCGGACCACTTCGCCATTATCCCTACGGGCGTTGCCCCGAAGGGCCTTTCCGAAGCCGAAGAGAAAATCTACACGATGGTGTGCCAGCGCTTTATCGCGGTATTCTTCCCGCCGGCACAGTACCTCAACACGACGCGCATCACGACCGTCGAGGGCGAGACGTTCATTACCGAAGGCAAGATTCTCGTGGACCCGGGTTTCAAGGCGGTCTACGGCAAGGACAGCGATGACGAATCGAACGTGCCGCCCCTGAAGGGAGCCGACGCGAAGACGCTTGACATGCGCAGTAACGAGGACTTTACCAAGCCGCCTGCGCACTACACCGAAAGCACGCTCCTTTCCATGATGGAAAGCGCAGGCAAGCTCGTCGAGGACGACGAGCTGCGCGACGCCATGAAGGAGCGCGGGCTTGGTACGCCTGCGACACGCGCCGCCATTATCGAGAAACTGGTGAGCGACAAGTATGTTGTCCGTGACGGGAAGGAAATGATCCCGACGGCGAAGGCATTCGACCTTATCAAGGTCCTCTCGGCCATGAACTGCGAGGCGCTCACGAGCCCGGAACTCACCGGCGAGTGGGAATACAAGATGGACCTCATCAGCAAGGGCAAGGAATCCCGCGAGAACTTCATGAAGGGCATCGTCGACATGACGAAGAACATGGTGAAGAACATCAAGGGATTCAAGGAAGAGAACACCACCGGCGAGGCGAAGTTCAGCCCCGTGAACGGCAAGAAGGTGTTCGAGACCGTGAGCCGCTACACCACCGAAGACGGCATCGTCATCCGCAAGATGATTGGCGGCAAGCACCTCTCCGACGAAGAAATCGTGGAACTCCTCACCAAGCGTAAGATTGGCCCGCTGCCCGGATTCCGCAGCAAGCGCGGCGCGGAATTCACCGCGGTGCTCATCATCAACGACCAGAACAAAATCGAGTTCAAGTTTGAGGAAAAACCCGAGGAAATCGAAATCGGCGAAAAAGTGGGCAAGTCGCCCATCGACAACACCGACGTGTTCGAGACGCTCACCGGCTACGTGAGCCAGAGCTACATCGACAAGAAGCCCTCGGGCCTGAACCTGCCCAAGGTGCTGCTCGGCAAGGAAATCCCGATGGAAGCCATCCAGAAGCTCCTCGCGGGCGAAAAGACCGAACTCATCAAGGGTTTCCGCAGCAACAAGACGCGCAGGCTATTTGATGCCTACCTCACGCTCGAAAAGGGCAAGCTCAAGTTCGACTTCCCGCCGCGCGAGTTCAAGCCACGCAGGTTCTTCAAAAAGAGTGCCGCAAAAAGCGAAGGGTAGTTGGCTGGTCATTGGTCAATAGTTATTAGTTATTAGTTATTAGTTATTGGTTGCTGGTTGGCTAGGGTTGCGAGATGTTTGTTGCGAGAAAAAGAATCCTCTTTATCGTTGCAATGGCATTGATGCTCTGCGGGCTTGCGACGGCAACACCACAGGGGCTCCCCCAAGAGCTCCAGCCGCTGTGGGATTCAATGACTCTCGAAGAAAAGGTCGGGCAGATGATCATGGTGTACATGTCGCCCCCGGATTTTGTCATCGAGAATAACCTTGGCGGCGTACTCGTGATGGGCGCGCATCTCTCGACCAGGAACCAGCTCCAAAAGAACCTCAGGAACATCGCCTCGAGGGCAAAAATTCCGCTTCTTGTTACCATCGACCAAGAAGGTGGCCACGTGAACCGCATACGAAGTCTCGACCGCAAGTGGGAAAAGGCCCCGAGTGCGAAGGAAATGCGCGAGATGACGCCCGAAAAAATCGAGCGAACCGCACGTGAAATCGGCGCCACCCTCAAGAAGACGGGAATCAACCTGAACCTCGCCCCGGCTATCGACCCGCCCTCCGATATAAACGGCAGGGAAACCTTCATGGAGCTCCATGGACGTTCCTGGGGTGGCATCGAGAATATCGAGAAGGCCCGCGCGTTCGTGAAGGGAATGAAGGCTAGCGGAATCATCAGCGCCGCAAAGCATTTCCCGGGCTATGACAGCGAAACCAATAGCGACCTGCAGATGGCAGAGAGCGATGCGACCGAAGATAAAATCCGCGAGAATGTGGCGCCATTCAAGGCGCTCGCCCCGGATGCCCCCGTCATCATGATGAGCAGCGTGCGATACACGAAAATTTCTGATGCACCCGCGGTCTTTGAATCGAAAATCGTGAAGATGGCCCACGACATCGACGACGATATCGTGGTGCTTACCGACGACCTCTGGGGAACGAATCTGCGCGCATGGATAAGCGGTCCCGAAGCTCCGCTCCCGAACCCCTACCCCGCATCGGAATTCAAGAAGGTGGTGAAGGCGGCACTCGATGCCGGCAACGATATGTTCATGACGACCTACCCCACAAAAGCGGTAGACATGAAGAACACCCTGCTTGAACTCGCACGGCAAAGCGACGATTACCTTGTACGTATCGAGAAGTCTGTCGCCCGCATTTTGAAGATGAAGTTCCGGGCCGGACTATTGACTAGTCATTAGTCATTAGTTATTAGTCAATGGTTATTGGTTGCTGGTTGGTTCGGGTTGGGCAATGTTTATTGCAAATTAGACTTTGGGGCTCAAGACACGCGCCTTCTTGGGGGTGGAAAGGTTCTTCACCTCTTTCAAAATACGTTCCGGCCCGACCTTCCTGTAGGCAAGTTTCAGGATTTCTGCACAGGCAAGTGTATCGTCCATCGCGCGGTGATGCCTGAAGTCGCTGAGCCCGAGCGATTCCGTCAGGTTGTGCAGGCTGTAGCTAGGCAATCCCGGGAAAAACTTGCGCGAAGTCTTCACGGTGCATAGCCTCGGCGGGTCAAACTTCACGCAGCAACGCTTGAGTTCCGTGCGCACCATCCGGCAATCGAACTGCACATTGTGCGCCACAAAGATGCGCCCGTCCAGGAGTTCCGCAATCTTTTCGGCAAGCGCCTGGAACTGCGGCTGACCGCTTACCATCTCGTCGGTAATGCCGGTCAGGTTCTTGACAAACGGCGTTATGGGCACGCCCGGGTCCACAAGGCTATGGAACTCCCCTACCTGCTCGTCGCCATCCAGCAGGGCAATCCCTATTTCGGTAATGCGGTTCGCATCTCCCGCACCGCCGGTCGTTTCCACATCCACGACTGCGAATTTCAGTAATTCAGGCTGCGAGGCGGTCATCAGCGTATCGGGATTTCGATATCGAGCGTGGCGTGGTTCGCGCGGTCCTCGACCTTCGCCTGCATCACCTTCGACTTCGGGCGACCGTAAACAGGCACCACCAGCAGGTTCGATATACCGGCATCCTCGCTCGGGGTTGCCTCGGAATCACGGACCGTCTTCGTGAATATCGCCTTCTTGCCGCCATCGTACAGCGAGTACGTGAGTTCACGCGTAAGCCCGGGCTTGATCTGCTTCGTGGGTACCTGGAAGTACACGTAGCCGCCCTTCGGCACCTTGCGGAGGCTATCCTTGATTTCTTCTTCGGTAGCGAAGTCCGCCTCCATCGCCATGCGCACGTTCTTCTTTACCTTGTCCGGGCTCTCGTACAGCACGGAAACCTCGAAGCGGGCGTCCTTCGGTACGGCGGATTCGCGCACGTCACGAATGTTCGCATTGTTCTGGTAGTATTCCCAGCGGCCGTTGTCGTGCAGAATCACGGTCGAGCCGTTCGAGGTCTTCGCGACGATATCTTCTGCAAAGGAGAACACCGTGCAGGCCGCCAGTGCGACGACTGCAATCCTAAAAGCGCGCATAAAATTCATTTGCATTACCCAAAATCCTGTTTGCGGGCACAAACGCCCTCACGCTCTGAATATAAATAAAAAATGCGGATTTAGCGCCGGATTTAGCGCCGTAAAAGCACAAAAAAGTAAAAATTGGGGATTAAACGGCCCTTTTTCACCCCATTCAACCCCCATTTTGTTACTTTGTACGCAACATATACGTGAAAAAAGCCCGCACAGTGGGGATAAAAAGCCTCATTTTAGGCGCATTCAATCCCCAATTTCGCCCAAAACAGCACTTATCACCCCCTAAAACCGCCACATTTGTTACATTTCCACGCATGGAAGGAAAAATACGATTTGCGCCGAGCCCCACGGGCTACCTGCACGAAGGCCACCTGCTTTCGGCGCTCTATGTGTGGGCGGCGGCACGCAAATGGGGCCTGCAAATACACCTGCGCATCGAAGACCACGACCATGGTCGCGCCCGCCCCGAATACATCAAGAGCATTTACGAAGACCTGGAATGGTTTGGATTCCGGTGGGATTCCCAGAGCATCCAGAGCGCGCGAACAGCCCTCTACGAAGCCGCGCTCGAAGGCCTGCAGAAAAAGGGACTCGTGTACCCGTGCTACTGCAGCCGCAAACAGCTGGAAGCAGAAAACCCCAAGAGCGAGACCGGCGAAATCGTTTATCGCGGGAAGTGTTTCCTGCGTCATACCGAAGCCTTGCGCAGCAAGGCAAGAACCTCCATGGACACACTTGTCGCTTCGCGACTGCGGTGTGACGAGCAAGTATCTTCGGCGCTTCGGTGTGACGAGCAACCGCACAACCTGCGCATCGTAATTCCTGACAAAGTAATACACTGGCACGACATGCGCCTCGGCGACTTCAATGAGAATCCGAAACTGCAATGCGGCGACTTCCCCATCCGTGACCGCGAGGGGCAATGGACCTACCAGTTCGCCGTCTGCGTCGACGACATCGAGGAAGGAATCACCCATATCGTGCGCGGCGAGGACATTCGCAGTTCAACCGCAAGGCAAATCGCCCTCATGCGCCTGCTCGGGCGCGAAACCCCACCGCTGTACCTGCACCACCCGCTTATCGTGGACCCCGCAGGCAAAAAGCTTTCCAAGCGGGAACGCGCCCACAGCCTGCGCCAAGACCGCGATGCGGGCATTACCGCCAGCGAACTACTGGGCAGGGTATGCCACAAGGCGGGTTTTCTGCCGAACAGCACCCCCCTGAGCCTTGAAAATGCCATTTCGATTGTAGAACAATCCCTGTAAACTTGCCTAAACAGCAAAAAATCTTATATTCTTAATATGCCGCAAGCAACACAAGTGTCTACCGTGAAGAAGATATGCGAAGAAGCCGCCCTTTTCGAAAACAAGGACAGGCTGTTGCATTTTTCTATCAAGAACGAATTCCAGACACCCCTGCTGCTTGAAGCCGGAGACGCCTTCTACGACAGGTGGCTCCATTCCGGTACGCCTATCCCGCTGGATACGTTCCTTCCCGAATCGCAGACATTCACCGCGAAGCAGAAACAGGAACGCGAGCAAATCCTTTCCTCCGTGTTCCGGGAAAAGCGCCAGGATTTCGGGAAGTCCGACCTCTACCTGCTCCTCGGGTTCCTCAAGTGGGACGGCAACGCGCTCGCACCGAGCCTGCTTGTCCCTATCGATGTGGATGCCAAAGGCAAGTCGCTCACGCTTTCCAAGACGCTCCCGATGGAAAACATCGTGTTGCGCGAACGCATGCCCGATATCGGGCTCCCGAGCGCCGAAGACGCGATAGTCAACGGGCAGTTCAGCATATCGCTCTACTTTTCGCTTTTCGAAAAGGCCGTCTCGACCGAGCGCAACTGGAAATTCACCCGCCACGGCATCTGCCTTGCCTTCCTCAACTCGAGCAGGCTCAGGCTCAAGAAATGCATGGAGGATTTCCACAGCGAAAAACGCATTGCGGCGAACTCCTTCCTGAATTCTCTCCTCAACGACGAAGGGTTCCAGATCAAGGAATCCGTATTCGACGATGCAGATTTTGACCAGATATTCAACCCGACCGAGCACCACTTCCTCTACACGACGGACTCGCATACCACGAAGGTCACGATAGACGCCCTGCAAGAAAGTACGCTCGGCTATGCCATACAGACGCTGCCCGGCACGCAAAAGATGCGAGTCGCCGCGAACATCGTCGCCGAAACGCTCGCCCAGGGCAAGAGCACGCTGGTCGTTACCCGCCGCAACCTGAGCAGGCAGGCATTCTTGCAGGAATGGGACCCGCAGTTCCGCCAGTTCAGCGGACCGGAACGCGACACGCTGGTCGAACAGGTGAACGAGGCGAGGAACTACTTCCGCTCTTACTACAAGTCCATAAACCAGGTTGTCGAGCCCAGCAATACGAGCCTCACGAACGTACTCAAGGAATTCGCCTTCACGCCGAAAGTGCGGGCCAAGTTCGTTGATTCCATATTCCAGGAATCGAGCGCGCTCGACTACGAACGCTTCAACCAGTTGCGCAACACGCTTGAACAGATTGTCGCCCTGTACTTCAGCCAGAACGGCATCACCGCGCGCAAGACTTTTGAAAACGTGAAGGTCGCAGACCTCACTCCCGAAAAGAAGGCCGAGATCGAAGCCATACTCCAGACTGCCGAAGAGAAGGCACGCGCGCTCAGCCCGCTGATTGAACTTTTCGAGAAAGAAAAATTCTTCCCCACGGGCGTCTACCTCAACGTTCTTGCCGATGTCATCGAACTCATCCGCAACAACTTCGACGCGCAGACTCCCGAATTTGAAGACTGGGACCTCAAGTCCTCCAGCTGGAGCGCCTACCAGGATACTCTCCGCGCGCTCCCCGAAGCAGGTGACAGCTGGGTGCGCTACCACAGGCAGACATCCGACATCTACACCGAAGATGCCATCGACGAGAACATCCTCTCGTTCCGCGACGAATTTGCAGAAAGCCTGAAGACAACGCTCAAGGGGCTTTCGGACCGTTACCGCAGTTCCAGAAGGCGCCTCATGAAGGTGCTCAAGAACCCGAAAGAAGTCACGTCGGACGCGCACCTGCTCGACCTTATCGACACGCTCCTCGAGCTGCAAGACAACAAGCGCGCCTACAAGGACACGGCGGTCCTCGGGAACCATCTGCTCGGCAAAGACTGGCTCTACGAGAAATCGAACTGGGTAAGCCTGAACAAGAAGATTACCTACCTCTACGAATTCCGGGAAAAATTCAAGGATGCACCGCAGTTCGACCTGATGCTCACCGTTCTCGGGCACTGGCACAAGATCAAGGCGATTCTCCCGCAATTAGACGAATACGGGAACACCCTCCAGGAACTGCTTTCTACAACGCGTTCGCTTTCGCAGGCATTGAACCTCACGACACCGCTCGAGAGCCTCACCTTCGAAAAATGGCTTGCGCAGATTGCCACCTGGCGCGAAAACTGGAACAGCATCGATTCTCACATTGAACTTTCCGTACTGTTCCAGAAGGTCGCAGAACTCGGGTGCACGAGCCTCGTACGCTACCTGCAGAACCCGGGCGCCATCAACGAAGAAATCGTGAAGGCCTGCACCTACAACTGGGCAGGCACGCAGATACAGAAGATTGGCAAGGCGAACCCAGAACTGTTCGCGAAATCGCCCAAGGCCCATTCCCAGCTGAGCAAGCAGTACCGCACACTGCTCGACCAGTTCTGCAACGCGAACTTCCGTGAAGTCCATGCCATTGCCGACACGGGCAAGCTCGCCATACTCAGTATCGACGAGGCGTTCTCGCTCAGCAAGGACAGGCAGTTCGATACCGTGATTCTGCTCGATGCGGACTGCATCTCGGTCGCAGAGGCAATCCCGCTCGTGCTTCTTGCAAAAAAGACCATCCTGGTCGGGAACCCGCACGTGCCCACCATCGAGCAGCACGCCTACGACGCGTTCCTCGACGTGGCTCCCCCGCACACGACGTTCTTTATGGAAAATATCATGACGGCTACGCTCCGTCGCGGTATTCCCACGCGCGAACTCTGGCACTCGGAATTCTACACAAACCCCACGCTCTTCCAGTTCGCGAACTCGCATATCTACAACGGCGGCATCAAGCAGTTCCCGCTCCCGTTCAAGAGCAAGGCCAAGAACTGCCAACTGAAAGTTATTGCAGACAAGGTTCTCGATATCGCGAAGGCAGCCGTCCAGCATGCCGAAAAGCACCCGGGCCAGACCCTTGGAATCATCGCATTCAGCGAGGACCGCTGCCACGAAATCGAAACGGCAATCAGCACGCTCGCTGAAAAGTCCGCAAAGAAATCGTTCTTCGTGCAGTCGGAGATGCCCATCAGTTTCTACGTGAAGACTCCCGACCGCGCCGTAGACCGCTACCGCGACGTGATATTCATTTGCGCCGAAAACGAGGGCATAGACAAGATTACGGCAGACCGCAAGTTCGCCGTATGCACGACGCTTGCGCGCAACGAGACGGTTACCTTCATCACGAAGCAAGACCTCGCCATGCAAAAAACGGCAAAGCCCTCGATTTTCTGGGACTGGATCAGCTACCTGCAGGGCAAATCGGATGACGCACCCGCCGAATCGCACATCGCAGATTCAGAACTCCGCGAACAGGTCATGGACTTGCTGAAGCGCGAGAACATCAATGCGGAGGAAAGTTTCTCCGAAGGCGGCATCCCGGTCGGGCCCGTCGTGGTGGACGCGAACAACGCAAACCGCTTCCTCGCCGTCATCGAGGACGACTGTACCAGCGAGCGGTTCCGCGAATCCGTGGAAGACCGCGAATACATCCGCCCGATAATACTCCGCCAGCTGGGCTGGAAGGTTATTTCTATCTGGACTCCATTCTGGTACCTCTCGTACAACGACGAGACAAGCCACATCGTAACGACCATCGCGATTGAGCAGAGCGTGGCCCCGCCGCCACCCGAAGAATCCGAAACGGGCGATGCGACAAACGACGGCAACGAGCCCGAGGTAACGGCAGTCCCGTACCAGGCCGTTCACCCGAAAATCGAGGGAACGACGCACGACAAGCCGATTGCCGAACTTGACTGCATTGCGCTTATTGTGCAGATGAAGTTCTACGTGGACCACGAGGCGCCTATTCACGAAGAGATGCTGCTTTCCCGCCTGCTGGAGCTACACCACGTGGACCGCGCAGGCCCGAAGATTCTGCAGGCATTGAACGACGCCATCAAGCAGGGTTGCCAGAGGCACAAGTTCATCAAGACCGGCAAGTTCTTCTATTCTACGAAGAACCTGCCCGTAGTG
>JAEEGK010020132.1_pt1 | contig 14223 bp, 11 predicted proteins | sample 8958771 | NCBI WGS metagenome assembly JAEEGK01 (sample SAMN16246547, study PRJNA631951) | gut metagenome | biome: gut microbiome; feature: rumen; material: SC-attached | host: Bos | place: Iran: Karaj | collected 2018-10
TCCGGGAGTCGTCCCCCATGATGTTGCCGTAATGGGCGTCCAGCCAGTCCTGCGCCTGCTTCCGGATGGCGCCGTAGCCCACGTTGATGATCTTGTGGTGTCCGGCGATCAGATGCCCGGGGCGGCAGCCGATCAGGTGCTTCATGAAGATGCTGTGCTTGGTAGCGCCCAGCTGCTTGAGCTCTTCCAGCCCTTCCGGGGCCCAGCCGTCGCCGCAGCAGTCAAAGGTGCGGCCCTTCCAGAAATCCTGTATGCTGCGGATGTTCTCCACGTCCTCGGGAGAGGCGCAGAGCCGCAGGTCTTCGGTTTCGGGATTGTGGTACAGGCCGTCCTCCTGCAGGGTCCACTCGCCCTTGTCGATGCCTTCGATGATGAAGCCCAGGCCCTCGCTGGCTTCGGGATGATGGGGATGACTGCTCATATAGCGCCCGCGGTTGCCCACGAGAACGTCGTCGTCCTCCACCCGCAGCGTCAGGTTCTCGGCCAAATACTGGAGCTGGCGGGCACTCTGGATGATGGGAATGGTGTTCATGTCCTTCTTGCGGGCCTCCGTGGCGAGCATGGCATGCTCGGAGTCCAGCCGGATCACGCGGTTGCGGATGGCTTCCCGCTGGCGCTGGATGCGCGGGGTAATGGCTTTGAACGGATACATCCCTGTCTCACTCCTTCTTTGCAGTCTGCCGATCCGTCTGCGGGACCGGGGCGAAGGGGCGCGCCCTTCGGCGTCACCCCGTACAGTTTCTATTTCTCCAAAATGAATTATATACAAATGAAATGGCCGATGCAACCATATTCGGAAGATCGCGGGGCTGATCATGCGGTATTGCCTTAACCCTGCCGGGCAGTCAAAGCCGGCAGGGTCTGTCGTCTGTGTTTGTAAAGCCATCCCCCCGGAGCCCGGGGGCGGGCGGCTCCCGCTGCGGTTTCCGGCGGACAAAAGGCCCCCTATGCCAGGCCGTAGAGCTTTCGCGCTTCGGCCTGGGACGCGATGGGCCGCCCCACATCCCGCGCGATGTCCCGGACCTGCCGGATCAGGTCCAGATTCCCGGGCTTATCCTGGGGATCGAAATGCATCTCAAGCCCGGTCTTGATATGCCCGCCCAATTCGATGGCGCGCCGAAGCAGCTCATAATGCTCTCCCTCAAGCTGGCTGCCTGCGCCCCATACGGAGATGAACCAGGGGAGCCTTACTTCTGAACGCTCCAGGATATCCAGGTAGTAGTACAGGCTTTCCACCGTCGGAGGCGCGCCGGCGGTGTTGACGGGCTGCATGGCGGTAAGGCCGTAGTCCCCGATGAAATACAAGTCGATCGTGGAACCCTTGGGGGATCTGCCGTGCTTAGCGTAATGCAGCGCGGTGCGGAGGTATCCCGTCTCATACACGCCCCAGACGCAGCCGAGCTGATTCCGCTGGCATAAGGCCACCTGCCGGTTGATAACGGCGTTGTCGTTGTTGTAGGGGATCCCGCTCAGGTCTCCCTTTTCGTCGGAAGCGAGGACCAGATTGACCGAGCCGGGGTCCACGACGCAGACCTCCATGTTCGCTTCTCGGGCGAGGAACTCCGCATGCTCCAGCCCGCATGCCTTCGGATCGAAGGGGTCCAGGGCGGAGCCCGTGGAATACCAGAAGACGTCCGGGTATTTTTCCAGCACGGGCTTCCAGGATCTCAGGTAGTCGTCCGCGGCCTCTCTTCCGTGAAGGGCGATGTTCGTGTTATGGGCATGGATGGCCGTCGCGCCGGCTTCCCAGCAGCGGATGGCCTCTGCCGTGATCTCCCCGTACTCGGTGGGGATGTTGGGATTATACATCTTGGAGCGCACGCCGTTGATGTGCGCCTCGATCATGACCGGCGTGTCCCAGCAGGGCGTTCTTGATTCAAGGGCGGCAAATCTGCTCATTTTTCCAGCCTTTCTCTGTGATTTTGCAGGGATATGACGTGAAGGGGGATCTCCGTCCCCCTTCACGATTTTCCATGCCTGTCAGGGCGTATAGTATTTCAGGATATCCAGCTTCCCCGCGTTCCGGCCGAAGGCACCGATGGAGGACATGCTGGTCATCTTGGCCTCCCCGAAGCCGAGGCCGTAGAAGATGCCGCAGTCATGCATGGTGCGCAGGTTCATCAGCACCGTGCCCTGGCCGCCGGCGGAGGTCTCCTCCACCCAGCTCATGATGTAGCAGTCGCTGCGGAGCTTCACGTATTCGCAGGGGGAGGACCACACCATGCCGCCGTTCTGATCGTCCAGATAGATCGTCCAGGAATAGGCCCAGGGGGAGGTGTAGACATGCATGGAGGTGAGCCCGTTCTCGCCGCCGGAGTAGTTCCAGGTGAAGGCCTGGCCCACCAGGTCCGTGGTGCGGGTGTGGCGCAGCCGCTCGGGGGGCGTGATCCCCTCTGATTCCATCACGCCGAAGTACAGATCGTAGCCCACCTCCCGGTTGGCATAGCCGTTGCCGATCTTGGAGTGGAACACGGTGGCCAGGCCGTTTCGGAAGTCCACGGCGGCGGTGATGCCCCGGCCGTAGTCCGAGCCGGTCTGCACATGGGCGAACATGATGAGGTCCTCGTCCGGCTCAAAGGATTTGTAGGTCTCGTCGTGCCAGGCGCGCTTGCCCACCTCCCGCCAGCGCAGGGTGCTGAGCCCGGTGAACTGGTACTGCCAGGCCGGTCCGTTGTCCATGCGCAGGGTGATCTCCCTGCCGATGAGGTAGTGGCTGTCCGGCATGGAGTTGCCGGAGGGCATGATGGTCTCGTCCACGATGGGGAAGGCGTGGGGCTTTTTCCCCGCGTTTTTGGCCTCCGCTTCCGTGATGTCGGGATACTGGCCGTGGACCCGGTAGATCCCCCGGTCGCCCTTCTTTAACCCCTCGCCCTCCTTGACCGCCTGGGGGAAGACTTCCGGATTCGTCTTGCCGCCGTAGTCCGTGAACTTGCTGAAGGTGGCCAGCTGACCGGCCATCTCGCCCTTGGCGGAGAAGATGCGCCAGTCCAGAGCGTCCTTTTCGTCAAAGCCCAGGCGCGTGCCCACTTCCTCCATGCGGAAGAGGTCGATGGCAGCCAGAACGAAGGTGCCGGAGAACTCCGCCTCGTTCCTGGCATAGATGAACTGCTCGTCGTTGATCTTGATGTAGTCGGAAGGGAAGGCGACGGTGATGCCGCCGTCCGGCGCGGTGAGCTGCACCATGGTGGAGTAATAGCAGGAATTGGAGACGATCAGCAGCTTTTCCCCGCAGTCGTCCGTCCAGACGATGCCTTTGTTTTCAAAGCGGTTGGTAAAGCCGTGCCGGGCTGTCGGCGCCTTGCCCTTTCCGGCGGCGTAGCCGAAGTAGACTTCCCGCCGGGATTCCCGGGCTTCCGGGCAGGCCGGGTCGCTGAACCACACCTCGAATACGGTGGCCAGCCCGGTTTTCCGGTCCAGGATCAGGTGGAAGGAGGTCCCGCTCTCAGGCAGGAGGCAGCTGACAAGAAGCAGACCGCGCAGCTCGGAAGCCCCATATGCGGTCTCCGTGGGTGCGCCTCCGTCGATGGAAAGCTGCAGCTTGCCCTTCCGGAAACGATAGTCCAGCCTGGGCCCCTTGTCCGTTACGATGGTGAGAGAAGTTCCCGCCAGCTTGGGACCGGCCCCCGCCTGGATCGGCGCAGGCGCGCCCGCCAGCTTTTTCTGAATGTACTCGGGCGTCAGTTTCGTATACGCTGTTCTGAACATATGATTTCTCCTTTCCCGCTCATCGCGTGCTGACAAAGAATATTATGATTCAGTATATCATGAGCGAATAACCGTGTCAAAGCAAAAGCGGCCCCGAAAGCCCGGAATCTGTCTGCGAAAAGAAGCAGCGTATCTGTTACTTCTGAACGACGCGCTTGATCTTCTGCGGGCTTCGGCTGATGTACGAGTTGATGAGCTCGCTCTCCGCTTTGGTCTGTGCATAAGCGGTCACGGTGATCGTCTTGGTGTTCCAGTCCCGCGTATAGCTGTCGGCAGCTACGTTGGTGATGTGATTTGCGGCAAGAAAATCCCTGAGCGCCTGCATGGCCTCCTTGTTGTCCGACATCAGGATATTCACATAGAGCCTGTCTTTGGAGAGCTTCTTGTTGACGGCCATCGCAAGGCAGCAGCCGAAGCCGCTGGCGACGGAAACGGCGATCATAGCCAGGCTGCCGTCCGCCGTCACCACCTGCTTTGTCACGCGATACCCGATATAGTTGGATACTGCCAGGGTCACACCCGCCAGGATGCATTTCCCATGCTGGATCAGGATCGTCTTTGAAGTACCGAGGGCATTGTCCAGGATCTTTGCTAAGAAAAGGATGCCGAGATGGAGTATTGCTGTCATAGCTTGGATTATCACCTCCTAATGAATTAAGACTCAGATATGCCGCCGTTCGCTTTCCTATGCGTCGGAGCGGCTCGACATCGAAAAAGACAGAGCGGGAGCGCCGGATCGGCCCGAGACCCTTTCATCGTCTGCGCATAGGCCGGCTTGCCCGTTCAGTCTGCTGCATGTGCGGAGACGGTTTCGGAGCGGATCGGGCTTCGGCAGGGGAGAGAAGGAGAGTGCCGGAAAGAGGGGCCGATCCTCCGATGGGTGCAAAAATGCCGCTTGCCTCATACAAGACAAGCGGCATGGATCATCCGGTCTGCCGGGTACTACGAGACCATACAGACGTCCTGCTCTGCCTTATATGAGCGTGCAGAAAGAGAATCCGCGCGAAAACTGCTCGGCATGTGCTGTTCCATATTGCCTTTGCGTGAAAAAAAGCGAACGATCAGCATATCTCTTTCCTTTCCGGGCTTTGCCCTGAATTTCTGCGATACTATACCACCCCATAGGGCCTCTGTAAATATACCTGGGGTATAAATGACCTTACAATTGTGTAACAAGCGGCGGGTCAGCCGATCAGGACCGTTCTTGAAGCGCCGTCCCAGCCGACGTCGTAGCCGAAGAATTCTGCCAGATAGCGGACAGGGGCATACGTCCGGTCGCTGACGATCACTGCCGCGGTGTCCATGGGGATCCGGTCTCCGCCGCCCGTGCGGGCCTCGGTGCTTCCGATGGGGAAGTATATGCCTGAGACCCTATGCCGCAGGGAGGGAGTGGAACGGCTGCGCGACGCGGTCTCAAAGCTCCTCTTTGGCTCCGATGGGAGTCGATGGGACCGTTCTCGCAGGCTCGGGGCGGTTTTGCTGCTGCGTATCCCGGAGAGCCCAGGAGAATCGGCTCCATGAGCCCGGGCCGCCTAAATGATCAGATCGTCGTCCCTGTCCATGCCCATCTCGTAGGGATCGCTTACCCTCTCCCGCTCCTCCTGCTGCGGGCGCTCCGGGCTGAGGTCGGCTTCCCGGATGGCGCCTTCCTTCTTCTTGTCATACAGGAACTGGCTGAGCGCTCCCAGATTCCTTCCGCTCACCGCCTCCATAATGGTTTCCGCGTCCTCGGGCTCTGCGGTGATCTTCCGGATGACGGGGCTTTTTCCCCACTTTTGGCCGCCGCGTTTGCGGACTTCCAGGGTACGTCGTCGTATAACTTTTCCTTGTCGGTCACGCTCAGCTTGATGTATTCTCCCAGCACCTGGCGGGACTCCTTCAGGGCCGCCTCCCGCTCCGCCTTGTTTGCGCTTTGCAGCTTTTCCTGCAGGGCGCCCGCCTTGTCCTCCAGCTTCAGTATACGTTGTTCAACGGTGTTGTCGTTCATGATCTCGGTGACCGATTCGTTCATCTGTTCTTTGTTGGCCGCCGCCCGGATATCCACCATCATCTTGCCCCCGTGGCCGTCAAGCAGATTCTTCTTGGCCTTGGCAATGAGGACGTTTTTCATGTTCCCGTCTCCGCAGAGGGTCTCCACGGTCTCGGCCAGGGTCTTTTCCCCCTCCCCCGCAGGAGGAATGGGCTTATCCAGCCCGTAGCCGGTATTCCGCTCCACCCGGCAGGCGTTGCGGATGGCGATGATCTCCGCCGCAGCGGCTGCCTGCAGCTCGTTCAGCTCCTCCTGCGGGAGCTTGGCCTTCCGGGCTTCCTTCACCTGCCGCTGCAGCTCCTCGATGCGCTCCTTGGCCGTGGGCATATAGCGCCGGAGGGCGGGATCGTTCTCCAGCTTCCCCGGAGGGGCCTTCAGCAGATGCCGGCGGAAGTCCTTCTCCAGATCGCCGCCGTGGCCGCTCAGAAGGGCCTTGGCCTTGTCCTTGTTCAGGGTTTTCAGCCAGTCCTTAAAATTCTCGCTGTCGTTCAGAGCGTCCGCGATCTCCTCCGCCTGCTTTTCGGACAGGGGCTTTTTCAGGTAGGCGGCCTTGCCGCCCTTGGTGTCCGCCGCGATGCGGGCCGCGAATATCTTCGCCGCCTGCTCCCGGGCGCCGGCGTCGTCCTTGATGCTGCGCTTGCAGTTGTCGATATAGCTCAGGGCGGTGGTGCGGAGGGGAGCGTACTTGTCCGGGGCATAGTAGCCCTTGTCCCAGGGGCTGAGGCCCATTTTCCCGTTCATCAGGGCGCAGGCCTTCTCCACATCCTCCGGCGGCAGGGAGACGGCCATGGCGGAAAGCGCGGCGTCAACACATTCCTTCGCGCCCTCCGTGTGCCGCACGTCGTCCGCAGAGAGACTGTCCAGGAAGCCCATGGCCTTTTCCCGCATCTGCAGGTTCGCGTTGGCGCTGGATTTGCCATTTGCCGTCTTCAACTTCATCAGGGCGGCGTACAGGGGATTGAGGTCTTCGTTCCCGTTCTCCACCAGGTCCCCGCCGTAATCGTTCAGCAGCTCGCAGGCGTTTTCTATGGTCTCCTTGGCCCGGGCGGTGTTTTCCCGCTTATAGTTCGGGGCGTATTTCTGATCGACCTCCGTAAACACGTCGGTGAACTGCAAGGTTTTGCTGTCGAACCAGCTCTTGCCGGGTTCCCGTTCCTGCAGGGTGCGGATGAGATCCGGCTCCTTGGCCAGCTGGCGCACCGTTTCAATCTTTGGCATGTTTTTCTTCCTTTCCTTACCTGCGTATCCGGCGGAGACTGCGGCAGCCTGCCGAAGAGACTCACCGGCGTCTCCTGCGCAAGCGCAGGTACATAGGATTTTCGGTTTGCTTTTCCTCAGTATAAACGGACCAAGCGAACATAAACGTTACAAGCAGACCGGTATTTTGTAAAAAAGGAAAATTCGGCGGCTGGGCAGTGCCCGCCCGGCTTGTTCCGGAGAGACCGGCGCATGGATGAACGGATGAAACAAGGCGAGGCCGCATCATTTGTCATGATGCGGCCTGCTGCTGGGAGGCTCTAAGATTGCGCAACGATATTTGCGTTCCGATGATAAGTGCGGATGGAAACAGCCGCTTTGCCGCAGCCGGTCAGTCTTTCCTGGGGCGCGGCATGCCGAAGGCGGGCGTCTCCACGCCGTTGTCCTCCTTGAAGAGGAAACGGAGGCCTGGATTGAGATACTTGCCCCAGGAGGTGCCCCAGTGGGATTCCCGGCTGTCGATGATCAGGCAGAGCTGCCGGTTCGTCAGCTTCAGGGAATTCTTCATGTGGCGGTAGACGTCGATCAGATAGTCGAATACAAGGACTTCAATGCCCTGATCTCCGGAGTACAGATAGAAGCGCGCGTTTTCCAGCTTCGCCGGATCGTAGGCGTCGATCCTCGCCAGATAGTCCTCCGCCTCCAGGAGACCCAGGCCGCAGGACAGGTCCAGGCTCCGCCCGAACACGTCGGGATCCTTGAAGGTCATGTAGAGGGATTCCAGGCCGCCCATGCTGGCGCCGCCGACGGCGGTGTGGGCCGCGTCCGGCAGGGTCATGAAGTTCGCGTCGATGATGGGTTTCAGCGTGTTTTTGACAAAATCTGCGTAGTAGCCGCCCAGGGGGTTGGGCTTCGGCGCATCGGGGCGGCGGGGGCCCCCGAAATTCAGATTGGGCTTCAGGGGCGGCAGCAGCTCGTTGCTCCGGTCGTCGGAGGTGTCGATGGCCACGACCATGCACTGACATTCCGGCTCCAGCTCGCTGATGTGTTTGTCGCAGTCCCAGCTGCCCATGCCTGGCGAAGCCTTTTCGGGGAACGCCACCTGCCCGTCGTGGAGGTACAGCACGGGGAAGCGCTTTACGCCGTCGTAGCTTTCCGGGGTCCATACGCGGATGGTGCGCATGCGCCTGTCCGGGATGGGATCCATGGCGATCTGGAATGTGACCAGCTTGCCCTTCTTCACCCATTCGGAATGGTCCTCGAATACAATAGCCATGATTCTCGCTCCTTTCATAAAATCCGTTTACCGTATGGCTGCTGAATAATGTCCGGTTTTCCCGCGAAAACCGACGGATCCGAGACAAAAGATGGTCGTGAAGCCCATAGCAGGTGGAAAAGCCCGGAAGGGCCTTTGCAGAAACCCTTGCTTTTTGAGACGACTCAGCGCCTGCCTCAGTCCAGGACCTCCACCAGTTCGATGGTGAAATTCAATTCCTTCCCGGCCATCTCGTGGTTGGCGTCGAAGGTGATCGTCTTCTCGTCCTTTGCAGTGACCCTGACGATCTGCTGCTGCCCATAGCTGTTCTGCAGATACACCCGGTCGCCCACCGAAACTTCTTCCGCGCCGGGGACGTCGGAGATCTCCACGGTGAGGACCGCTTCGGGATCGGCCTCTCCGTAGGCTTCCGAGGGCATAAGGTGGACCTGCAGCGTCTGACCTGCGTCCATATTTGCGACAGCGGCGTCAAAGCCCCGGATCATCATGCCGGCGCCGCAGACGAACTCAAGCGGCTCGCCCCGGACATAAGAGGAGTCGAACACCGTACCGTCGTTGAAGGTGCCGGTGTAGTGCGCCCGGCAGGTCTTGCCCACATTCTTGCCCTCGATCGTCGGGCCGCAGCCCCGGCAGCCACCGCATCCGCCGCCGCAGCCTCCACATCCGCCGCAGTCCTCATCGTCGCCGCCGCAGGCGTGTTCTTCATCGTGGTGGTCGCAGTTCACGCCGGTATTCACCAGTTCTCCCCGGAGATAAGCCGCAACCGCCTCGTCGGCGTCTCCGGAGGCGCCGGCGAAGAGCTCGATTCCCTGCTGCCGCAGCGCCGCCTCTGCGCCGCTGCCGATGCCGCCGCAGATCAGCACGTCGATGCCGCGCTCCTTCAGAAATCCTGCCAGCGCTTCATGCCCGGTCCCGTCTGCGCTGAGCAGCCCGGAAGAGACCGCTTTTCCGTCTGCGATCTCATAGACCTTGAACTGCTCCGTATGACCGAAGTGCTGGAATACCGTTCCGTCCTCATATGCAACTGCGATTTTCATATTTGACCTCCTATGTTTTTCAGATCATTTGTGCCTGCGTCTATCCGCCCCGGCCTTCTGCGCTGCGGGAGACTCACGAAGGGGCAGCTTTACGGCAAGACCTGCTGCTCGGATCGCTGCTCTACCTTCATTTCCGCCGCGGCGCCATCCTGTGCCATCTGGATGTCCTTTTCCCGGATGCCGGCTTCTGGCGGCTGTTCCTGGGGCGGGATATTCGCGTCAATGATCTTGTCCATCAGGGTGTTTCCGGTGTATGCATTGCCATCCGGTCTGGACACCGCGCCGTACACAGCTCATCGCTGCTGAGCTTCTTCGGGTTTGGCACCGTGATTACTCTCACATTTACTTGTTGAATGATTCTACCACTTTTTTCTTCGCCACTCAATCACAATTGCGGACAGACTTTGAAAAAAGGCCGTCCTTTGCCTCTTTATTTACAGCGAAAAATGCACTATACTTGCCTTGAAGAGCCAGTTTTCGGAACGACTGCTTAAAAGAAACAAGGGAAGGAATCGTTATGGAGCAGAACACCCGCATTGCAGACATGGTTCCTGGACAGCAGCTCCAGGGCTTCTATATCCTTAAGGACATCCGCTGCAAGACCTCGTCGAACGGAAGCCCGTTCCTCAGCGCCAGGATCCAGGATGCGACGGGGGAGCTGGACTCGAAGATCTGGAACTATTCCGGCCCCCTGACCGGGGAGGACAGCGGCAAGGTCATGCTCATCCGGGGCGAAGTCACTGAATATAACGGATCTTTGCAGTTCATCATCCACCGGATCCGTCCGGCGCAGGAAGGGGATCATTATGATATCGCGGCTCTGGTCCCTTCCGCCCCGATAGATACCGAATCGGCGCTTAATGAGGTAAGGGAGATCCTAGCCTCCATAGAAGACGGGGAATACAGGTCGCTCTGTCAGACCGTGCTGGAGCGGCACCTGGATTCGTTTCTTACGATCCCGGCGGCCAAGAGCGTGCATCACGCATTCCGTTCCGGCCTCCTGATGCATACCCTCAATATGCTCAGATCCGCAGACTTCCTGGCCGGGCTGTACAGGGAGGTCATCGACAGGAGCCTGCTGCTGGCCGGCGCTTTTCTCCATGATTTCGGTAAGGAACGCGAGATGGTCCGTTCGGAACTCGGCCTGGTCACGGATTACTCTGCTCCGGGCCTGCTGCTGGGCCACCTTTACATGGGAGCGCAGGAGGTTTCGGAGATCGCGCGTGAGCAGGGGATGGCGGAAGAAAAGACGATGCTCCTGCAGCACCTGATCCTTTCCCATCATGGCCAGCCGGAATACGGGGCCGCAGTGGAGCCGCAGTGCGCGGAAAGCGAGCTCCTTTCCATAATCGACCTCATGGACAGCCGGATGGAGATCTATGCGGAGGCTGTTTCGGAGCTGAAGCCGGGCAGCTTCTCCGGAAAACTGTTCGCTCTCGGCAAGGCGGTCTACCGGCATCGCTGATCCCGAGACGCTTTCCTTCGGCGGGTGCTGTCACGAAAGAACAGCTTGACAGAAGCCTTCAGGCCCTGAAAGAGAAGAGGAACGAGGAGTAGGGACAATATCGGAATATCGATAGATCCCGGCTTGTGGGAATACCGCTGAAGTGAAGCGTTCAGGAATGAAGCATACGCAATCAGCAGCTTCCGGGAATCCGGCTTTCCGGAAAAAGCGAATCACGGAGGGATACACATGACCTTTATGGAACTTGCGAGGAACCGGTATTCAGAGCGTTATTTCAGTTCGCGGCCTGTGGAAGACGAGAAACTCGCGCAGATCCTCGAAGCCGGCAGGATCGCACCCACAGGCTGCAATTATCAGCCGCAGCGGATCTATGTGATCCGGAGCAGGGAAGCCATGGAAAAAGCGATCAGCACAAAAGCCTCCCTGTATGGCTGCCCGCTGGCGCTCCTGGTATGCTACGACAAAGAAACTGTCTGGAAGAATCCGGGGGACAGGAATTATGAGGAGTATAACTGCGGCGAGCAGGACGCCAGCTCGGTTGCCGCCAGTATGATGTTCGAAGCGGAAGAACTGGGAGTTCACAGCCTCTGGATCCGGGGCTTCGATTCCCGGGATGTGATCGAAGCCTTTGATCTGCCCGCAAATCATGTGCCGGTGCTGATGCTGGCTTTGGGGTATCCGTCGGAAAAGAGTCATCCCGCGCATCTCCATGGAAAGCGGAAAGCGATTGAGGAGACCGTGAAGTACATCTGAACCTGCTGCGGGTGTGCACCCGATCAGACGCAAACAAAGATCTGAACCGATGACGCGGATTTACTGAGAAACAGGAGGCGATGCCATGTCAAAACCGAAGAAAAAAGGTTCCCCCGTGGACCAGACCGGCCGCGATGAGCGGAAAAAGCTGATGAAAAACCTGAGCGAGTACAAGATCGGCAGCAATATCGAGGGCTATCGGGAATATGTAGCCAAAATGACCGCTCTGGATGCGCTCATGGAGCAATACAGCGTGAAAAATGCCTTCGGCGTGGTGCCGACCATGGACGAGAAAGCAAAGGAGGACATGCAGAAGGCCATAAAGGAGACCTCCGAGGCGGGAGAGGTATTTCTGAAAAATGCCATGGAGGCCAGGAACGCCGGCCAGATCGAAAACCTGAAAAGCGGCGTTCCCGGCGTGGTGAACCGGCTGCAGGGAATGCTCCACAGGGATCAGGAGGCTCTGGAGCAGTACGGCCCGAAAAAGCCTCTGAGCCTTCCCCAGGTGCTGGATGCATCCCGCAGCACCATCGTTTTCCTGGACCGCTCGGATATGAAAAAGAAGGGCGGCGCCCAGAATTCCCGCATTCCCATCACCTTCCGGGGCCGGGACGGGAAGGAATTCAAGGGCTTCTTCACCAAAGAGTCCAAGGCGGACGCCCTGGATGAATATGTGGGCAAGCTGCTGGATGAGGCTGCGGGGAAGTGCGGCTCAGACGCCGCGAAGGACAGCATCAAGAACATGCTCAACGCCTACCGGGCGACGGATCCCCGGCGCTTGAGCAAGGCTTCCGATGCCCAGATCTTCCAGATGATCTTGAACGAATGCACCGAGAAGGAGGAGAAGTGGGGGAAAACCCAGACCAGGCTCAAGGTGAGCGCCCTGGAGAAGAAGCTGGGAATGAGCCGCGATGTCCTGGGCATGAACGGTCTCACTGCCCTGGGCAGCGCCTTCATGACATTCGACAAGCGGACCGATGAGCAGGATAACCTGGGGAAATACTTCAACAGCTGCCTGCTGGGCATGGAGCAGGATGCCCGCATCGACAACCGCAACACCGCCATGAGCTCTGTGGCAAAGCTCCTGGGCCAGCCAAACCTGGTGGCCAAGTCGGTGAACATGAAGTTCATGGACCAGGATGGGTACGTGCAGGAAGGCACCTTCATGGACGCTGCCGACGGCATCGATCTGGCCGCCGGCGGGGAAAAGATGCGCCTGGTGAACGACGCCCCCTTCGCAGGAAAAAACAGCGGCAAGGGCCTCAAGCAGATGGCGGATCTGCAGGTGCTGGATTACATCTGCGGCAATGTGGACCGGCACCAGGGGAACATGTTCTACAAGGTCGACGAGAACGGCGATGTGGTGGGCGTGCAGGGAATCGACAACGACTCCTCCTTCGGACGCTTCGTCAACGAGGGGAAGAACGTCCACGCCCTGCCCAGCCCCCAGGACATGAACGTCATCAGCGCCTCCATGGCCAAAAAGGTGATGGGGCTCACTCCCGCCATGCTGAAATACAGCCTTCGGGGCCGAGGCCTGAGCGAGGATGAGATGGAGTTTGCCGCCCAACGGCTCACCACGCTCCAACAGGCCATCCAGGAAGGGAAAAACTACTATAAAAACCATCCCACGAAAAAGACCTTTGAAAAGGGCCACCTCCGCATCCTGAGCGACAAGGAATTCGATAAGCTGAAGCTCCGGGATCTGCATGGCAAGGGACAGATCAACCTTTTTGCCATGGTGGACATCAAAATGCAGGCCGCGATCGACGAGCATAAGCGCTATCCGAAATATGCCTTTGATCCGAAAGCCCCGCAGCGCAAGCTCCGTCTCCAGGAAGTCAACAGCGCGGGCCGGGGCTTCACGGGGGGCAACCTCGTGGCGGCCCTTGCCGGGGCCTCAAAGCTGGTGGAGGACAAGGACAAGGATTTCAAGATCGACGACCTTACCAACCGGCTCCACGGTTCCTCTCCCGAGTTTGACGAGATGGTGAAGGCGGCCAAGAAGATCGCCCGGATGGAGCGGGAGCTGATCGACGCACCGATTTCACCTACGATTTATAACCAGCGGCGTCGGGAGATCGACGAAGCCGTCGAGGAGCTGGCGAAGAAAAACGAGGCTTATCTGGATAAGAAGATGGGGGACCGGGGCGTGCATAACCTGGATGACCTCCAGGGGAAGAATACCTATGAACAGGCCCGCATCGACCACGCCAGGAAGATCAAGGCGTTCGTTGACGCCTATGAGAGCCCTCGGCCGCTGCAGAAGAAGGACCTTGATCAGATGAATGAGCAGGACGCCAGGGAATTCCGCATCGCTTCCGAGCTGGGAGAGATGCAGGACAAGCAGCAGGCGTTCCGGCTCCTTTCGGAATTCCACAAGCAGCACGGGATGGAAGCCCCGGAGAAGCTCATGGCCCAGCGTCAGAATAAGCCGCAGGCGCAGGAGGCGTAATACCGGCGGCAGCCCCGGGTGGAGGGCCGGATCCCATGCGGGTCAATAGTATCCTGCTGATACGCTTAGTAAAGCGATTGACAACAGCATTGTTTTTGATATATTCTGTGTCAAAAGAAGGATAGGGAAGATAAAAGAACTGGTGCCATCATTCAAAAATGAATCCAAACGGGAAAGGTCGTCCGGTCTGTAAAGACCATCGGTCAGGGCCGGGCGTAGACGGAATGGGGTGAAAAGCCCCGCGTACCCGGCGCTGTGAGCGAGAGGGATCCCCGAAGCATCGTGAGATGTGAGCCGAAAGGCTAC
>JAEEGK010020136.1_pt1 | contig 14222 bp, 9 predicted proteins | sample 8958771 | NCBI WGS metagenome assembly JAEEGK01 (sample SAMN16246547, study PRJNA631951) | gut metagenome | biome: gut microbiome; feature: rumen; material: SC-attached | host: Bos | place: Iran: Karaj | collected 2018-10
GATCAGGTAAAGTCCGTACTGGCCGAGGTTGGCAAGCATGAAGCCGCCGGTAAGTATCCAGAACTTAAGGTTGGTGGCGGGCATGAACAAGCCTGCGCAAATCTGCATAGCGTAGCCTATAGTAGCGATGGTACCCATCATGAATACCATTCTTTGTCTGTGGAACTTCTTACTGAGTGTGGGATAAAGAATCATAAGCACTGCGGTTGCAGCCATGCCCACAGTCTGGAAGGTTCCGTAAAGACCGCCTTCGTAGCCGAACTCAAAATAAATATAGTTGGCACCCACGCCGCCCAGCACAATACCGTTACCGATCTGCTGAAGAAGGAAGATAAGGCAGATCCAAAGAAGCTGGTCATTTCCGCCGATGGTGGTGATAATCTTTTTAAAGCTTACCTTGGGAGCTTCTTTTGCCATATCGTCTCTGTTTTCTCTGACACCAAAAAGGGTGAAAAGAATGAACAAAGGCGTAAGGATGCAGATAATAAGTGCGATACGTCCGTAAGCAATCTTGGTGGTGCCGCCGAGAGCAAATTCACCTGCGGTAAATACAGGAATGAGCACGGATGCAAGAGTACCGCCGATACCCGCAAAAAGTGTCGCGCGGGCGGTGAAAGCGTTTCTCTTGTCGGCATCTTTTGAAAGGGCGGGAACCATTCCCCAGTAGGAAATGTCGTGCATGGTGTAAGTGATGCTGTACATAAAGTAAATTACGCCAAAGAACACGATAAAGTTCCATCCCGTAAGGTCTGTGTTAAATGCAAGGTATACCACGATACTTGTGGAAAGAATACCTATCAAAAGCCAGGGCTTAAACTTGCCCCATTTACTTCTGGTGCGCTCGATAATGTTACCCATAATCGGGTCATTGAGGGCATCAAAGATTCTCGCCGCAACCATGATGGCCGTAACAGCGGTTAGCTGTGCGGGAGTTAAGTTTCTCGTGTAAAGGATAAATAACATGATATAGTTCGTAAAAAGCGAATATATCATGTCCCTTCCCACGGTCCCCAAAGGGTAAAAGAGCATGTTTTTCTTTTCCTGATTCATTGTCATATCCTCCAATACTTTTCTCTTTATACCTTCTCAAAGAAATACATTCTTGAAGAAAAGTCTTTAAATAACCTGGTTTCATCATCAAAACCGGTGCCGCCGAAGGCCTGTTTTAGCTTGATGCCTGCGTTGTTAAGAAGCGTTCCGCTAACTGTATAGTCCTCGGTTTCGCCGTCCATCTTGTAAAACTTCGCTATGGTGTTGTGCACAAAAGAATCCTGCCTGATGTGCACCGGCGATACCTGATTGACGAGGCTTCCGAACTGCTTGATGTTGTGCTTAAGCTTTATGTTGTAAACGTGATATGTAAAGCTTTCATCTAAGCCTACGGTCTTAATCTTTCGATAGAAATTGTTGGGAGTGGTAAGCTTGTCCCATATCATGGTAACCGCCCTTCTTTTGTCGGGAGAAACCACCATCCACTGGGTATCCGTTACCCTGTAGAAGTCTCCGAAAAAGAAAACCTCTCTCCATTCCTTCATGGTCTCAATCTGAGCCTTAATCTCCTTAAAGTCTTCCGAACTGCATTCCCCGAGATTAATCTCGTAACCGAACACTCCGAAGGCCGCCACATTGAAGCGTGTATCAAGAGGCGTATTGCGAAGGGTCTGGTGATTGGGGCAGGCGGACACGTGGCTTGTCACTATGGACATGGGATAGCCGTAGCTGTAGCCTGTCTGAATGCGGGTACGCTCAAAAGCGTCCGAGTCGTCGCTTCCCCAGGTCTGGGGCATGTAAGCCGTCATACCGAGGTCGAAGCGGTTACCGCCGGAAGCACAGTTTTCAAAGAGCACTTCCGGGAACTCTTCGGTCAAGTACTTAACTATCTCGTAGAGACCAAGTACATATCTGTGTGCCGTTTCCTGCTGATGCTCCGCTTCAAGCACCCCTGAGAACACATCCGAAAACATTCGGTTCATGTCCCACTTTATATAATTAACACCCTTTTTACCTATAACATTTTTCATGGATGACTTAACGTATTCCCTTACCTCGGGATTGGTTAAGTCAAGTATCATCTGATTTCTGCCGGGGGAATTGTCCCTGCCCGGTATCTTCATGGCGTATTCGGGATGAGCCCTGAACAAATCGCTGTTCTCGCTTATCATCTCAGGCTCCACCCAGACTCCGAAGTCAAGACCCACATCATGAACCTTGGCGGCGATGCTCTCAATGCCGCCGGGAAGCTTCTTTTTATCTTCCGTCCAGTCTCCGAGGGATGTGGTGTCGTCGTTTCTTCCTTTGAACCATCCGTCGTCCATTACGAGGAGCTCGACTCCCGCTTCTTTGGCCTTTCTCGCAAGACTTAAGATGCGTGATTCGCTGATGTTAAAATAAGCCGCCTCCCAAGAATTAAGCAGGATGGGTCTTACCTTATCCTTGAAATGCCCCCTTACTATGTGGCGCTTTACAAAATGCTGCATGTTAAGGGAAATGCCCCTGAAGCCTGCTGCCGAGAAGGTCATTACCGCTTCCGGAGTTTCAAAGGACTCGCCGGTGGCCAGTACCCATTCAAAGCCTGTAGGGTTAATGCCCGACAAAAACCTTGTCTTGTAAAATCCGCCCACATTCACCATCTCGCAGTGATTGCCGGAGTATACCAGATTAAAGCCGTAGCAGTCTCCCGCTTCTTCCGTAGCGTCTGCGGCGGTTATCATCATAAAAGGATTGCTTCTGTTTGACGAAATACCGGCTGTGGTGGCGTTTACCAGAGTCTGAGCCTCCACGACGGTGTCGGTTCTCGTCATTTCACGTCCCCAGTTGCCGCCGAAGGTTATGGCCTTGAGGCCGCACTCATCGATGTCAAGCTGAGTGCTCATGAGACGCTTAATCACTACTGTCTCGTCGGATTCGTTTATCAATTCCGCGCGCCTGGTAATAACGTCGCATGCAGGGATAACCGTGTAGATAAGTCTTAAGCGGACGTTCTTGACTCTTTCTTTTAACACTACCTCAAGCTGCTCAAGGGTGCCTTCCCCGTCGGGGATGGCCGAGGGCATTCCCTTTGGAAATTCAGGCGTATCAAGAACACGTGCGCTTTCATAGATAAAGTCGGAAGTAATGCTTCCGTCGCCGTATCGCACTATCACAAAGGGCTCTCTGAAGTCGCCTTTGCCAAGACCTGACACTTCAAGAAGCATATCCTCGGTAACGGTGTAAGAATTCTTCTCGTAATTGACGGTGGTTCCCTTCGCGTGGCTTACTTTTTCACGCATGGCCCTGACCGAATCCACATACAGGTCCTCGGAAATGTCCACCCGCTTACCGTAGTGGAAGTGTTCCAACAGTCCTTCTTTTGTAACCCCGAATATGTAGGATGTGTTCTGAGTATTTAAAAAGAAAACCTCATCCTTAACTGTAATCATTGCGCCTCCCCATTAATCTTTGTGAGCCATTGCCAGTTTCACTACTCTCATGGCGCCGTCGTAGAGACCGGCTTTTTTATTAATCATGATGCTTTCGCACATGCCGAAAAGTTCTTCTTTGGAGCTCATAAACAGTTCCACCATCTGAAGGGTATGGGGAATGTCTCTGCATTCAAGGGTACCGTCTCCCATCTCTGCGGAGTGGATGGCGCCCCACATTTCATGCTTGCCGACTCTTCTTATAAAGAGCTTGGGCACAGGGTAAAAAGAAAGCTCGCTGGGCTTGGTCACCATTACATCCGCGCTTCTCATCAAGAGATTGGTGCAGTATACCGCTTCGAAAATGTTTTTGTGGCTGAAAGCGTGGATTCCGCTTATTAAATTGGCAGGGTCCAGGGCTTTTTCCGCAAAGGCTTTGGTATCTTCCCAGTTGTCTATGTGCTCGGTGTAAAGGCCTTCCATAGCGGGAATCTCTGCCTTTAAGGAGTCCCATACCTTTACGTAGTCGCCCACGTTAACGTAGAGAGCGGCTTTTTTGTCCTTTATATAGGGAATCAGGTATTTGATAATGGCGGAGAATATTTCTTTCTGGGCTCCGGCGCCGCCGATGGTAAGTAAAAAGCGCATGGGCTCGCCTTTTGAGAAGCGGTTCATTCTGGCTTCGCAGTCCTTTTCGATGTTCTCAACCAGTTCGTAGTCTACGTAGTGGCCGGTATAAACCAGGCTGTCGTCGGGCATGGGCTTGTTGACTGCATTCTTGCTCATGCCGTTTAAGATTCTGTAGCCCTGATAAGCGTTCTTGCACTGAATGGTATGAATGCCGCCTTCGGTTAAATGAAGGGCCATGGGCCAGTTGTCGGGGATTGCGTTGACAACGGTCTTCATGCCGGCGTGAAGTGCCGCCTGAGCGGGCCATGCATGGGTTCCCACCACGGGAATGTCCTTGGGAACGTTTTTAAATACGGGGGCCATGAGTTCTGCGTTCTTCTGATCGCTTGCGTTGTAGGAAAGAGCTCTGAAGCCTTCGTAATTCACGGGTTCCCACACTAACTTGTTAAATATGGGGTTTTTGGAAAGTCTTGAGCCCAAAGAATAAAGGTCGTTCTGGGCGCTTATAACCTTGGTGCAGGTGGTTTCTTTGTAAGAGTTTAAGTCCATCCAGTAGGGTGTATATCCAAGGGCTCTCGCAGCGGATGCTATGGCCATGGAAATACGGTAGTGACCGAAGCCCATACGGATGTTGCCGACTATGATGCCTTTCTCGCGGTCCCAGTCGAGGGTTTCTTTTGCGGCGTTTTCGTCGTAGTGAGCGTTGGTCTTTAAATCACCCACCAGAACATTTATGACTCCCAAAGAATCGCCGATGTAGGGATTTCTTGATAAGGTAACTTTATAGTCCTTGCCGGAATCGTCGCCGTATTTTCTTATGTATTTGGCCTTGGATTTGGCCGCCTTTTTAACTGTTTTTGCAGGCATTTTGTTGCCGAAAATTTCACGGGATCTGTCGATCATATGCCGCTCCTTTAAATTCTTCTCGTATCGTCTTTGACCACTTTGTAGTCGATGGTGACAGGTGTCATGCCTTCGGCGCTTAAGGTTACGCTGCCCTCTCCCGCGCCTTTGGTCTTAATGTAGGTGCCGCCCATGCCGCCCTTTAAGCTGACCACGTCGGGTCCTATCAGCTCCAGGTCTCCCGAAACCGAAATCTTTACGGGTTCGTTGTAAAAGAAAGAGACGTTTCTGTACTCGTCAACCGCTCTTATGCGAATAGCGGATACATCGTAGGACCTGGATTCCACAAGGTCGGTACGACGGTCGGGTATTGCTTCAAGAATGAGCTTTGTAACCGGCTTCTTCGTGATGGACTTAACCACCATGCCGCTTTTAACCGCTTCGAATCTGTACTCTGTGGCCTTTGCGCCCCAGTCTCCCACGTATTTGTTGTAAAGAGGTGTGGCTTTGGATAAACTCATGCCGCCCAGGATAAGCTTAAGTCCCAGAAGATAAAGCTTTTTCGGCGGATGATTGAGTCCGTGGACCGCCACTATGTTGAGGGCTTCTTTTAAGTTTCTTTTGTAACTGTCGGACCCTTCTTCGCCGGTTTCAATGGCATCGCCTATGAAGTCGTTGATTCTGATGGGGCCGCCTGATAAGTATTTATAGGGAGATTCATCCTTGGTATATTCCTTGATGAATCTGTTGTTTTTGTACATGCGAACGGAGTCGGCGTTGGTGTATATCCAGGTGTCGCCTCTGTTGCAGGCGGGATGTTCGCCTATGTCCATGGTGGAGGAAAGCTCCAACACCGTATATTTGTCCGTAAGAGCTCTGTAGATATGAGCCACGGGCTTGTGATTCCTGAACATGTCAAGGACTCCGTGGTAGCATATGCGGTCGCCGCTTCCGAAGTCTTTGTGGGTATTGTAGTCCGCCATGCACCAGCCAAAGGACCCTGCTATATCGTCTTCTCCCGCCACCGCATTAAGTACGGCCGCGTGCCTGAGTGCGTGCTCGCGCCTGTGTTCCTCGGTGTCGTAGTTCTTGGTGGGAAACATGTGGCCGTTGTATTCGCTTATTAGGTAAGGCTTGTTAATGTCTGATATGACCGCTTTCTTTTTCTCACAGCCCCTGCCGGTTCCGTCGTAGGAGAAATCGTTGTAGGTATAAACATCCTCCAAAAGATTGCTCTTCTTCATGGCGCGGACGCCGCCGGTGGGACGGGTTTTGTCAAGGTCATGGGCTACTTTGTTGGTGGCTGCGTAGAAGCTGTCGTCATCCTGAGATTCGTTGATGCGAACTCCCCAGAGGATGATGGACGGATGGTTTCTGTACTGAAGCACCATGTCACGCACATTGTCAACGGCAATGCGCTTCCAGCTGTCGTCACCTATGTGCTGCCAGCCCGGAATCTCCGTAAAAACAAGAAGTCCGGTCTCGTCGCAGCGCTTTATAAAATCATGGGACTGCGGATAGTGAGAGGTTCTCACCGCATTAAGTCCCAGCTCGTATTTCAAAACATTGGCATCCATAATCTGCATGGACGCGGGCATTGCGTATCCTACATAAGGGTAGCTCTGATGGCGGTTAAGGCCGCGAATCTTCGTCTTTACCCCGTTTAAGTAGAATCCGTCCTTCAGAAACTCAATACGTCTGAAGCCGAAGTCAAAAGAATGGGTATCGAGTACATTGCCCGATTTGTCAGTAAGCCTGGTCTCAATCTTATATAGCTTGGGGCTGTCGATGTCCCATAGCTTAATGTCTTCAGAGGATAAGTCAAAAGAAAGCGGTACCGATGCTCCGGTTTCTTTGGCCAAAGCCTTGGTGCCCAAAAGCTTCTCCTCAAGATAAACACTTAGTTCAAGGTTGTCACGGTCACCTTCCGCAGCCTCGGAAAGAGTTACATCGTCGTGAAGAGTGACGGTTTCACTGTCCGTGTCCACATCGCTGTGCAGAAAAACGTCCTTAAGATAACGTTTGTCCGTCACATCAATATAAACGTCGCGGTAAATGCCGCCGTAGGTCATATAATCGATTACAAAGCCGAAGGGGGGCTGATTAAGAGTCTCATTACTGTCCACCGCCACCGATATACGGTTGCGGGCTCCGTAGGAAAGAGCCTCCGATATGTCAACGGTAAATGCGGTATAGCCGCATCTGTGGGTGTACAGCTTCTTCTTGTTAAGATAGAGGGTCGCTTCGTGAGCCACGCCCTCAAAGGTGATTCTGACCGATTGTCCCTGCCATTCGTAGGGAACAGTTATGTCTTTTTCGTAAAAGAAAACACCCCGGTACATGGATTCGTCAAAACAGTTAAAGGGAGTGACCGCCACCGTATGCGGAAGTCTGACTGTTTCGACGTTTCCCAAAGTCCGGTTAAAATCTATATTTTTGTCCTGAATATCTTTATAAAAGTTCCAGCCGTCATTTGCAAAAAATCTCATGCCGCTTTCCTTATCTTGAGCGAATTCCCTCTACGAGAATGTTAACCACTTCTTTAATAGCGGTTTTATAGGGAATGTTATTGGCTACCAGTACATCTCTTTTGAAAAACTGCTCGATAGACGCCTCATAGATTAATTTTACTAAAGGGATATTAACCGGTTTTATCACGCCTTCCGCCTGCCCCTTTTCCAAAAGAGCGATGGTGCTCTCCCATTCGGACTCAAGTCTCTTCTCAACTCTTTCATAGGTTTTTGTATATTTGTCCCTGAGAAGATAGAGCTTTTCAAAATCGATTTCATTGTAGCTTTCGGGCATGGCGCTTAAGAGCTTGCTGATTTTTTCAAGGGTGCTTAAGGATTCATCGTTAAGTACCGCTTCTTTGCTGGCTCTGATGCCGTCGAAGAGATAATCCACCATGGCAAGGAAAAGTGCTTCTTTGTCATCAAAGACTACGTACATGGTCTTTTTGCTGATGTGACAATAGGTAGCCACGTCATCCATGGTAAACTTAAGGCCTTTTTCGTTAAATAAAACTATGCAGGCCTCCATAATGTCTTTTTTAAGTTCTTCTGTGTCTTTTTGAATTCTAGCCATATCTGATACCTTTTTACGTGTGCCGAAACTGTTAGGAAACTAAAATTATTATTTCAGTTTCCTAAATCGTAACAAATTTTTTGCATCTGTGCAACAAAAAAAGCACCGAAATTCGGTGCTTTGATTTGTGCAAAATACACTTAAACAGTATTTTCGGTTTCCTAAAACTACTGTAAAACCTTTAAAAGATAGTTCCATACTCTTTCCGCGGAGCTCAGTGACAGTCTTTCTTTGGTGGTATGGATGTCGTACATGTTGGGGCCGAAGCTTACACAGTCAAGGTCCGGAATCTTCGCTGCGAAGACACCGCATTCAAGACCTGCGTGAAGCGCCTGAATCTCAGGCTCGTCGCCGTACATTTCGCGGTAAACCGATACCATCTTGTCGCGGATGGGTGAGTCCTGTCTGTACTTCCAGCCGGGATACTCGCCGCGAAGGCTTGCCTCTGCATTATGAGTGGCGCAGATATCCAACAGGGTCTTAATAAGCTCGTTCTTTTTGTCATCGTCGTTGCTCCTGACAGAAATGCTTAAGGATACGCCTGTTTCATCCATGGAGATGATACCGTGGTTTAAGCTGGTCTCTACCAGGCCCTCAATGTCCTTGCTCATGCCGATAACTCCGTTGGGAAGGCTGGTGAGCAGGTGGCTGAGCGCCGTATCGGGATTGTGATACCACTTAAAGGACTCGGGCTTCTGTGCGATGCGGTCCATTACAAGTCTCGCGCCTGTTTCAACGCTTAAATAGTTCTCAAGGATTTCGTACTTAATAATCTCAAAGAGTTCGGGCTCAACGGGCTTACAAAGAACAATAGCCTCGCAGGCATTACAGATAGCATTGTCGGCTGTACCGCCCTTAATGTCGTTAATCGCCATTAAAAGTTTGGCATCGCTTAACTTCTTTAAAATCTGTCCCATAAGGACTATGGCATTGGCTCTGCCCTTATCGATTTCGGTGCCGGAGTGTCCGCCGAGCAAACCGTCAACGGTAATCTTGTATACGGCTCCGATGTCGCCCTGCATCTCCTGCATGGGGAACTTGATATCCACTCTTGCGCCGCCTGCGCAGCTTACAAGGAAGATACCCTCTTCTTCGGAGTCAATGTTAAGCATGGTGGTAGCCTTGCAGGGTGATACATCGATAACTGCGGCTCCCAGCATACCTACTTCTTCGTCTACGGTAACCACAAGTTCAAGTCTCGGGAAAGAATGCTCCGTATCAGCCAAAAGTGCAAGACCGTAAGCAACTGCGATTCCGTCGTCACCGCCTAAGCTGGTACCTCTTGCATAAAGAAAATCTCCGTCAACCTGAAGGTCAAGGCCTTCTTTTTCCATGTCGATGTCTCTGTCGGCATCGTGAACCGCTACCATGTCCATGTGACCCTGAATAATAACCGGAGGCTTGTCCTCGCAGCCTTTAGATGCTTCCCTGATAATAATCACGTTATTGGCAGCATCCTGATGGTACTCAAGACCATGGTCTACGGCAAACTTTACAAGCCAGTCGCTGATAATCTTGGTATTGCCGGAACCGTGGGGCATGGAGCAGATTTCTTTAAAATAATCTATATATGTCATATCCATTCTCATTTTAATTAATATCCCGCAGATTTCTCTGCGGGAATAATAATCGTCTTATGTGTTAACCCTGAAACTTATGCTTCAACTGCTTCTGCGGTTTCAGCCTTAGCTGCTGCCTTTTCAGCCTTCTTGGCTTCTTTGTCGAGAGCCTTTTTAGCTACGTCGCAAAGAGTCTTGAAGTCCTTGGCATCGTTAACTGCGATATCTGCAAGCATCTTTCTGTTCATGTCGATGTTAGCAGCCTTTAAGCCAAAGATGAACTTGGAATAAGAAAGACCGTTAAGTCTTGCTGCTGCGTTGATACGTGCGATCCAAAGCTGTCTGAACTGACGCTTCTTCTCCTTACGTCCTGCGTAAGAAGATGTAAGAGCTCTCATAACTGCCTGTTTAGCGGTTCTGTACTGTTTGGAACGAGCTCCTCTGTAGCCCTTAGCGAGCTTTAATACTCTATTATGCTTTTTCTTGGCATTTAAGCCACCTTTAATTCTTGCCATTTCTATTCCTCCATACTACTTCTTACATGTAAGGTAAGATCTTCTTCATATTCTTTACATTTGTTTCATCAGTGATAGCGGGCTTTCTTAAGTTACGCTTTCTCTTTGTAGTCTTCTTGGTTAAGATATGGCGCTTGTAAGCCTTGTTTCTTTTTAACTTACCGGTTCCTGTAACTTTAAAGCGCTTTGCAGCTGCTCTGCTTGTTTTCATCTTGGGCATGATTGTTCCTCCTAAGTATTTGAAAATTTGTTAGTATGGGATGCGACGCTACGCGACGCTTTCTCTCAACTTATATTTATCCGACGTTAGTTCTTCTTGCCGGCTAAAAACATGGTCATGGAACGGCCTTCAACCTTGGGAGCCTTTTCAATAACGGCTGCGTCTGCAAGACCTTCCGCAAAATCGTCAAGGATGTGTTTAGATGTCTGCATGTGAGCCATCTCACGTCCTCTGAAACGAAGTGTTACCTTGACTCTGTCGCCATCCTTAAGGAATTTTCTTGCGGCATTAATCTTGGTATTTAAGTCATTGGTATCAATATTGGGGGTTAAACGAATTTCCTTAATCTCAACTACGTGCTGTTTCTTCTTGGCTTCTTTCTCACGCTTCATCTGCTCGTATTTGAACTTGCCGTAGTCTACGATACGACATACGGGAGGCTGAGCCGTGGGAGCAATCTTAACAAGGTCCACACCTGCTTCATCCGCAAGAGCCTGAGCTTCTTTGGAAGACATGATTCCGAGCTGTTCGCCGTTTTCACCGATGACACGTACTTCCTTGTCACGGATCTGTTCGTTAATCATTAATTCGCTAATAGTTTTACCCTCCATAAAGTACATCCCGCGTCCGGGAGCGAATAGTGTTAAGTATCCGACACAATAAAAAAGCGGATACACAAGGTATCCGCAATAGTTCAAATAAAGTATGTCTTTATTGAAAAATGTTAACCGCCGTTAAGCCTTCTGCCACGGGGTGAGAGCGGATACTCTTCTTGATATGTACTCACGTACTGATATAAGATAGCATATCCGTTCACCCTTGTCAACATGTATTTTTAAATAATTATCTTAGCCTCAAAGTCCCGGGTCAGGCCTCTTCCGAAACCACTCCGTCCACTATACGGACGATTCTGTCTGCGTAGCCGGCTATGCCGTTGTCGTGGGTAACCATTACTATGGTCTGTTTGAACTCATCGCAGCAGAAACGAAGAATTTCCGCAACTTTTGTGGCGTTCTCAACATCCAGGTTACCGGTGGGCTCATCCGCCAGAATAACCGCAGGAGAAGCCGCCAGCGCACGGGCTATAGAAACACGCTGTTGCTCGCCGCCGCTCATTTCGTGAGGAAACTTATTGCGGCAATGCTCGATACCAAGCTTGTTAAGAAGGTTCTCTATATGAGCCGGGTCCTCTGTTCTTCCGTCAAGATGAATGGGAAATACTATATTCTCATAGGAAGTATATTCGGGAAAAAGATTGTAATCCTGATACACATATCCTATTCTGCGACGGCGAAACTGTGCAAGTTCTTTGTCGCTTGCCTTTAAAACGTCTTTGCCTTCTATCCACAGTTCACCCGTATCGCTTCTGTCAAGAGTGGCAAGAATGCGAAGCAGGGTGGATTTGCCGGAACCGGACTTGCCTATTATAGCAGTAAATTCGCCTTTTTTGAAGTCTATATTTGTATTCTTGAGCGCATATACGGGCACCTCTCCTTTATATACGCGGCTGATGCCCTTGGCCCGCATTACATATTCAAGTTCACTCATGATGCTTTTCACCGTCCTTTATCCACTCGGTATCCATTCTCGAAACAATAATCCAATAAATTAGCACAAATACGGCAACCACCGTAACCGTAAGCGCCGGGCTCGCACAGCCCCACAGCACCTTAAGCGCGTACAAAGAAGGATGCACGTCCGAATTTCCGCCTTCCGCAAAAGAAGCCGCATACTGTCCGATATCGTCCACGTAATACTTAAAATCCGAGACAAACCTTATTATTATCTGAACCGGGAACGCAAGCACCAGAGGGATTACCCGGCGCACCGCATCCAGCCTTTTTTCTTTTTTCATCCTGCCGACAGTCATTCCGAAACGGCTCAGAATTATGTATTTGGCACCCAGTCTCACTTCTTCGTCCTTGGCTATGCATGCCAGTACAAAGAAAAACATCACCGCAAGAATAAGTCCGAAAAAGCCGTAGGTTATGATAGAACGAAGCATATCTTCCCTTGCCTCGAACTTCTTAACCACGTTGTTCTCGTATTTGACCCTGCTGTCGGCACAAATATTCACAAGGTCGTTAACCACGCGTTCTCTCGGGGAGATTACGTCCAGGTCCGCTTCAAAAGAATTGTAGCTTCTGTCCACTCCGTCGGCATCGCAGATACGCTGCATGAATCCGTCCGAGCCAAAAAGGTTTAAAAAGCGCTCGTCTTCAGCCTTAAGTCCTGCCTTGGCAAGGGGCACAATGCCTGCCACCGTCACTTCGACCTTTTCATCGTTTCTGCAAAGAACGGTCAGCGTATCTCCCGGCTTAAAGCTGGGCTTATAGCCGTACCAGGTTCCGCCCGCATCGGTTCCCCTGTCCGGTATCGTACCTGTGGCAGACTTCACAGAACCGTAATAATCGCCGTAATTTCGTGACTGTATGGCCCTTATCATGTCCGTGTCCACCACGGCAATAACCTGCTCGCCTCTTGTGAACGCATCATAATCCGCCACTTCGGTATCCAGATACTCAGCATATCGTTCCCAGTACTCTTCGGCATTTCTCTTGGTATATATACCGTACAAGTCACGCTCCATGGCGGTAACGAAATAATGCGCCAGAAGATGTGTGGTATTTAACTCATACTGACCGTGAAGAGGCTGATTGTTCCTTAAAAACGTATCAAAGTACGCGCCAAAGAAAGCATCCTCATCTTTGCCGTCAAATGTCACAAAATGGGTAAAGTCATCTGCACGCCAGTCTACCGAAACCATGCCCGGCATGGAATCGATGCTTTCGGCTACATTCGAATATATACCGAATTTATTGGCAAGGCCCTCACCGTTCCAGCGTCGGCGGATGTATTTGACCATACGGTGTCCGTCATAAAAAGGCTCGATTGGAACTCTTATATCCACGCTTCTGATGGGCACAAGGGTGTCGCCGCGAAAATCGGGATAGTTCTCCTCAACATCAATATAATTAACCACAGGTTCATAGGTCTTAACCGTACAGAAGGCAATAATCGCACATATAAGAATGCTTATAACCATAAGCAGCCGGTTCTTAAGCCTGTAGGCAATGCGGTCGCGCTTAAGAGTCTCAAGAAGACCGATGTAAGCATTCTTTTTTCGGGACTTAAAAGAAACACGTTTCTTTATCCGCTTAACAGCCGGCTTGCTGAGGGCTTTGTTCTTTTCACTTAAGGAACGTCCGCCGAATATGGCAAGAGCCGCCAGAAGCGAAGCTCCGATGGTAACAGCCGCTTCCGCAATAATCATAATCATGGTCTTAAGTGAGAATACGTAAAAGAAACCGACTCCCGTAGCCCGACCCACTATAAATACCACGATAGCGCTCACAATATATGCCGCCACGAAGGTCAGCGACGCTACCGGAATTACACTTCCCACGCATTCATAGGCCGCCATCTTCCAGACATCTGCGGTGGTGGCTCCTATCTCGCGCATACGCATAAAGAATCTGCGACGCTTTCCGAGGTAATTGGCCATAAGATAGGCAATTATACATGTACTTATAACCGTCAAAAGAACGGTTACGCTTCTGTACATCTCCGAATTGCCCCAGAGAGGATTGTTGTATGCGTTACGGTTAAGAGCGTAGCTTACGTTTTCATAGGCTTCGGAGTTGTCGATATCATCCATCAATTCCTCCGCCAGGTGCCACACTTCGGAAGATTCGTATTCGGGCTTTAAGTCAAAGAAACGGTACTTACGGTTACTCATCTCAAGCCTGTTAAATTCCTCCGGCGTCAGGAAAGCCGCAGGCATTTCGCCCCTCTCCCCCCTGCTCATGTCCGTATCCCAGCGGGAAGAATATCGTTCCACGATTCCCACCAGTTTGTACGTCACAAGATACATCTCGTTACGGCTCTGAATCGTGGTTACGTCATAATCATAGACAATGCTCTTATCAATGCTTTCGTCCGTTTCACCGCGCACATTCGCAAGATATCTTTT
>JAEEGK010020137.1_pt1 | contig 14222 bp, 9 predicted proteins | sample 8958771 | NCBI WGS metagenome assembly JAEEGK01 (sample SAMN16246547, study PRJNA631951) | gut metagenome | biome: gut microbiome; feature: rumen; material: SC-attached | host: Bos | place: Iran: Karaj | collected 2018-10
TTGGATTTCCTTGTCGACTTTGCGCAGGCGAGCGTCAATTTGCTTCTTGCGTTCATAGTTGAGCTTGTTTTGTGAAACAGGCTCGGAAGCGACTTTTTGAGGCTGTTGCTTCGCGGCCAACTCCAACTCTTTCAGATGGTTGAGGTTTTTCTGTTCCAAAAAGTCGTAAATGTCGCCAATGTATTCCTTGATGCTCGGCTTGCGGAACTCGTAGACTTTGTTGGTCAGTCCTTGCAGGAAATCGCGGTCGTGGGAAACGATAATCAAAGTGCCGTCATACTGGATTAAAGCATTTTTCAAGATGTCTTTCGAGAGCATGTCCAAGTGGTTGGTCGGCTCGTCGAGTACCAACAAATTGGTTGGAAAGAGCAGCATCTTGGCCAAAGACAGACGTGCCTTCTCGCCGCCTGACAGCACTTTCACCTTTTTGTCGATGTCATCGCCACGGAATAAAAAAGAGCCCAATAAAGCCTTCACTTTCAAACGCATGTCTCCTACGGCCACATCGTCCAAGGTCTCAAAGACAGTCTTGTTCAAATCCAGCATATCCTGCTGATTCTGTGCATAATATCCGATTTTCACCTCATGGCCGAGTTTCACTTCGCCCTCATAATCAAGCACACCACAAATGATTTTCGACAAAGTGGACTTGCCTTCGCCGTTGCGCCCGACAAAGGCAATCTTCTCTCCTCTCGGAATCAACAAGTTGATATCTTTCAGAATCACATTGTTGCCATACGACTTGCCGACATGGTTCAGCTCTAGTGTCACCGTGCCAGAATGGGGCGCGGGCGGAAACTTGAAGTGGATAGCCGTGCTGTCAATGTCGTCGATTTCGATTTCCTCCATCCTTTCAAGCATTTTCACGCGGCTTTGTACTTGCTTGGCCTTGGTGGCCTTGTAGCGAAATCGCTCGATGAAAGCCTCGATGTTCTTGATTTCGCGCTGCTGGTTCTCGTAGGCCGAGCGTTGCATGTCGACCCGTTCCTCGCGCAGACTGACATAGTCGGAATACGGCACCTTGTAATCATAAATCTTGCCGTTTGAGATTTCCACCGTACGAATGGTGATATTATCCAAAAAAGCGCGGTCATGGCTCACCATCAAAATCGCGCCATAGTATGATTTTAGGAAGCCTTCGAGCCACTGAATGGACTCAATATCAAGGTGATTGGTCGGTTCGTCCAAAAGCAGGAGGTTGGGTTTCTTTAACAGGATTTTGGCCAGTTCAACACGCATTTGCCAACCATTGCTAAACTCGCGCATAGGACGCAGCATGTCCTCGTGACCGAAGCCCAAACCTACCAAAATCCGTTCCGCCTCACCTTCGATGGAGTTGCCACCAAGCAAGGCCAAACGGTCGTTCAGGTTGCTCAACTTGACAATCAGCTTCTCATATTGGGGACTTTCGTAATCGGTGCGCTCGGCAAGTTCCTGCTGCAAGCGTTCGGAGGCACGTTCCAATTCGTGGTATTCGTCGAAAGCCGACAAAGCCTCATCCAAAACGGTATTAGGGCTGTTGACATTCTTTTCCTGCGGCAAATAACCTATGGTAACACCTTGTGGAACAACGATATCGCCTTTCGAGGGTTGTTCAAGTCCGCAAATGAGTTTGAGCAAGGTAGTTTTGCCCGCGCCGTTCTTGCCCACCAAACCAATGCGGTCTTTCTCACGAATCAAGAAGGAGATGTCGGTGAAAAGATCCTCCCCAGTGAAGTGCATGCTCAAATTTTGGATGGAAATCATGGCTTACCATTTTGGGCTGCAAAAGTAAGGAAAAAAATCACCGCAAAACGATTCTTTTGTTCATTGCCCCGTTTTCAGTAACTACGCAGAGCAAATAAACCCCTCGTTGACAATCCGACAGGTCAAGATGGAACTCGTCTGCCTCCAACGCTAGAGAAATAACGCATTGCCCTAAAGCATTGAACACACTGACTTTTCGCATATTAGCTGCTTTAACGACAAGTTTTCCATCAGTTGGATTAGGGTAGATACTCAAAATATTTTTCAGATTTTCAAGCGTTTTCCAGCAATCGTCCACGACCACATAATCTCTTTCGGGATACAACAAAGAAGCGGCAAAATCCGATTCGCACTCCTCATTCTCATCGGAAAGATAGACAGCGGTTAGCTTGTAATAAAAACGATCGTGCGTCTCGCCAACCAAAACGTCACGATACTGGTAAAACTGCTGTCCCTCGATAGCAGGAATGGTTGCAATCTGCTGATAATTAGCGTTGTTATAGGAACGGTACAAGTTGTAATGCTGCAAGGAATAGTTGCCGTTGCCTAAAGGGAACTCCTTGCCAAAGCAATCACTGACAAAAGCCCGCAGCATCCACGTATAGTGCATGTTATAAGTATGTAGGTCGGTCCAATCCACACCATTGAGCGACACCCAGCGGCCATTGGGATTGTCCATATCGGCACACACCGCTGCTGGACGGCTCAAGCCCTGCTGCCCAACGACAATCCAAACCGGATCATCGTCAGGAATTTCAACATTCGGCGAAATCGACACCTCTTGCCATGAATTGCTCCCTGAAAGGGTCATGTTCTGCACGTGAAGCAAAGTACGCGGTGCGGTATCGCCTCCTTTATAAATCCACAACTGATAAGTACCTGCGCCAATATCAAAAATGGAAATTTTCCTAATCGTAGTTCCATGATAATCAACTAAATCTTCAGCCTCAAAACGGATGCTCCAATAAATGATTGGCTCGTTGCCACCACCTATCGCGTTTTTATACTGCCCATTATCATAATGCAGCCATGCCTCAACAGGTTCAGGCCTGTCGCCCCACGACACCAAGGCACCATATTCAGCATTATCGTCCAAGTAATTCTCCGCATAGAGTTTGGTAGGAGGATCGCAAAACGCTGGGAATGTGATGGTTGTGTTTTCTTCACAAGCCATAGAATAATAGCTGCCTTCCTGCTCACCGTCGTAAACCACACGCAAGCCATAGTTGACAACACCTTGCATTTCAACGCTTTCGTCCAAATAACTGTCGGCTTCGACGAAGCCTAAAAACTCGCCGTTGCGATACAAAACGACACCGATTATGCTATCGTTTTGTGGATACTTCCACGATAGCAATACACCATTTTCTCGAATCGTTCCATTCAATCCATGCACACTTGGCTGAAATTCAGAACAATCGCGATAAATCCAGTAACAAGAACGCCATTCGCAAGTATCGGAAAGATAGACCGGCCGCACCTGAACCAAACATGTATCGCCAGCCGAAAGCGAGCCAACCTCCAACTGGAAAAACATTTCCGAAGTTCTGCCTAAAACTATACTATCAACTTGAATTTCAAAGTATTGCAATCCTTTACAAAGCGTATCAGACAATTCCCAAATTGCCCATCCTGTGGAGGACACATATAGACTATCTACACCTTTCACCGCTTCTTGCAATTCAACTTCAAATTGCGTCGCCTCCATCACGGAAACCAAGGTATCGGAAACATAGTTGACAAAGCCCTCCAGACTGATGCTAACAAGATAGCTATCGCGATAGACACCGGTCAAATCCAAATGTCCATTGCTATTCACAACACCTTGATATTCATTATTTTCAGAATGTAAAACCACTTGTGCACCTTCGGCAGAAAGACCCACATTGGTCGTCACATTGATGCCAAAAGTCGTGGTCATGTCCTTGTCCAAATAGGCCGACCAAACCGTATCGGATGCGGCTCGGTTGCCTTCATAATGGCAACTCACACCCCATTGGAATTTGCCCCACGGCAGTCCATTCCAGTTCATTTCCATAAACACCGTGTCAGTCAAGTGCGAAGCCAATAAAACAGCTTCCTCGTTAAACCTACGACGATACAAATCGAAATATTGGAACGAGCGTTGGGCCTTTCGTCCTTCCTCAACAAAGAAATGAATGTCATCAACATAGAAACAGTCATCGCCGTCATCATTGATGGCATCCTTAACGTAGGACCAGCGAAACACATGCTCGCCCTCTGTGATAGGATAACGATGTTCCTCCCAGTCAATCTCACCAGAACACTCCAAAAATTGCATTCCATCAATATAGAAATAGCCTCTGTCCCAGTTGGCTTCCGATGAAATCTTGCTTTGGAAACGCATCTCGCCCGACCAAGGCACGTACACTGACACCTCAATCTCCGACCTTCCTTCCGGCTGCTCTGCGCAAGTTGACCTCATGCAAAAGTCGCCTTCGAAAGCTTTTGCGGTGTCAACTATCCATGGAAAATCAGAAAGCATATTCTCCCAATTGAAACGTCCGAAACCACCCGTTTCAAAATCCTCCCATAGTTGTGGCTCGTTCATCGACCAAGAAAGCCTCACAAAAACATTGGCAAAATGTCGCGCTGCCACATAACGCACTGGGGTGTAAATCTCATGCAAAACAAAATCAATGCTATTGAGGACTTGTCCTTCTTCAATATTCAAAGAATCAGAAAGAAACGCGGTTTCATATCCCTCTTTTAAGGCCGATACTGCATATCTTCCGTCTTCCATTTGAGCCTCAAAATAGCCCACGGTATCCGAAAAATACTCTAGAAAAAGCGTATCGCCAGTCAGACTATAACCTGAAAAAGCAATCGTAACGCCCTCAATAGGCGTAACACCATCCTGCTCAAACACATGTCCTGACACCATGTGCTGTCCAAACACTGTCAATGAGAGTAGAACGAAGGGCAATATTGCTATTATCTTTCTCATTGTCAATTTATTACATTTTCACAAACTTCACCATTTGACTGCCCGAGGCGTTCGTCACCGACAAAACGTACATTCCTTGCGACAAACCTCCAACTTCAATTTGGATTTCACCCAATACGTCTGACTTCACAGGATCAACAACCTTTACCACATTTCCAAGCATATCGGAAATAGCAATAGTGTAATTATCAATGCTTTGCAAGCCACAGATAGTCAAAAGCCCATCGGTAGGATTAGGGTAAACCGACAACAGCCTTTCAATGGAATTAGGCTCACTCGGCCTCATAGCAACCATGCCACGGTCATTAATAAAAAGGTGCAAATCATCAGTCACAGGATTGTTTGGCGACAGATTGATTTCCACGCACATTCCTCTACCGTAACGCGGCACATCAGCCATTACATGATAAGTACCGAAGGGTAAGTCATTGAAAATGAACGCGCCTCTATCGTTAGTGATAGTAAAACCAAGAATCCGTTGTTTGGTTGCGTCAAGCAACAGCACTCCGACATTCGACAAGCCACCATTGCAGAACTCCACATCGCCTGACTCACGCAACCACGACTGACAATAGAACGTAACAGCCCGAAAATCTGTTTCGGGAAAGTCAAACACACCACCGATACGACCTTCGCCCACAGCAAACCCTTGCTGCATCGCAGGCAAAGCAAGGTCGACATCGAAAACATCGCCATCAACCTCAATCATATTCGACTCATTCCATTGATAATCACCAAGATAGTATACACCAGAAGAACTCAAGTCCAAAGTGTCGGGAAAAGCGTACAGGATATAGGTATCGGGCAACAAAGAACCGAATCGGAAGTGCCCGTCCTCACCGGAAACGGTACGGTAAAAGCCGGAGAAAAATGGATTGCTGCCATTCACGCCAACGGCAAGCACTTGAACATCTGCACATTCCACCCCACCCGTCCAGATTATTCCTTCCAAGGAAAACTCTTCATAAAGGTCGTAATGTACCGTATCTGCGGCATAGCCGCAGAATGACCAAGCTTCAAGTACTAAATCCATGAACCTCAACAACTTGTCTTGCTCTCCAAGTGTATAAACCGGATTCAATAGGTTTGGATTGTCAAAAATACCGTCGCCCAAGGAATGCCACGAAATGGAATCGCAATTCTCGAACCATGCCTCATCAAGCGTTACGGGACGATCGAGACCACTATAGAAATCAGGACCTGCGTATACTGACATCTGCCTGTGAAGGCTAATCCTCATAGCATCGGTCTTTGTCTCGTTAAGGCTGGTCACGCGAAGGGTCAGCGTCACCTCGCCCGCTTCGAAATCCTCATCCGAAGGATAATAAACAGGCTGCAACGCGAGCGAGTCAGAAAACACGCCCGTGCCCGATGTGCGCCAAACAAAACGATTATATGTATAAGGAATGTTAGCATCGTCGATGCTAAAGCCCTCCTGCGGCTGACACAAGTCGCCGTCGGCACCCGCATAGGGATAATAAGTAGCAAAAGCGTATGCACTCTGTCCAGCCCTCGCATAAACGTCGAAGTCGAAAACGCTGTCACAAGCCGCAACTGCCACGTTTTCAGCCATCTGCGAAGAAAGAATCGCATGGTTATCAAAAATGGAATCGGTATGTTTGGAGAATTTGTAATGATCAAACTCGCCATAAAACAACACATAGTGGTCAAAGTCAGGTTCTTCATTGCCGTCCCACGAAATCAACCACTCTCCGTTAACGAACTGCTTCTTCACCTTGAATGGTGGTGCAACGGGTGCATCCATCGCACATTCAGCAAGATAGCCTTCATACAAAATCTCACCCAAAGCTGGCGTGTCATTTTTATGAAGCACCACACTTTCAATCACGGCAGGGTCGCTAGTGTCCCAATAGTTGCCACGCATATCGACATCTGCAAACGATGCATTGGCGAAAAGCGTGACCGAAGTGTTGTATTTCAAGAAGTTGTTTCCATTCCGCCGTGACAAACCCGATGGAAAACTAACAATGCGTTTCTGTGCCTCACTGATGGTGTTTCTTGTGAATGTCGCAGACCCCGATGCCAAAAGGTTGGTCAGCACCAAGTTGTTGTTATAGAAAGTATTACCATCAATAATGAGATGACAAACACGCAGCATCGTGATGGCCTCGTCGTTGCTCCAAAAGATATTGTTTCGGATAACGAGCGAGTCCATGGCTGCCTTGATGCCGTAGGAAGTGTAGCCCGAACCGCCTTCTGGCAGGTCAGATGATATCAGATTGTTCGTGATATAATTCACCGCGTCCATGTCGGAAAGGCCACCCACCGACTCAAAGCTGATGGCAGTCGTAGCATCTTGGAAACAATTATCGGAAATGACCGTATTGTGGCATTTGTAGCCGTATCCAACATTGGACACCTCGATGTTGATCTGGCCTTTGTCGAAAATGCTGTGCGTGAAATGGTTATCTTCGCTATGGCTAGACCGTGCCTTCAATTCGATGCCCGACACACAGTTGTTGAAAAAGCAACTATCAACAACAAAGCCGCTGCAATCTATAAGCTCAATACCTTTACCGGCGTAATAGTTGGTGAAAGTGCAATGGTTAATGTTGACATTCAAGCAGTTGGAAGCGTTTAGAGCCGTCAGTGCACCCACCACGGCAACGTATGAAAAGCAGATGGAATCATCTTCCACGGCATTTTTCAGCTGGATACCTGCCCAATCATGTGAAAACTCATAGCAAAGCAAGTAGATGGAATCATTGGCTGTGCCGTTCATCTGCAAATGTCCACCATCTACGCGAAGATAAGCCGACTGACCAAAATAGATGCTCACGCCTGCCTCTACATCCAACGCTCCACCCGAAGTCACCGTCAAAGCATTGTTGACGAGATAGGCAGTATCGCCGCCCAGACGCCGAAGCATCAGCACAGTGTCAATCTCACCATCAAGGGTCACATAATGCTGTGCCTCCACGGAAAAACCCATCGCCAACAGTAGCGTGAACAGTACAAGTCGTCGTATTGTCGGGCGCGTTTTCATCGTTTTAGAAATAATAGGTCAAACCCAAACGGAAGTCCCAAAAACGAAGGTGCATATCCAACGGAATATCAGCATAATAAGGCAAACCGACCATTCCACGATAGCGTACTTCGGGAACAATCTCAAAATGGTTGCCCGCCTTGAAGCCAAATCCCAAACCGCCAAAACAAGACCATCTCACCGACTCGGCTTGCGGTTTTGTAACTTCCTGTTGGTAAGGCGTTTCCGAAACGAAATAGGAGCCCGAACACGACAACAGGATATCAGCTGAAACGCCCGCCTTGACGAACATCCGGAAATAGTCAAACTTCAAGAAATCTAACGATGCGAAAAATCCAAGGCTTAAATAATCCAAACGATTAACATCGCGGAAGGCAAAGTTGGTGGTTGTCAGCGGAATGTAAGTAGAATCAAGGATGTATTGATAGGTGGTGTCGCCGCCAGGATGCACCACATAATAACTGTCGAGGGTATCGTTCACATAATAATCGCCTTCGGTAAGGCTTTGGTTAAACGAGATGTTGTATTTCAACGATTTGTAAGCCAACGACACACCCATGCTCAAGCGTTGGTATTTATACCCTGCGTCAAGGCCAAAACCGTATGCCGAAACGGGTATCATCTCCATCGGGTTTTCCATGGTGGCAGCCTCGCGTTTCATCACTAAACTACTGATTTCCAATGCAGGTGTAATGAACCAACCGTTGTCCTTAAAACTTGGCCACGGAAACTCCACACCCTTGTATTTCAAGGTATACACCGTGTCGTGCTGGATTTCTGTTTTAACCACAGTATCATAGCGCATCACTGTGCGAATAAGTTGCACTGTATCAATTATATGGATAGTATCCGCCAACTTGTTGACTATCGTATCCGTCTTATGTGCAATGACTTCTTCTGGAGGAGAACTAGTAGATTCTTGAATATCAGGCTTTTCAGGAATGATAGATAGATTTTTTCGAATGACATACTGCTTGCCGACCTTCTTGAAGCCATAATCCGTACCTCGGAGCAAGTCGGACAAAACCTCTTCCACTGACTTATAGGAACAAGAATAGCCCTCGATGCGAATCTTGCTCAACTCGGCCTTGCTGAAGGCCACATTCAGCTCATATTCGGCAAATAGTTTCTCCAAGGCCTCGTCAAGATTGCAAGACTCTACCGAAAACGAAATCAGCGGGTTAATGGGTTGCGCGAAGGCTTTTTGCGGCAAAACGAAAGCCAACAACAACAAGACGAATATGGTGGGTTTATGAAATCGCATTTCTGAAAAAGGTTCACTAACAGGCCGCTAATTTACGACAAAAAACCGACATGCTCGGTTTTTCGTTTGATTTTTTCAGAAATTGGTGTTGAAACGGGTCAATGGATGGTGTAGGTATTTTCAGTTTTGCTCACCTCAAGTCCAAACAATGTGGCGATGGTTTCAACCACCTCATCAGCAGAGTCTTCATCGGAGAAGCGCATTGTCACCTTTTCTGTGGCGTAGGCTTCGGGCAACTCCACCTCAATCTTATAGATATATTCCAACGTCTTGATAATGGTGGTGAGGCTGACGTCGTTGAAATCAAGAACATGGTCGGTTTGCAATTCCTCTTCTTTCACTTGAGCGTAAGTTTGAGAAATCAGTTCGCCGCTTTCGGGGGTCCACACGCCTCGCTCACCAGGTTGGATATCGATATGCGATAGCTCATGCCCTCGCTTGTCGACGACGGTCATGCGTACTGCACCCGAATAGAGATCGATGGTGTAACGCTCGCCCGTGACATCAAGCAGGAACTGTGTGCCAAGCACTTCCACATCGAGGCCGTCGCAATGGACAACGAAAGGACGCTCCGAATCTTTCATCACATCGAACAAAGCCTTGCCCCAAAACTTGATTGATCGGCCATCGTTGGCAAACTGTTTGGGATAACTCACCTTGCCTGTACCATCAAAAGTGAAAGCGCTACCATCAGGCAACTCGTACATCATCTCTGGCTGATCGGCATTGTAGGCCACCGTCATATTCTGATCAAATGGCTTGCTGACGAGGAAACCGAGGAACAGGGCTACCACAATGGCGGCAGCTGCACTAACATATTTGTAATTGCGACGCAACCATGGCATTTCGACAACGATAGTCTCTGCTTCGGCGGCTTCAATCTTCCCGTTAACGGAATTGAGAGCGGCTTCCACATCGATTTCAGCCTCATCAAGGGTGAAATCCGTAAGCGTCCACACATCCTTGTACGACTCGAAATAATCGCGGTTCTCTTTCGACTCGGCAATCCACGAAAGCAGCATAAAAGCTTCATCCTGCGAGCATTCCCCGTCAAGATAGCTCCTAATCAGCGCATCATATCTTTCGTTTGTCAAGTTCATTTTTACCGTTTTTATTCCGTCGATTCGTTAATATGACTAACAACTTTGATTTTACCCTTAGTCGAAAATGATTTTTTTCGACTTTTTTTCTAAAGGTACTCCTTCAGCCCTTCCCTGAGCTGCTTGATGGCGGCTACCATGTGCGCTTCGACTGTCTTTTGTGAGAGGTTGAACTTTTCTGCAATCTCGGCATATTTCAGTCCGTCGAAGCGGCTAGCCAGGAACACCTCGCGGCGTTTTTCAGGCATCGCAGCCAGCACCTTGCGATAGGATGCCTCCAGATTGTTGGACTGTAGTTGGTCAGAAGGGTCAGTTTCATCCGACTCGCCCGTATAAATCATCATGTGAGCCTCGTTATGGGCGCGTTGCGTATTAATATAGGTATAAGCCGCATTGCGAACCGAACTCATCAGATATGACTCGAATGAGGTGGAAATCTTCAACTTGTTGCGTCCCGTCCAGATTTTGACGAACAAATCTTGTACAATTTCAGCGGCCACATCCTCGTCGGCGACGAAACGGATGCAGAACCGCATCAACGGCTTGTAGAAACCGCGAAAAATCTTGTTGAAAGATTCGCGGTCGCCGCTTTTCATGCGTTCAATCAGGCTATTTAACTCGGTCGCATCCATTAATATTTAAGGTATGGTCGTACCAAAACGAGCTGCAAAGGTAAACTTTTTAGCCATACCCACCACGATTAGTAGCTAAAATAGCCATTGGCCGATGGTTAATTTTTATTTCAATAGACTAATAATCAGCTTATTACATTCTACAAAATTGAAATCCATAGAAAATTGTTGTGAAAAAAGAGGCGAAAAAGTTTTTGCATTGAAAAAAGTTGTATTTTTGCAGTCCGAAAAAAAAGAGAGTATCTACCTAAATAAAGCAGCGAAAAATGTACGCAATAGTAGAAATCGCAGGGCAGCAATTCAAGGTGACGAAAGGTCAGGAAATCTTCGTCAATAGGCTGCATGAGGATGAGGGAAGCAAGGTTTCCTTCAACAGAGTTATGTTGATTGACAACGACGGCACCACCAAGGTCGGTGCCCCGACGGTTGACGGTGCCAGCGTTGAAGCCACCGTGATGCAGCACTGCAAAGGCAACAAGGTCATCGTCTTCAAGAAGAAGAGAAGAAAAGGCTATCAGACATCCAACGGTCACCGTCAGTATCTGAGCCAAATTAAGATTGAGAACATCACTGAGTAAAAACCCGAAAAAACTGAAGAGATATGGCACATAAGAAAGGTGTTGGTAGTTCCGATAACGGTCGTGAATCAGAAAGCAAACGACTCGGAGTGAAACTTTTCGGCGGTCAGGCCGCCATTGCTGGCAACATTATCGTCCGTCAGCGCGGCACGAAGCACTATCCTGGCAAGAATGTCGGCATGGGCAGGGATCACACCCTTTACGCCAAGTGCGACGGCATCGTGGAGTTCCAGAGGAAGAAAGGCGACAAGTCATTCGTCAACATCGTCCCCGTCGAGGCCGAGATTACCGAATAAGAGAAACACTCGTATTCATACATTTTCCCGACTGCCACTCAAAGCAGTCGGGTTTTTTAGTATAGTTTCCCCAAAATGCGTATCTTTGCGCTCCCAAACCTTGAACATGAGAAAATCAAACATCATCCTCATCGCAACTTTCCTCTGCCTCTTTTTGGCTGGCTGCAACAGCCAACCCAAGACCACGGTAGAAAAAATCGACATGCTGAAACAACAAGTGCTGACCGATGCCAACACTTTGCAGAAGATTGACAACAAGATATTTACGAAGCTGCAAAAAGACTTCATTTATTGCGATTCCGTACTGCAATACCTCACTCCCGAACAAGTGGACGCTCGTTTTGAGCAGCTCAACCTGACACAAGCCTATCTATTGCAATACCGCGAAGTCAAGCCCGTGATGGAGAAAAAAATGGATTATCTCGTGGAGCAGTTAGACCACCTGAAAGCCGATGCCGAAAGCCATTACCTCTCCGACTCGTTGGCGACAGTCTACCTCGCTACAGAGACCCGCGTGGCCGACACCCTCCATGCTCAAGTGGTCTATTTTCAAGATCGTCTCGACAATTGCCAAAAAGAACTCAACAAACTGAAAAAGAACAAGTAATGAGACTTCGCTGGTTCCATATCCTTGTTTTGCTTCTCGTGGTCATACATGTCGACGCGCAAATCAGCACGCCCCCAAAGGGAAAAAAACAAAAAGCCAACCCCAACTGGGAACAGCGACAGATTGATGAGCAACTAGCCAACCAATACTACCGCGAGCAAGACTACGAAAAAGCGCAAGAGATTTACAAGAAACTTTACCGAGAAACACATCAATCCTATCATTTTCAGCAATATATCGAATGTTGTCTCTTCCTCAACCAATACAAAGAGGCCGAGCAGGAGCTAAAGAACTACTACAACGCCAACCCGACCTACAGCAAGAGCCTTGTCGATCTCGTTTATGTCTACACCCTGAATGGCAAGGATGACAAAGCACAGAAACAATTCAAAGAAATTTTGAAGACCCTGCCCGAGAATGCCTCCGTCATCCGCAACCTTGGCAACCAGTTCGCATCGCGGCGGCTCTACGACATGGCCACTGCCGTTTTCGACAAAGGCAACGAGATGTTTGCCGGAAAGGAAACTTTCTACATGGACATGGCCTATCTCTGCCAGTCTTCCGCCAACTACCAAGAGGCATTTCGCTACTATTTCCTTGAGCTTGAGGAACATCCTGGACAATACAACAACATCCGTAACCGCCTGCAATCTATGATGTTTTATGATGTCAACAAAAGCATCACCGACGAGCTGCGTATTGCACTATTGAAACGCACACAAGAAAAGCCCGACAACCTCGAATTGGCCCAGCTCCTAGTTTGGTTAGCCATACAAGAAGAAGACTATGACATCGCCTTGGCTCAATGTTTGAGCATAGACCGCAAGACCGGAAACCAAGACGGGCAAATTATGAACCTCGCTGGCATCTGCCTGAACAACAAGCAGTTCGATATTGCTAGAGAGGGCTACGACTATGTCGTGAAAAAAGGCAAAAGTAGCCCATTCTACGGCCAAGCCTTGGCAGGTGCTATCAATGCAGACTACCAAAAGCTGCAAGCCGGCAGCAGCACCGACAAAACAGCCTACAACAACCTATTGAAGCGCGTCAGAGAATCATATAACGACATCAACACCAATGACTTGACTAAATTGGTCGTCATTGAGGCCGACATCCTCACCTACCAGCTCGACCAGAGTGATGAAGCCGTGGAATTGCTTAACGAAACTATCGGTGCCGTGGGCGGTGCACAAGACCAAGCCTCACTGAAACTGAAACTTGCCGACATCTACCTGCGTGATGATGAGGTGTGGGAGGCCACTTTGCTCTATAGTCAAGTCGACAAGCGCATGAAAGAAGAACCGTTGGGCCACGAGGCGCGGTTCAAAAATGCCCAACTTCGCTATTTCATCGGTGAGTATGAATGGGCTGAAAGCCAACTGAAGGTACTGAAAGCAGCCACCTCCAAACTCATCGCCAACGATGCCATGACGCTCTCTCTCATTATCAAGGACAACCTTGAAGTGGACACCACGGGCGTGGAACTCAAACGTTTGGCCCGTGCTGACTACCGCATCTACCAACAACGCAATGACCAAGCTATCTCCCTGCTTGACGAAATTATCGCCAACGGGAACGAAGTCAGCATCCCTCATGCACTATTTAGAAAAGCGGAGATAGCGGAAAAACAGAATGAGTTTGAAAGCGCCGAGCAACTGTATTTGCAGATCGTGGAGCAATATCCTTTCAGCTACATGGCCGATGCTGCCTTGATGCGAGCTGCCATGATTGAACAGAACCAATTGAGAAACAAAGAATTGGCCGCGCAACATTACGAAAAACTGATTGACGACTACCCGACGAGCATTTACACGGCGCAAGCGAAGAAGAATTATAGAAAGTTGTAAGTTGATCAGTTGTTCAGTTACTCAGTTATGAGTTGACCGGACAACTGAATAACTGAACAACTACAAACCGAACAACTATATGAATGAAGTTAGACCAAAAAAAAGCCTAGGCCAGCATTTCCTGACAGACCAAAGCATAGCGAAACGCATCGTGGAGCAATTGTCGCCCGACGTGAA
>JAEEGK010020141.1_pt1 | contig 14220 bp, 10 predicted proteins | sample 8958771 | NCBI WGS metagenome assembly JAEEGK01 (sample SAMN16246547, study PRJNA631951) | gut metagenome | biome: gut microbiome; feature: rumen; material: SC-attached | host: Bos | place: Iran: Karaj | collected 2018-10
AAGAACTACATCGAAAATGGTTATGTCGTTTATGATAAGCAAATCATTGAAGTAGGACCAATGTCTAGTTACAAAGATAAAGGTGTTAAACCTATCGATGGACAAGGACAATTATTACTTCCAAACTTTGTATGTAACCACGCACACATCTATAGCATCTTCGCAAGAGGACTTGCTTTACCATTCCATCCAAATAACTTTATGGAAATCCTAGAACAAATGTGGTGGAAGATGGACGCTCAAATAGACAACAAAGCCACATACTATTCCGGTATCTGTGCGGGTAAAGAATTTATTGAAAATGGTGTAACCACAATTATCGATCACCAAGCCTCTGGATTAGATATCACAAAAAGCTTAACAATGTTAAAGAAAGCATTAGTTAAGGACTTAGGTTTAAGAGCAATCCTTTGCTTTGAAACAAGTGATAGATATCCAGTTGATAAATGTATTAGAGAAAACATCTCCTTCATGCAAAAGAATAAGAGCGACCATATCGCAGGCCTATTCGGTATGCACGCGAGCATGACATTGAGCAATAAAACGCTCGATAAGATATCCAAGAAACTTGGAGATGGTCCAATCCATATTCATGTTGCTGAAAGCAAAATGGATGAAGATGACTCATATGAAAAATATGATATGAGCATCATGGAAAGATTAGAAAAATATGGTTTAGTAAATGAAAACAGTTTAATTGTCCATGGTGTTGATATTTCTGATAGAGAACTTGAAATCGTTGGTGAACATAATGCCTATATGGTTGTTAACACCACAAGCAATATGAATAACGCAGTTGGTTTACCAAACATTAAAAATTATCTCAATCATGGCATCAAAGTTATGGTGGGCAATGATGGCTTATCAAGCAATATGGCCACTGAATATTTGAATGTCTTATATACAACACACTTATATAACCAAACCCCATTAGCGTTAGGTCTTGGTGAAGTGTTAGATATGATTAATAACTCCTATGAATATGTGAGCAAAATGCTCAATATCAAACTTGGAAGAATTGCTAAAGATTATGAAGCGGACTTTATGCTCGTTCCATATAAACCATTTACCGAAATGAATGAATCAAATGCCTTTGGCCATGTTTTCTATGGATTGTATCCATCCCTTAGACCAAATGATGTTTATGCATCAGGTAAATGCTTACTTAAAAATAGAAAAATCGTTAATAAGAAAGTTGAAAAGTTATTCGACGAATCTGTTAATGTGTCAAAAGATCTTTGGACCCGTATTAAGGAGAACTAATTATGGATTTAACGACAAAATTTGATGGCTTAGTGTTAAAGAACCCATTAATGCCTGCAGCAGGACCACTTGTTGGTGACGCTGAAAAGATGCTATGGCTCAACCACGTCGCTGGTTGTGGTGCAATCGTCGCAAAGACAATTTCCGTTGCGGACGCACACATCCCACACCCATGTATTATTGGTGATAACAACGCTATCTATAACTGTGAACTTTGGACAGAATACAGCAAGGATAAATGGATTAATGAATTCCTTCCTGAATATGTCGCCAAGAAAGGTGATTGCCCGCTTATCATTTCTGTTGGCTATACCAAAGAAGATATGGAAATCTTAATTCCTGAGCTCGATAAGTTTGCGGATGCCTTTGAAGTTAGCTGCCACTATGTGGGAACTGATAGAGAGAAACTCGCAGAAGTTGTTAAAACAATTAGAAAACACACCAAAAAACCATTCTATATGAAGATATCTCCACACATCCCAGATCCAGCGGGATTTGCGAGAGTCATTAAAGAAAATGGTGCTAATGGTGTTGTCGCTATTAATTCTTTAGGTCCATCTATGGTCATTGATGTTGAAAATAGAACCATGGCCGCTAATAACGATAAAGGTTTTGTTTGGATGTCTGGTCCAGTCATTAAACCATTAGCGTTAGCCACAGTTTATACAATCAAACAAGCCGAACCATCCTTAACTGTTATCGGTGTTGGTGGTGTTGCTAGTGCCAAAGATGTTATCGAATTCTTACTTGCCGGTGCATCCGCAGTGGGTATGTTATCCGCGCCTATGCTAAGAGGCAAAGAATTATACAAAAAGGTTCTTGATGACCTTCCTCGTGAACTTGAAAAATATGGATTCAAATCCGTGGAAGATGTCATTAAGACAGGATTAAAGAAAGAAACAAAATATGAAGCAGAACTTCCACGTGTTAAGGAAGAAAAATGCTCACATTGTGGAATGTGTGCACGTAACTGCCCATACTTCGCAATTGATATGAACGAAAAGAAAATCCCAGAATTCAACTCTGAGAAATGTTTCAGATGTGGATTATGCGCTTCTAAATGTCCAGTCAAAGCAATTGAATTCAAACATTAATCAAAAAATCAAAGAAAGGAGGTTCTTGCATGCCTTCAAATTTCAAAAACTCCACAGTGAAAATTGATAATGAAGAAAAGATGGCGGGTCTAGCCTTATTTACCGATGACTTACCTGCTAAAGATTTCTTATGGTGTCGTCCATTACGTAGTAATATTGCCTGTGGTCGTATTAGATCCATCAATATTCCAAAACTACCTAAAGGTTATTACTATGTCGATGCGAGAGACATCGCCAAAGAAAACGTTGTTAATATCATCTTTTCCGATTGGCCAGTCTTCGCTGATAGAAGAGTCAATTATTATGGTGAAACAATTGGTCTATTAATCGGACCAGATAAAGAAGTTCTCGAAGAACTCGCGAGAATGAGTCAAGTCAATTACGACGAAGAAACACCTGAATATGAATTAGTGAATTCGCAAATCCATAAGGAATTCAAAAAAGGTGATTATGAAAGCGCAAAGAAAGACTATGACTTCACCTTAACCGAAACATTTGAAACCGGTTATCAAGAACAAGTCTATTTAGAAACTCAAGGTATGATCATGTGGTTAGATGGTGACAAGATTACCATCAAAGCCTCCATGCAATGTCCTTTCTATATCAAAAATGCAGTGGTGAGAACTCTTGGATGTGATCCATCTAAAGTCAGAGTTATTCAACCAGCAGTTGGCGGTGCCTTTGGTGGCAAAGAACACTATCCATCTATGATGGCGGCGCAAATGGCTACTGCAATAGTTAAAATTAAGAAACCATTAAAGATGATTTTTGATCGTGGTGAAGATTTGATGTATACCACAAAACGTCACCCATCAAGAACCACCTACGAAGGATATGTTAAAGACGGAAAACTCGTCGGTGTTAAAGCCACAGTTAGACTTAATGGTGGTGCTTATAAAGGATGTAGTGGTGTTGTCCTTTCACGTGCGTTAATCGCAGTCGTGGATTGCTACAACATTCCAAACTTAGATGTCACAGGCGATGTCTATATTACAAACACCATGCCAACCGCAGCATTCCGTGGATTTGGTTCTCCACAAACTATCTTTGCTTTTGAAATGTTCATTGAACACATCGCAAAGAAGGCCGGACTTGATCCAGTAGAGTTTAAATTGAACCACTTAGTGGAAAAAGGAATGGTCACAGCGGTTTCTGGCAAGTTCCATGACGATATAATTCTCCCTGAATTAGTGGAAAGAGCCATGGAGATGAGCGATTTCAAACGTAAGTATAAAGAATACAGTAAACCAGGTTCCAACCGCGGAATCGGCCTATCTACGTTCTTACATGGCTGTGGTTTCACAGGAAGTGGTGAATCCACAATTATCAACGCTCAATTAAAACTCACAAAAGATGAGAACGATATCGTTCACTTATACACCTCACAAGTTGATTTTGGCCAAGGCAATAGAACCACACTTAAGAAAGTTGTCTCTAATACTTTAGGTATCCCAGAAGAACAAGTGACTCACGAAGCACCAGATACCGACCATACATTATCTACAGGTCCAACCGCGGCTAGTAGAACAATGATTATCGTTGGTTTCTTATGTGAAAAAGCCGCGAAACATTTAAAAGAAATCTGGAAACCAGGTGAATATCAAGAATGGATTGAACCATATGTTGGTCCAGATTATATCCATTGGGATGAAGACACCATGCAAGGTGATGCTTATCCTGGATATGCTTGGGGTGTCAATATTATTGAAGTCAGTTTTGATCCAATTACATATCAAATCAAAGTCGAAGGTTGCTGGTCCACATATGATGTCGGTCACGCAATCGACGATAGAATCGTTATCGGTCAAGCCGATGGTGGTTTAGCACAAGCTATCGGTTATGGATATTTAGAAAATATGGAAGTCGCTGAAGGCAGATTTAGACAAAAGACCTTATCCGACTATATCGTTCCAACAGCGGTGGATTTACCAATGATGGAAACTGAATTAATGGATAACTTGTTTGCCTATGGCGCAACTGGTGCAAAAGGCTGTGGCGAACTCACATTCGTGGGTGGCGCACCTGCATTAGGACACGCGATTGAAATGGCGATTAAGAAAGATATTCATAGAATCCCAGCGACACCTGAATACTTAATGGAGGTAATTGAACATGGAAAATATTAGTTTTTATGTCGATGACAAAGAAGTAATTATCGATGTCGATCCATCTACAAGATTGCTTGATGTCCTCCGTATCAAATTACATATCACCGGTGTCAAAGAAGGATGCGGTGAAGGTGCCTGTGGCGCCTGCTCCGTTATTGTCGATGGTGTTTGTTATGATTCATGTTTAACACCTGTTGCTAACGTGATTGGAAAACACATCATCACAATCGAAGGATTTAGAAACACACCACAATATAGAATCATCGCTGATGCGTTCGCTGACTTTGGTGCTAGCCAATGTGGTTTCTGTACACCAGGTATGATTCTTAATACCTACACTCTTCTAAAGAAGAATCCTCATCCAACAGAAGAGGAAGTAAGAGTGGCTCTTTCAGGTAACTTGTGCCGTTGTACTGGTTATAACGCAATCGTTAGAGCGGTATTAGATATCGCAGAAAAAGGAGGAGATATTGAATGGTAAAACATTATATTCCTTCTACTCTTAAAGAAGCGTTAGAAGCATTAGATAAACATGACTGCTACATCATGGCCGGTGGCACAGATTTAATGGTGGTCAAACATCAAAGAAGTGGTATTGTTCCAAACTTTGATAAAGATGTTTGCTATATCTCTAACTTAGAAGAACTCCAATACATCTTTGAAGATGAAAAAGGTGTCCATATTGGAGCAGGAACAAAGTTCTCTGATATTGAAGAGAATGAATTAGTTCCAGAAATCTTAAAACAAATTATTCATGAACTCGCTTCACCAAATATTAGAAATATGGCCACGATGGCGGGCAACATCGCTAACGCATCACCTGCGGGTGACTCCATCGTTGGTTTATATCTTTTAGATGCTGAACTCGAATTAGTGAGTGTTAACGGCTCTCGTATGGTGCCTATTAAGGACTTCATCTTTGGTGTCCGTAAGATTCATAGAGAGAAAAACGAATTAATTAAAGAAATCTTCATCCCTCATCATGATGACTTAAATACTTACTGGAGAAAGGTCGGAAGCCGTGCCGCGGAATCAATTTCTAAGATTACCTTTGCCGGTGGATACGAAGTGGAAAACGGAAAAGTTAAAGACTTACGTATGGCCTTTGGTAGTGTTTCAATCACTTGTGTAAGAGATAGAAAGACTGAAGAAAAATATATCGGTATGTCTGTTGAAGAACTACATAACCATGTCGAAGATATCATCAAAGATATGGGCAAGTTCGTTCAACCAATTACCGATCAAAGAAGTACTAAAGAGTATCGTTACAAAGTGGCAATGAATATTCTTAAAGACTTCATCTTAACAATTGAATAGGAGGGTGTATGGGAAATAGATTTGTCAAAGGTTATAAGTGTACAATCTGTGGAAAGTTCTTCAAAGAAAATGAAGCATCATTAACTTGCCCAGACTGTGGTGAAAAAGGAATTCTCGATGTCGTATTTGATTACGATGAGGTGAAAAAAGTCTTAAATCTCGACTATTTTAAGCAAAACACCGATTATTCCATGTGGAGATACGCTCCACTTATGGGGATTAGTAATGAGCATATTCATGAAATGCTCCGCATTGGTTGGACCCCATTAATAAAATCAAACAACCTTGCAAAATTATTAGGTCTTAAAGAACTCTATATCAAAGATGATGGCCTCAATCCATCAGGCTCAAGTAAAGATAGAGCTAGTGGTGTAGCGGTTCTTAAAGCGATTGAAGCAGGCGCGAAAGTTATCTCATGTTCATCAACAGGTAACGCCGCAAGTTCATGTGCATGCCACGCAGCACACATGGGACTACCAGCAGTTATCTTTGTTCCAAAAAGAGCGCCAATCGGTAAGACCACACAAATATGTTTATATGGTGCGACATTGATAAAGGTTGATGGCGATTACAAAGCCGCCTTCCAATTATCAAAAGCCGCGATTGATAAATACGGTTGGTACAATCGTAACGCCGCCATCAACCCATGGATGGTGGAAGGCAAAAAGACAGTCTCATTAGAGATTGCCGAACAATTAGGTTTTAAACCCACTGATTGGGTGTGTGTCTCAGTAGGAGACGGATGCACAGTCGGAGGTGTTTATAAAGGATTTCATGATCTTAAGGAATTGGGGTTAATTGAAAGGATCCCACGTATTCTCGCTGTTCAAAGTACAGGCTGTGAACCATTCGTTATTGCGGATCACAATAATGAACCATTAAAAGAAGCAGATGAGAATACCATTGCTGACAGTATTGCTGTTGGCATTCCACGTAATCCGATTAAGGCTATTAATGCGGTTAGGAATAGTAACGGTGTCTGGATATCGGTACCAGATAGCGACATTCTTGAGGTAGAAGCCTTGCTAGGTCGAACTGAAGGTATCTTCGGGGAACCTGCGGGAGTTGCCTCGCTTGCCGGATTAATGAAGGCGTTAAAAGAGGGAATCATAAGAAAAGATGAATCCGTGACCTTCATAGTCACAGGAAACGGACTTAAAGATCCGGCAAATGCACAAAAGGCAATTACCCAACCCGAAGTAATGAAACCCGATCTAGCAATTCTAGATAAATATTTAAGAGAAAAGGAGATTATTTAAATGCCAAAAGCAAAAATTCCATTCGGTCCAACATATGATGAAATGTTGAATCCAAATCACCAAGACAAAGCGGTGAGAAAAGCTGCTGAAAAAGCATTGAAGACAGATGAACTTGATCCAATCAACCTCTTCAATATTACTTGGAAAAACAGCAAAGACGGTTCCGTTAATAAGATCGTCTTACCAAAAGCACTTACCGGTGTTGACGCAAACATCGTCGTGTTATTAGGTAAATACTTCCCATCTGGCTCCCATAAAGTTGGCCCAGCTTATGCCACACTTATGGAAGGTTGTGTTGATGGAGAAATCATCCCAGGCAAACACACCATCTTAGGTCCTTCTACAGGTAACTTTGGTATCGGTGTTAGCTACATCACCAACTTAATGAAATATGACGCAATCGTCATCATGCCAGACAACATGTCTAAAGAAAGATATCAAAGAATTCAAAAATATGGTGCCAAACTTGATTTAACACCAGGTAGTGAATCCGACGTTATCTTAACTTTAGAGAGAACTTACGAATTAAAGAAAGATCCAAAGAACGCAACACTTGCGCAATTTGAATTATTACCAAACTATCGTTTCCACAGACACGTTACCGGTAATTCCTGTATCGAAGCTGTTAAAGGAATCGGTAATGGTCGTATCGCATGCTTCTGTTCCGCACCTGGTAGTGCAGGTACATTAGCCGCAGGCGATCAAATCAAAAAGAAATTCCCAGAATGTAAAATTGCGGCCTTAGAACCACACGAATGTTCCACACTCACCAATGGTGGTCTTGGACAACACAGAATCGAAGGTATCGGCGATAAGATGATTACATTAATTCACAATGCTTTAACCACAGACTTCATCGTCCAAATCATCGACGAAGATTGTGTCCGTGGCTTAGAAGTTATCCACGAAGGTGTTGATACATTAGTGAAACATGGTGTCAAACGCGCAGAAGCCAAGAAAATGGTGGACCTCTTCGGTGTCTCTGGTATTTGTAATATCTTAGGCGCTATCAAGATGGCCAAATACTTAAAACTCGGTCCAAATGATAACGTGGTGACAATTGCTACCGATAGCTTTGACCGTTATCCATCCGTCATTGAAGACTTACATAAGAGAGAATTAGAAGTCACCGATCACGTTTTAGATCGTTGGTTCCAAGATGTCTTCATGGATGCTGATACCAAGTACATCTTAGATACACGTGGTCAAAAAGCTAAAGAAGCACTCTTTGCCCAAAAAGAAAGAGACTGGTTAAAGTTCGGTTATTCTAAAGAATACTTAGATAGCATGAAGAAACAATCCTTCTGGGATAAAGAATACGCAAAAATCAAAGACTATGATGCCAAGATTAAGAAAATGAGAGGAAAGACAATTAAATATGAGTAATGTCGATTTCAAAAAAGTTCTTGCTTTAGCAGAAAAATACAAACCAGACATGGTTAAATTCCTTCGCGATATGGTCGCTATCCCAAGCGAATCCTGCGAAGAAAGAGACGTTGTCTTAAGAATTAAAGAAGAAATGGAAAAAGTCGGCTTTGATAAAGTCGTCATTGACCCAATGGGCAACATCTTAGGTTATATCGGTCATGGTAAGCACCTTATCGGTATGGACGCACACATCGACACAGTCGGTATCGGCGAAATCAAAAACTGGACATTTGATCCATATAAAGGTTTCGAAGATGATGTTCATATCGGTGGTCGTGGAACAAGTGACCAAGAAGGTGGTATGGCCTCAATGGTTTATGCCGCGAAAATCATCAAAGAATTAGGTTTAGAAGATGACTACACCTTAGTTATCACTGGTACAGTTCAAGAAGAAGACTGCGATGGCTTATGCTGGAAATACATCATCTGTGAAGATAAAGTAAGACCAGAATTCGTCGTTTCTACAGAACCAACATCTTGTAGAATCTATCGTGGTCACCGTGGACGTATGGAAATTTGCGTTAATGTTCGTGGTATTTCTTGCCATGGTAGTGCACCAGAACGTGGTGATAACGCGATTTATAAAATGGCTCCAATCATTGAACAAATCAAAGAACTCAATGAAAAGAAACCAGAAGAAGGCGGTCTTGCTTATGACCCATTCTTAGGAAAAGGTACAGTTACCATTTCTCAAATTTTCCACAAATCACCAAGCCGTTGTGCGGTTGCTGATGGTTGTTGGATCTCTCTTGATAGAAGATTAACAGTCGGTGAAAACGATGTCACATCTATCAATGAAATCAAAAACTTACCAGCATGTAAGGCTGCTAATGCAGAAGTCTTCATGTATCAATATGAAAGACCATCATATACCGGTCTTAACTATCCAATCGAATGTTACTTCCCAACATGGGTTATTCCAGAAGATTCCATCTTCGTTCAATCCATGAAAGAAGGCTATGAAGGCTTATTCGAAAAAGCCCCAATCATCGACAAGTGGACATTCTCCACAAATGGCGTTGCCATTATGGGTAGATATGGTATTCCATGTATCGGATTTGGTCCTGGCGATGAAAAAGAAGCCCACGCACCAAATGAAAAGACACGTAAACAAGACCTCGTTATCTGTGCGGCTATGTACGCTGTCTTACCAAAGCTTTACCTCGCTAGATTAGCGAAGAAATAATAAATAGGAGTTAAACAAATTTATGGAAAAAATCGCACCAAGATTTGCGGGTAGACACCTCATCACATTAGAAGATTTCACCAAAGAAGAAATCGACTACATGCTCAAAGTGAGCCGTGATTTAAAAGATGCTTTCTACGCAAATGAAAAAACCAATTGGTTAGAAGGAAAAACCGGTTTCTTAATGTTCTTCGAACAATCAACAAGAACAAGAAACTCCTTCGAAAGTGGTATGGCCCAATTAGGTGGTCACGCTACATTCTTAGACACCTCCATGATGCAAATCGCTCATGGTGAAAGTGCTAAAGATACCGCTGTTATCTTATCCAGCTTCGGTCACATGATCGCATGCCGTTACTGCAACTGGGGTTTAGGTAACAAATACATTCGCGAAATGGCGAAATGGTCCACAGTCCCAATCATCAACTTACAATGTGACTTATATCACCCAATGCAAGCTCTTGCGGACTTAATGACCATCGAAGATGAATTTGGTCACACAAAGAACTTAAAGGTTTCCGTTATTTGGGCAATGGCCACAACACACAAGAAACCAATCTCTGTTCCAGTCAGCCAAGTCTTATTATTCCCTCGTTATGGTATCGATGTCACATTAGCATATCCAGAAGGCTATGATTTACCAGACTGGGTTATCGAAAAAGCGAGAAAGAACGCTGCTGAAAATGGTGGTTCCTTAACCATTACACATGATATGGAAGCCGCTTATAGAGACGCAGACGTTGTCTTCCCAAAGAACTGGGGTTCATGGGTTACCAACCAATCCACAACAGTCGTCGATGATGCTTTATTAGCATTAAAAGCTTGGAAGTGCACACCAGAAATGATGAAACTTGCCAAACCAGGTTGCCGTTATATGCACGCCTTACCAGCGGACAGAGTCAACGAAGTTGTTGATGAAGTTATCGATGGTCCACAATCCGTCGTCTATGAAGAAGCTGAGAACAGAATTCATACCGCAAAAGCCGTTATGACATTATTCGTTCACGACAAACTTCCAAGTGATAGAAGATAATTCAATAATTTTTTAAGATAAGCCGCAGCAGCAATGTTGCGGTTTTTCTTTTTACATTGAGAATGTATGATATTACTTGAATAAGGGGACTTATTTATGAGAAAAACACAAAAGACCAACATTCTTGATATGCCAGTATTTAGACTTCTGCTTAAAATTTTAAGCATTGTCATCGCGGCATTAACTTTATTGTTCTCAGCATTAACAATTATTGAGATTCATAACACCAGCTATGAACAAGCACCAAAATATCTTATTTGGATCTTCATCTTAGCGGCGTTACTAAGCATCGTTATGTTCTTAAAAAAGAGAACAAAGATTAATCTCATCAAAACCATCATCCTATTAGTGTTTAACATCGCTTTAGGTGTAGTAGTGCTATTTGCGAAGAGTAATCCATTCTTATTCTCATTAACCGCAGGGCTTTATTGCCTTAATATCGTCCTTTCCTGCGGCTTTAACATCTATCAGGATAAAACTATTAGGTCCGCTATATTTAATGGCTTAATCATCCTATTTGCGATAGCAATGGGTATAGGTATGTTTGTCAGTCCAATTAAAGAAGTGGAACAAATCCAAAACTTTATCCTCGTTGAATGTATCTTTATCGCTGTTGTTTCATTTATTGAAGCGGCATCAATTGCTTTCTCAGAATTAAAAGTCAAAGTCTTATTCAAGATCATCATTAATACATTCGCTTTAGAAATCTTATTCGGATTGTTAACTATGATTGTCTGTTTCTCACTCATCTTTATGAAGATAGAACCAGAAATCGATACATTCCCAAAAGCGTTATGGTATTGCTTTGCAATAGTGACCACGATTGGATTCGGTGATCTAGTGGCCGCTACAGCGATAGGAAGAGTGCTATCAGTAATCCTAGGATTATATGGAATTGTCGTTGTCGCGGTTATCACATCTATCGTTGTTAACTTCTATAACGAAACATCCGGAAAACACGATAGTAAAGAAATCAAAAACATCTCTGAAGAAGAGAAGAAAAAATAAAAATGGGACTCGATTTGAGTCCTTTTTAATAATATAGCAAAACCTACAACACTTATAATCGTTGTAAGAAAACTACATATAGATATAGATAAAATATATTAATACATTTATCTAGAAATAAGTTATTTTTGTTATATAAAAATCTACTTTCATAGAATGAAAAATGTGCCAATCGGCACAGTGATTTTTCTTTACATACGCGTGTTCAAGTGGGATGATACAGGTTGGTAAAAAACCAAAAAGGAGAATATATGAAACAATCTACAAAGATTTTGTTTGCCTCTTTATTAGCTGTTTCATTAACAACATCTCTTGCCGCTTGTGGTAATAAAAAGAAACCACATACCCATAACTATGTCTTCGATAGTTTTGAATGGACTAAATTAGACACAGGTTATAGTGCAGTCGCACGTTTTGTGTGCGCTGAAGACGGAGATAGCATTGTTCATGATGCCGAAGTTGAACTTACTGACACAACCCCCGCAACTTGTGAATCACAAGGCACTAAGACTTACACAGCTACCTATGGCGAACACACAGGCACAAAAGTGGATTATACCGCCGCACTTGGTCATAGCTATGTGAAAACATCTTTCAACGATGACAGCTATGTCTATGAATGCGAACACTGCCACGAAAAGTATTATGACGTAACTAGGGATGGCGTCACTTATTATTTAAGAGGAAAAGTTACTTTAGAACCAACATTTGATACAACTGGTACACTTGTTGTTAGCTTCTATAACTTTGATGAATCTAAACAAGAATTCACACACATCACAACACCTAGCACAGGAACATTCCCATACGATCTAAATATTGAACTTCCAAAATTTAGTGATGGTTCTGTCTATGCTGGTGATACCACCGCAAAAACATTAAATGTTAATGGCAACATTTATCTTACTAAAGCCATTAGACGTGTTTGCAACAACGCTGTTGGATTAAATGTTGCTTTAGCAATGTCCAGAGTCATCAATACTGGTGATTTATTAACATTTGCTCCTGAAGATTTCGACACCATTTATCCAAATATGATAATGACACTCGATATCAGAGCAGGCACAACATTTACCGATGGATCTATGACCACTGGTACTGATACATCATTACAAACCATTACCGCTTTAAGAAAAGATAATTTCCATCTTCCATCAAATACTTCTGGATTTGCTTATAAGCACCCAACAAAAGATTTGGTTGGTTATTCAAATAATATCAACGCTACAACAACTAACTATTCTCTTGGCGGATTTATTTCTGCTTCAGCCAATAAAGTTATTTACTGTGTTTGGGATGATAACCACACATTTGATGATGAACATAGTGAAATCATCACCGAAGCAACAATGGAAAGCACTGGTACAGCAAGATACTACTGCCAAACCGCTGGCCACTCCGATTACGAAGATCGTCAAATTGCAAAAGTTAAGTACACATTTATCGAAGATGTGTTTGAAAGCGCTGGCAACACAGTTCTTACAACTACAATTTCTCAAGGCACATTCAAAGTTGGCGATGTTATTTCTATTTGCTTAGATAACAAATTTAAAGATGTCACCATTAAGACTATTGAAAAATACCATGAATCCCTTCAAGAAGTTTCTGCGGGTGACGCTGTTGGAATCGGTATTGATTCTTCAGAACTCGCTGCAAGTGAGGTTCAACCTGGTTTATTAATCACTGAACCAGGAAAACACCTTTTATCCAAGAAAGTGGAAGTCTATGGTCACATTTACACCCAAGAAGAAGGCGGAAGACATGCTGCAATTCTTAACGGCTACCGTCCAACATTTGAAATTAATGGAAGACAAGTTCCAGGAGTATTAAATTTCGACACTGATATTTTTGGAGAAACTCTATTACCAGGTACAGATAACGATAGAAGCGCTACATATACTATTACCTTCGATTACCCAGTGTATTTACCATTCGAATCAACAATTTATCCAAAAGAAGGCACTGGTAGTAGTGCGAAAACCACTGCGGAATTCACAGTTGATGGTAGAAATGAACTTATGGCGTATGTTTGCGACAACTATACCGCTGCTGGTACAGAAAACAAATTAATCTATACTGACACATATAAGTTGCCAACACAATATGACTATGAATATTCATGTCGTTTAAGAGGATTTGATGAAAGAGGAGCTGTTTCCGGTTTAGAAAACACACAATTTGCGCCAGGCGCAACTATCCCAGCTAATATGCGTAAAGTTTATATGCTTAACGCTATTTGGGGTGCTGCTATGTTTACTGGTAAACCAACACCTTTCGAAACTTTAGTTGGTCGTGGAACTATGGTTACACTTGAAGTTAGAGGTGCTGCCGTTAATGTAGGTGACCTAATAAAGATTCGCTTAAAAGATGGCACACTCAAAGATTCTATAGTTTCAGGCATTCAAGTTGGCGGTGCTGTTCAAGATACAGCTACTAAAGGAGAAACTGCAGTACTCTTAGTTAGAGAAGTTACCGCCGATGAACTTTCATTAACAAACTGCTTCGTTTGGGCAAAAATATAATT
>JAEEGK010020143.1_pt1 | contig 14219 bp, 10 predicted proteins | sample 8958771 | NCBI WGS metagenome assembly JAEEGK01 (sample SAMN16246547, study PRJNA631951) | gut metagenome | biome: gut microbiome; feature: rumen; material: SC-attached | host: Bos | place: Iran: Karaj | collected 2018-10
CTCACGACTGAAGCGGGGATAGAATGGCTCGTTGATCTTCACATACTCATCGAGCGACATAGCTGGCAGGTCGAACTCCTCGGGCACGATGAAGATCTCCTGCAACGTTTCCGGCAATCGCTTGCGTGTCTCGATGCCATCGAAACAAACAGAACCTTTAGCGGGTCTCAACAGACCGCTGATCAGATACAGCAACGTCGATTTTCCCGTACCGTTCTTACCCAACAGGCCATAGATATTATCCTGCTTCAGCGTCAGACTGAAATCATCGAATACCTGGTCTTTCTGACCTGCATACTTGAAACTGATGTTACTTACTTCAATCATAATACCTTATATTTTTATTGTTTGATTACCTATGTAATAGTGTACCACTTCAATAGTACACTGCAAAAGTAGGATAATTATCAATACCCTCCAAGCTTTTTGGCGAAAATCTTTCCTTTATTAACATAGTTTAAGACTTCTCGCGTGCGCGATTCATAATTAGTTTGTACTTTTGCACGCAAAAACAGATGTATAAGAATGGAACATCGTAAACTAAGGTTTGCTCTGTTGGGCAATATTTATCAGGCTAAGAAATCGGCCAGCATACAGAAAGTGCTCTCTACGATTACCAACTATGGCGCGGAGTTGTATGTGGACAAGGAGTACTTTTACTTCCTGAAGGATCAACAGCGATTGGACGTGAAGGCTACCAAGGTCTTCTCGGATGATGACTTTGATGCTGATTTCATGATATCGATGGGTGGCGATGGTACATTCCTGAAAGCAGCCAGCAGAGTGGGCAACAAGAGCATACCCATACTGGGTGTGAATATGGGCCGACTTGGTTTCCTGGCCGACATTAGTCCTGATGATATCGAGCACTGTATGAAGGCACTGTATAATGATGATTTTGCAGTGGAGAGTCGTGCGATGATACAGATTGAGGCTGACGGTGCGCCACTTGGCGACTTTAGTTTTGCACTGAACGATGTAGCCATACTGAAACGCGATACGGCATCGATGATATCAATACGTGCCAGTGTGAACGGAACATACCTTAATACCTATCAAGCTGACGGACTGGTCATATCTACGCCTACAGGTTCTACAGCTTATTCACTATCTAATGGTGGCCCAATCATAGTGCCAGGAACCAAGGTGTTCTCGATGACTGCAGTTGCTCCACATTCGCTGAATGTGCGCCCAATCGTACTGGCCGATTCATCCGTTATCGAACTGGATGTGGAGAGTCGCTCGCATAATTTCCTAGTGGCAATCGATGGCAGATCAGAGAAATGCAAAGAGGGCACGAAGATTGTGCTCCGTCGTGCCCCCTATGACATCAAGGTAGTTAAGCGATCAGACCAACGCTACTTCAACACCCTCCGCGAAAAGATGATGTGGGGTGCTGATACCCGATAGCTTATTTCACCTCAAAATCCAACGACTTCAGATCCTTGTCCATCGACGAGGTTCCGTAGAGTATCTGATAGCGACCTGCCTTCGTTGACAGCTCGTCGATCAGCTCGTCGTAATACTCGAATGCCTCGCCATCCAATGTGATGGTGGCTTTCTGTGTCTCACCAGCCTTCAGGTTCAACTTCTGGAATCCTTTCAGGGCCTTGATAGGTGCGCCAGCATCGTCGAGACGCTTTACATATACCTGTACAGTCTCAGTTCCCTCACGCTTACCTGTGTTGGTAACAGGGATGGTGAGTGTAACTTTATCGTTCTTCTTCATCTGCTTGGCAGAGATATTGGCATCGCCTACGCTGAAAGTGGTGTAGCTGAGTCCATAGCCGAATGCATACTGAGGCACGCCTGTAAAGTAACGATAGGTGCGGTTCTTCATCGAGTAGTCGAGGAAATCGGGCAGATCATTGTTCGAGCGATAGAAGGTTACAGGCAGTTTGCCACCAGGGTTGTAATCGCCAAACAACACCTCGGCCAATGCCTTGGCTCCTCCCTGACCAGCATACCAAGCCTGGAGCAGCGCATCGTACTCGCCCTCGACACTGCCAAATGCGATGGCAGAACCAGAGCAGTTCACGAAGATAACAGGTTTACCTGTCTGGTGCATAGCCTTAACCAACTTCTGCTGAACCTTAGGCAGTTCGATATCCTCCTTGTCGCCACCTTCGCCTTCCATCTGGGCTGAGATACCACCGATAATCACGATAGCATCAGCATCCTTAACCTGGTTGGCAAGATCGGTAAAGTCAATCAGATGGCGCTCGCAGATATCGCCACGCAGCAACGCAAACTGTCCGTTGCCGTGACGGTATTCAATCACTACATCGTAAGTCTTTCCAGCCTCTACTGGGAATGATTTGTATTCTGGTTTGCGACCAAAGCCGAAACCGAATCCACGACGACCACCAGCCCCAGCCTCTTCTACCACCTCGCCGTTCACCTTCAGCACGTAGCCATTATCAGTGGTTAGTGTGTACTTCATTTCACCAGTAAAGGTCGATGTGTACTTACCACTGATGCGGACACTGAGATTTTTGTCGCTGACACCCTCTGCAAAGCCCCAGGCACCGAATGTAGAGAAGTTTATTTCATTGTAATAGGCAGTCTTAGTTGGCGTGATTGCCTCTCCGGCGGAAGCCGCCTCCCCGTTGAACGGGGAGTGCTCCGTATTCCAGAACTCCACCTTCACACCCTTACCTTCGTTAAAGTCCTGCAGATGGTGGATAGTGGCGTATTCATCATTGAGTTCGCAAGCCTTGTTATAGATAATATTGGCACCAGGCACAGCAGCCTTGATACCAGACAGCAGTGAGTGCTGATGAGCCTCGGTTGGAGTTCCACCATAGTTACCATTCAACATGTTTACATCGTCGGCATTAGGACCAAGCACTGCCAGCGTCTTGATGCTCTTAGAAAGTGGCAGTACTGCGCCCTTATTCTCGAGCAATACCATACTCTCGCGTGCAGCCTGGATGGCCATTGCGTCATTCTTCTCGCTACTGATAACCTCAGGACCAAGATTGGCCCATGGCAACATATCGGCAGGGTCGAACATACCCAGTTCGAAGCGGCCCATCAGGGTCTTGCGCAGATGGTTGTCGAGATCGCTCTCTTTGATCAGACCTTTCTGAAGTCCCTCTACCAGCGACATGAATACCTTGCCACACTCAAGGTCGGTACCATTCAGCACAGCATCGACCGATGCAGAGAGTCCGTCCTTATGAGTCTCGTGCTGTCCTTTGTTGTAGAAGTTGTTGATAGCATCGCAGTCAGTCAGCACGATAGCATCGTAGCCCCATTTGTTGCGCAGGATATCGATGAGCAGACGGTCGCTGGTGCAACATGGCTTGCCCTCGAATCGCTGATAGGCACACATCACCTCGCGCACATTGGCCTTCTTTACCAGTGCCTTGAAGGCTGGCAGGTAGGTCTCCCACAAATCACGGTTGGTTGGTTCCACATTCATCGAGTGGCGCAATGGCTCTGGTCCGCTGTGTACGGCATAGTGTTTGGCACAAGCGTGAGTCTTGAAATACTTATCATGATTGCCCTGCATGCCCAGTACGGTCTGCACACCCAGCACGGCATTCATATAGGGGTCCTCGCCACAAGTTTCCTGACCACGTCCCCAACGAGGATCACGGAAGATATTCACATTAGGACACCAGAAAGTAAGTTCAGGATTGCCAGGGTAGTAAACTACACCCATGGGCACGTTGAACAGTTTAGGATCGTTGTGGTCTGTGCGATTCCAGTTGGCACGAGCCTCATCGCTCACCTGCGAGAAAACATCATAGAAAAGCTGTGCATTGAATGCTGCTGCCATGCCGATAGGCTGAGGATAGACGGTGTATCCACCCTGACGAACACCATGACAAGCCTCGCTCCACCAGTTGTAGCTGGGGATGCCCAAGCGGTCGATGGATATCGACTTGTTCATCATCAGTCCCACCTTCTCCTCAGGAGTAAGCAGACTCAACAGGTTCTCAACACGATCCTTGTAAGACAGCTTAGTATCCAAATACGGATATTTAGTCTGGGCAAACACACTCACCCCCATCATCGCCACAATGGCTAAAGTTAAAAGTCTCTTCATCATAGTTTGATAATAGTAATGTAATAAGTATAGAATTGGGAGCAAAGATAGTTATTTTTTTCTATGAATTATGCGGATTATGCAGTTTTTTTTTTATCTTTGCACTCAGAAACCCTAAAATAAAGACAATTATGGCAAAAGTTTATGTGTTTATGGCCAACGGCTTCGAGGATGTTGAGGCCCTGATCCCCATCGACGTGCTGCGTCGTGGTGGTGTAGATGTGATTACGGTGAGTACCACAGAGGATCTCATCGTAGAGTCAGCGCATGGTGTGGGCATCCGTGCCGACATGATGTTTACGGCCTGTGATTTCTCCGATGCCGACCTGCTGATGCTGCCTGGTGGTATGCCCGGCGCCAGCAACCTGTTCGAGCACGAGGGTGTCTGTCAGGCATTGAAGCTGCAGGCTGCTGCCGGCAAGAAGATCGCCGCCATCTGTGCCTCTCCGGCTGTCGTTCTGGCCCAACTGGGTCTTCTCGACGGCAAGAAGGCTACCTGCTATCCTGGTTTCGAAAAGATGTTGGAAACGGCCGACTATACAGGTGCGCTCGTCACCGTCGATGGTAACATCACCACTGGCGAAGGGCCTGCTGCCGCCTTCCCCTATGCCTACACCATCCTGGCCGACCTGACTGATCAGGCCACAGCCGATCAGATCGCCGAAGGAATGAGATTCGTTCATTTGATGGCACAGTCTTGTTAGTCCTGTAGTCCGTTGCTAACAATATATGGATTATATCATTATAGTGGCAGGCGGAAAGGGCCTGCGGATGGGAAGCGACATTCCCAAACAATTCCTGCCCATTGGCGGCAAACCCGTACTGATGCGTACGTTGGAACGCTTCAGGGCGTACTCAAGTGCGCTCCAGATCATACTTGTGTTACCCGAGGCGCAACAGGACTACTGGCGGCAACTCTGTGAGGAATATCACTTCGATGTCGAACATCAGATCGCCAATGGCGGACAGACCCGTTTCCATTCCGTGCAAAACGGTCTCGCACTGGTGCCCGACGATGCAGAGGGCGTGGTCGGCGTGCATGATGGCGTACGTCCCTTCCCGAGTATCGAGGTGATCCGCAACTGCTATGAGACCGCCCGCACGGCCAAGGCCGTCATCCCCGTCATCCCCGTCGTCGAAACGGTGCGCCAGTTAATGAGCGACGGACAAGTTAGCTCTCGGACTGTGCCTCGGGATGATTACCGCCTGGTGCAGACGCCACAGACCTTCGATATCCAACTGTTGAAGGCTGCCAACCGTCAACCCTATAACGACGGCTTTACCGATGATGCCTCTGTGGTGGAGAGTTACGGCTATGCCATCACACTCGTAGAGGGAAATCGTGAGAACATCAAGATCACCACTCCCTACGACCTCAAAATTGCAGAAATATTAATATAGCAACGGACTACACGACTAACAGGACTGATGATCAAAAAAGTCCTTCGCTCGGCTTTGCCGCTTGGCTCGTCCAAGAAGTCCTGTAGTCCGTTGCCAGAATATATGGATATATTAAGTCAGGATATACAATTTCTCCCGGGGGTGGGACCGAACAGAAAGAAGATACTGGGCGAGGAGCTTGGTATCTTTACCTATGGTGACCTGCTAGAGAACTACCCTTACAAACATGTCGATCGTTCAAAAATCTATACTATCCACGAACTGACTGGCGACATGCCCTTCGTGCAGATCGTGGGTCATATCCTCAGTTTCGAGACCTTCCAGATGGGACCGCGCAAGGAGCGTGTCGTGGCCCATTTTACCGACGGTACAGGTATCTGTGACCTCGTGTGGTTTCAGGGTGGGAAGTATGCCAAACAGAGTTATAAGGTAGGGACGAAATACGTGGTTTTCGGCAAGCCTACCGTCTTCAACAACCGCATCAACATCACCCACCCCGACATGGATCGTGCCGAAGAGTTGGAACTGTCGAGCATGGGGATGCAACCCTACTACACCACCACGGAGAAAATGAAGAAGCGCGGTCTCTCCTCACGCACCCTTGAGAAACTGACACGGGGCCTGTTGGAGAAACTGCCGCCCCTGCCGGAGACCATCCCCGACTTTATCACCGCCCCCCTCCACCTCATGGAGCGCGATGCGGCCCTGCGTGCCATCCACTACCCGCAGAACGCTAAGGAACTGGAACGGGCGAGGGTCAGACTGAAGTTTGAAGAACTCTTCTTCGTACAACTGAATATCGTCAGATATGCCAGCGATCATCGTCGCAAATATCGGGGGTATATCTTTTCACAAGTCGGACAGGTGTTCAACACCTTCTACCACAACAATTTACCCTTCCCCCTGACGGAAGCCCAGAAGCGGGTGATCCGCGAGATCCGCAAAGACACAGGCAGCGGGCGCCAGATGAACCGACTGCTACAAGGTGACGTGGGATCTGGTAAAACGCTGGTGGCACTGATGACGATGCTCATCGCCATCGACAACGGCTATCAGGCCTGTATCATGGCACCCACGGAGATCCTCGCCGAACAGCATCTGCAGACCATCATGGGGTTCCTGAAAGACATGCCGGTACGCGTCGCCCTGCTCACAGGTATCGTGAAAGGTAAGCGGCGACAGGAAGTGCTCGACGGACTGTTAGACGGCACTATCCATATCCTCGTAGGCACCCATGCCGTCATCGAAGATACGGTGCAGTTCGCACGTCTCGGCATGGTGGTGGTCGATGAGCAGCACCGCTTCGGTGTAGCCCAGCGCGCCAAACTCTGGAGCAAGAGTCAGAACCCGCCGCATGTGCTGGTGATGACTGCCACCCCGATTCCAAGAACATTGGCAATGACCCTCTACGGCGACCTCGACGTGAGTGTCATCGACGAGTTACCTCCAGGCAGGAAACCAGTCAGAACCACCCATGTCTTCGACTCACGCATGACCTCCCTCTATGACGGTATCCGTCAACAGATCCGTGAGGGACGCCAGGTGTATATTGTCTTCCCACTCATCGAAGAGAGCGAGAAAAGCGACTTGAAGAATCTGGAAGACGGTTATGAAGTGCTGAAGCAGGCCTTCCCTGAGTTCCACTTAAGCAAGGTGCATGGACGCATGAAACCCAGCGAGAAGGAGGAAGAGATGCAGCGCTTCGTCAGTGGTGAGACGCAGATTCTCGTCGCCACTACCGTCATCGAGGTTGGTGTCAATGTGCCGAATGCCTCAGTGATGGTGATCCTCGATGCCCAGCGATTCGGTCTCTCCCAGCTCCATCAGCTCAGAGGACGCGTAGGGCGTGGCGCCGACCAGAGTTTCTGTATCCTCGTCACCCCCTATAAGCTCAGTGAAGAGACCCGCAAACGTATCGATATCATGTGCGAGACCAACGACGGTTTCCGTATCGCCGAGGCAGACCTGAAGCTGCGTGGACCTGGCGATCTGGAAGGTACCCAACAGAGTGGTATGGCATTTGACCTGAAGATTGCAGATATCGCACGCGACGGTCAGTTGGTACAGATGGCACGCGACGAAGCCCAGAAAATCATTGAAGATGATCCGGAATGCACCTCACCGCGCTATCAGATGCTGTGGAACCGACTGCGCCAAATTCGTAAAACAAATATTAATTGGGCGGCTATTTCTTAACAAAAGTGTTAAAACAACACAAAAGATTGTTAACGATAACACATTTCTGCATCTTTTTAGAATATAATTACTATCTTTGCATCGAATTTCTGAAAAAAGCGCCTGCCTCAAACGTGAGGCGCGGAAACAATAAACCCAAAATAATAATGAACTTATTGAATAATTTAAAAACAACAGCTTTATTATCATTGATGATTTTCACCACGACTTCAGCCGCAGGACAGGATCTCTTGGCTCGTCAGGCTCCCGTCGATCGCAAGATGAAAGCTGTTGACTCCATAGCACTTAACCGACTGATTGAACAAGAAATGTTTGAGAACCCCGCAGGTGACCTGTATGATGAGTGGGACAACGAACTGACTCACTATCAGGGCATGTCACTCCCCGATGAGACAACCATCGATCTGCGTGGTTTCTGCATGCCCACCGAGAGTCGCGTCGTCACCTCAAACTTCGGTGCCCGTTGGGGACGCCAGCACAAAGGTATCGACGTCAAGGTGTATATTGGTGACACCATCCGTGCCGCCTTCAGTGGAAAAGTACGTATCGTGAAATATGAGCCACGCGGCTATGGTAAGTATGTGGTGATCCGCCACTACAACGGACTGGAGACCTACTACGGTCACATGTCAAAGCAGCTGGTAACAGAGAATGAGGAAGTAAAGGCTGGCGATCCTATCGGTCTGGGTGGTAACACTGGTCGTAGCACCGGTTCTCACCTCCACTTCGAGACACGTATCTGCGGTGTAGCCTTGAACCCCGCCCTGATGTTCGACTTCCGCAATCAGGATGTCGTAGGCGATTTCTACACTTTCCGTCGTAGCAAGTACGCTTCCGAGTCTTCCCTCGCCAACCGTCTGCGCGGTGTTGAGGCTAACAGTAACGGTCGCTTCGAGGTTGATGCCGACGATGATTCAGAGATGGCTATTGCAGCCCCCGCTGCTTCATTCGCCCCAGAGTCTCACTTCCACAAGGTAAAGAAGGGTGAGACGCTTCAGGCCGTTGCACGTAAGTGCCACACCACGGTTGATGCCCTCTGCCGTCTGAACCACATCGGCAAGAACATCCGCCTGATGCCTGGTCAGATCCTGAAGTACAACTAAGAGATTGGATTAGCAAGCAAACATAAATCCCACCCTCATCGGGTGGGATTCTTTTTTATTTCAGTGTCTTGATCAGGAACTGGGCGACGATGTCGGTCGAACGGTAGATGTTCTGTGAGAAACCGTGATCGAAATACTCCTGCATCACATATTCACTGCCTGGCCAGATCTGGTGGAAACGCTCGCCATAGGTGTAAGGCACCACGCGGTCGGCATTGCCGTGAACGATCAAGGCAGGACCCTGATATTTGGCAGCTGTCTCATAGATAGGCAGTGTGAAGGCTGTGCGGATATAATTGCCACCGAGCTTCAGACCACCGAAGAGCTCGACATACTCACCCGGATCGAAGGGATCGTACATCTTACCCATCGTGCTACCCTTGATGGCATCCTCACGCAGTACGGCAGCAGGTGCCATCAGTGCCACAGCCTTGAAGGCAGGCTTACCTAATGCCTCACTCAGTTCACCGGCAGTCATAGAAGCTACGACACCACCCTGAGAGTGTCCGACGATAGCCAGACCGTCAACATAACGCAGGTTGCTCACATATTCCACCACTTTCTTGGCATCCTCTATCTCGTTGGGTACCGTCATGTCCTTAAACTCACCCTCACTCTGTCCGTGACCGTTGAAGTCGAAACGGATGCTGGCAATGCCATGCGCCTGCAAAGTGTCGCAGATCAGCTCGAACATCGGACCGTCCTTCGTACCACTGAAACCGTGACAGAACACCACCATCGGACACTGCTCACCAGCCTTCAATTCAGGCTTCTGGATAATGGCTGCCAGCTTACCGTGATCACCGTCGATGCTCACGCGTTCACCCTTCTGGGCAGGCACATAGGCACCTGTGGTCAGCTCCTTCAGATACTTGTCCACCTTATAGGTTAAGACAGTAGAAAGCTGAACCTTACCATCCGGGCCTACCACCACCATCGAGGGGATCCACTTCACGCCATACGCCTTGGCGATGTCGGTCTCCTTAAACTTCTTCAGCTCGCTCACCTGCGGATAGGTGATGCCGAACTTCTCCACAGCCTTTTTCCAAGCCTCCACTTCTGTGTCCATCGACACACCGATGAACTCAATGCCGTGCTGCTTGTAAGCCTGCTGCATACGTACCACCTCGGGGGCATCCTTACGACAGTCGGGGCACCACGATGCCCAGAAGTCGAGCACCACCGTCTTGCCCTTCGCAAACTTAGAGAACTGGAACTTCTTGCCGTCGAGTGTCTGCATCTTGAAGTCAGGTGCCACACTGCCGGGCTGGATCAATTCCGTTGCATACTTCGTATCCATGTCCTTCTGCGGACCGAACTGCGCTTTTACCTCTGCCGTTGCTCCCACCAGGAGCAGAGCGGCTAAAACTACTGATAATCTCATGATATTAAGAGAAATTTTCTGCAAATGTACAAAATAATAATGAATAGTGGATGGCAGATTGTGAATTATTTCTTATCTTTGCAGAAAATTTAAACTATAAATTTTATGTACGACAAGGAAAGAGGGCTTTATATCGCCCACTGCGCCAATGGTGCGCTTAGTATCACAGGTAAGATGGCCAACCGCCACGGACTGATAGCGGGTGCCACAGGTACAGGTAAGACCGTCACCTTGCAGGTGATGGCAGAAACGTTCTGTCAGGCAGGCGTCCCCTGTTTCATGGCCGACATGAAAGGCGACCTCTCCGGCATCTCCCAAACGGGTAAGATGAGTGGGTTCATTGAGAAGCGACTGCCGGAATTCGGCATTGAGAACCCCGAGTTCCAGGCTTGTCCAGTTCGCTTCTTCGACGTATTCGGCGAACAAGGTCACCCCATGCGTGCCACCATCTCACAGATGGGACCCCAGCTGCTGTCACGACTGATGCAGCTGAACGAGACACAGGATGGCGTGCTGAACATCGTGTTCCGCATCGCCGATGAGCGCGGTCTCTTACTCATCGACTTGAAGGACCTGCGCTCGATGCTCGACTGGGTATCGAAGCATGCCAAGGAATACACCACCAAGTATGGCAACATCTCCACCGCCACCATCGGTGCCATCCAACGGGCACTCCTGCAGCTGGAGAATCAAGGTGCCGACAAGTTCTTCGGTGAGCCGTCGTTCGACATCTACGACCTGATGCAGACCGAGGGTGGCAAAGGTGTGATGAATGTACTGGCTGCCGACAAGCTGATGCTGCAGCCCAAGCTCTACTCCACCTTCCTGTTGTGGCTGCTCTCTGAGCTCTACTCCACCCTCCCCGAAGTCGGCGACATGGAGTTGCCGAAGCTCGTGTTCTTCTTCGACGAGGCCCACATGCTGTTTGCTGACACCAGTAAGGCGTTGCTCGATAAGATCGAACAGGTCATCCGTCTCATCCGTTCCAAGGGTGTAGGTATCTATTTCATCACCCAGAGTCCGACAGATATTCCTGAGAATATCCTGGGACAGCTCGGCAACCGTGTGCAGCACGCCTTGCGCGCCTATACACCGAAGGATCAGAAGGCCGTCAAGACGGCTGCCGACACCTTCCGTGCCAACCCCGCCTTCAAGACCGACGAGGCCATCATGAACCTGGAGACGGGTGAAGCCCTTTTCTCATTCCTTGATCCTAAGGGTGCCCCCACCGTGGTGGAGCGTGCGAAGATCCTGTTCCCGTTGTCACAGATCGGCGCCGTCACCGAAGGTCAGCGTCTCGACATCATCAAGCAGAGCCGTATCTACGGCAAATACGATACGCCCATTGATCGTGAGAGTGCCTTCGAGGTGCTGATGGCAGAGGCCGACCGTCAGTTGGCAGAGCAGGAACAGCAACAGGCAGAGATAGAGATCCCACAGCCGGAGGCCAAGGCAGAGAAGAAGAAACCAGGTATCATGGGAAAGGTCGGCAAGGCCATCCTCACCGCCATCACCTCTACCCTCGCCGCCATCCTCGGTACTTACGTCAGTGATAAGGTAACGGGTAAGAAGACGAAGTCGAGGACCTCAGGCACGGGCCGTGTGGTGAAGAACGCCACCAGTGCCGCCACCCGTACCATCACCAAGGAGCTCACCCGCGACATCCTCGGCAATCTGATTAAGTAATTAAAGATTCTCGCAAATTGTATAGATATACCGCTGTCGATCGACAGTGGTATATTTGTATCTAGTCGTGTCGATCACGGTTTTCATGTCATTGCTAATGCCTGTACCGATGAGTTTCATTGTGGCCTCTTTCATCGTCCAGAGGCGGATAAAGGCGGCTGCAGGATCCTCTGCCGAATGGATTTGAGCCATCTCCCCGTCATTCATCGTATAGTTGACTAACGATTCCTTATATTCCCGAATACCCTCCACATCTACGCCTACTGGTAGGTCGCTCACCGCACAGATGACTGCCTCCTTACAATGACTCAAGTTGAAAAAAATGTCAGGATACCCCACAATCGAAGGTTTGCCGTGCTCATTGTATTCAAAGAGGGGATTATCTGTGATGCCATATGTCTCGCACAGGGCTTTTTTCAATAAAAGGTACGCTAGCACGCAGAGCCGTTGCCCCTGTTCAAACTTGAACTTGAGGGCCTGTACCCTTCGCTGCTCCGAAATCTCTTTCAGCGCAGCCTCAAGATCAAACTCCCAAATATCCTCACTTACCAATACCCGCATTTTTTAATTTTTACATTGTTACATTTTTACATTTTTACATTTTCACTCCAGTCCTATCTCCGGCATGGGGATCTTGCGGTTGGGGTTTTCCTTCGCACCCAGGTCCACCAGTTCACGGCCCTTCTGTGCTACACTCTGACGACCCGTGACGAGCTTATTGTTCGCACTGTCGTAAGCCTCCACCGTCTTATGTAGCTTCTCACCAAGTTCGTTATAGCGCTTCACGAAGTCACCCAGACGGTCGAGCAACTGCTCCGCCAGTCCGAACACCTTCTCCTGGTTCTCTGCCTGCTGGTTCTGCACCCAGGCGATATGGATCATATGGAGGATACCCAGGAGATTCTGCTCACCCGTCACAAACACCTTCTTCTCGAAAGCCTCGCGCCACAGCGTGGGATCATTGGCCAGTGCCAGCTGCAACGACGACTCGAAGGGCACGAACATGATCACGAAGTCCACCGTCTCACGCCCGTTCTTGATATACTTCGAATAGTCCTTACGCGCCAGTTCGTTCACATGACTGCGCACACTCTTGATATGCTCCTGCAGATAACGCTCCTTCTCCTCGGGTGTCTCGGCATTCACATATTTCTCATACGCCACGAGCGACACCTTCGAATCCACGATCGCATCCTGTCCCTGCGGATAGTGCAGGATCACGTCGGGCTGCATCTCACGCCCCGTCTCATCGTTCTTCAGCGGACGCCCCAACTCATCGCGCAGACGCGCCTGCACCTCATAGTGGATACCCTCTGTCAGTCCCTGACTGGCGAGCAGGTCACCGAGGATGATCTCACCCATGTTACCGCTCACCTTATTGTCACGGCGCAGCACGTTGGTCAGACTCTCCGCCTTCTCACCCAACTGCTGGGTCTGCTGCATCATCTGCTGTATCTGTTCACGGAACGAAGCCGAGTGGGCAGCACTCTCCTTCTGGTTCTCCGAGATGGCTTTCTGCATCTTGTCGATGGCATCTTTCAGGGGTTGGGTGATCCCCGTCATCGCCTCGGTGTTCTGTGCCTTCAGCTTCTGGGCACTGTTCTCCATCAGCTGCTGCGCCATATTCTTAAAGCGTTCCTCGTTACGCTTCAGCTCTTCATCCATCTGCTGGCGCACCAGCTCCAGCTCCCTGCCCTGACTCTCCGCCTTGGCATGAAGCTCCCTGTTCTCCGCCTCCAGATGGTTCACCCGACTCGTAGCCATATTCAGCTGTTCGCCCTTCATTGAGAGCTCAATATCCTTCTTCCCGGATGCGATGTTCACAGCATCCATCCTTTTATCCATCACGAGGTAAGCCGCCAAGGCACCTGCCGCAATACCTATTACAATATAGAGTACGATCATCATCTAACGCTTATTTTTCTGCAAAAGTAAAAAAAATCCTTGAAAAGAAGTACAGGTTCACTGATTTTTTGTATATTTGCACCATCATAACCATTTATCGATCACTAAAAACTTTCAGATTATGGATTACAAGATTATTGACATTGAAGGAATTGGCGATGTTTATGCAGAGAAACTCATTGCCGCAGGTATCAACAAGGTTAGTGAACTGCTCGAGAAGTGCGCAGCACCGAAGGGTCGTCAGGCACTGGCTGAAGCAACAGGCATCAGCGAGAAACTGATTCTGAAGTGGACCAACCATGCCGACCTGTTCCGCATCAACGGTGTAGGTCCTCAGTTTGCCGAGTTGCTGGAGGCAGCTGGTGTTGACACTGTGAAGGAGTTCCGTCACCGCGTGGCAGAGAACCTGCAACCGAAGCTGGAGGAGACCAACGCCGCGAAGAACATCTGTAACCGCGTTCCTGCCGTGAGTGAGATTCAGAAGATG
>JAEEGK010020144.1_pt1 | contig 14219 bp, 5 predicted proteins | sample 8958771 | NCBI WGS metagenome assembly JAEEGK01 (sample SAMN16246547, study PRJNA631951) | gut metagenome | biome: gut microbiome; feature: rumen; material: SC-attached | host: Bos | place: Iran: Karaj | collected 2018-10
ATTTCTTTAGATTCATCAAATTTGAATCAAATAATACAGCATATATGAACTTGAAATTCTATGGTTGTCCTTCTTTAGAAAATTTAGATTTATCAATTTTTAAACAGTTATTATTATTATAATATATAAGGAATGTATTTCATTATATTTCTTTAAAATCATTGCATTTTTTATTTTTAATTCAACAAAATTAAAAATATGAACAAAAAGTTACCGACTTTTAATTATAAATGTGGTATAATAATAAATGATAAAGGTTTTTTAATAACATTTTAAGTTAAAAAATTCAAATTAATAAAACAAAATGTTTGAAAAAAAGACAAGAAAATAATACTATCTAAAAAGAAATTCTTTTTGAATTTAATTATGTTGAATTAAATTTACAATTTTATTATTTTTTCAATTAAAAAAAAATTTAATCTTTATATTTTATATAATTTGAGGAATAAAATGTCTACAGAACAAGAAGAATTGTAAAATAATCAATAAAAAAATTATAATAATATAGTGATTTTATATTTAAATATTTAGTAATAGGAAATTGAGGAGTTGGTAAAACTAGTATATTTAATACTTATATAAATGGTTTATATTCAAGTGAAAATAATGCTACAATTGGATTATACTCAAATAAAAAAATATTAAATCTTGAAAATTACAAAATTAAACTTCAAATTTGGGACACTGCAGGACAAGAAAGATTTAGAACTATAATATCTTCATATTTTAGAAAAGCAAATGGCATTATGATTGTTTATGATATAACAAATCTAGATTCTTTTAATAGTTTAGATTCTTGGTTATTAGAACTTGAAAAATATGTGACTAATAATACTCATAAGATTTTATGTGGAAATAAAATAGATATGGAATCTTTTAGAACTGTAAGTTATAATCAAGGATATGAATATGCACAAAAGCATGGAATGGAATTTTTTGAATTAAGTGCAAAAAACAATGAAAATATTAATGATGCTTTTGAATATTTAACAAAAGAAATTATTAAAGAAATGCCAGAAAAGAAAAAAGAAAATGAAGAAGAATATATTAAAATTACTAAAAAATCTAATAAAAATAGTAATAAAAAAAAGAAATGTTGTTAAGATATTGAAAAGATTTCATTTCAATCTTTTATTTATATTTAATTCTAATAATAGTTAAATTATCTTAAATAATAGTATAAATATAAAAATGTGAATAATTCAATTCTAAATTTTTGTCTTTCATTATATAAATGATTTTATAATCTATTATTTCTATTAGGATTGAGTATATTTGATATTAAAATATTACCAAAAAATACAAATGAAATTGTGATAGAAATTTTAAAAGCAAAAGAATAAAAAAATATTTGATTTAAAAGAGTGATTGTTCGATGAAAATTTTTATTTTTTCAATTATTTATTTAATGTTTAAATAAAACCTATGGAATAATCGCAAATATTTATTTATTTAAAAACAATTTATAATTATTTCTCCAAAAATAAATAAATTTTAAATTTCTTGATGTTAAAATATTTAAAAAATCAATAAAAAAAAATGAGTGTAAAAGTAGCAGTTCGAGTTCGTCCATTTAACACCCGTGAAATAAGTCAAAACAGTACATCAATAATTGAAATGCCAGGAAACAACCAAACAAAAATAATTGATGAATCAGGTAAAGAAAAAACATATACATTTGACCATTCATTTTGGTCACATGATGGATATAAAGTATTAGAAGATGGTTATTTCGAACCTGAAGATGAAAAATATGCAGATCAAAAATATGTTTTTAATGCAGTAGGTAAAGAAATATTAGACAATGCATGGCAAGGATATCATTGTTGTTTATTTGCTTATGGTCAAACTGGATCAGGTAAGAGTTATTCTATGGTTGGTTATGGTGCTAATAAGGGAATTGTTCCTATTTCTTGTGATGAAATATTTAGTAGAATAAGTCAAAATAATGATAAAGATAAAAAATATGAAGTACAAGTTTCAATGCTTGAAATTTATAATGAAAAAGTACAAGATTTATTAATTGATCCTAATAAAAGACCTCCAGGTGGTTTGAAAATTAGACAAAGTACTGTTTTAGGTGTTTATGTTGAAGGATTAACAAAATATCCTGTTACTTCATATGAAGAAATTGATAGGAAAATGGAAGAAGGATATCGAAATAGAACAATTGGTGCTACATTAATGAATGCTACATCAAGTAGAGCTCATACAATAGTAATGATTGATTTTAGACAATTAACTGAAGTTGGCAAAAAAACTACTACTAAAATATCAATGATTAATTTAGTTGATTTAGCTGGTAGTGAAAGATTAGGTTCTACTGGTGCTTCTGGTGATAGATTAAGAGAAGGATGTAATATAAATAAATCATTATTAATATTAGGAAATGTTATTAATTGTCTTGCTGATAAAGCAATAGGAAAAGCAAAAAATATGCTTCCACCATATAGAGATTCTGCTTTAACTAGAATATTACAAAATGCTCTTGGTGGTAATTCAAAAACTGTTATGATTTGTGCTTTAAGTCCTGCTTCTATTAATTATGAAGAAACTTTAAGTACTTTAAGATATGCTGATAGAGCTAAAAAAATTCAAAATAAAGCTGTTATTAATGAAAGTGAACATGATAAAATGATTAGATTACTAAGAGAAGAAAATTCAGGATTGAAGAAAATGATTGAAGATTTGCAAAATAAATTATCAGATCAAGGAGGCGTCGCTGGAGAAGATGATAAAGAATCTTTTTTAGAATTAAAAGATCAATATGAAGCTAATCAACAAGCTTTAGCAGATATGCAGAAAACTTTCCAAGAAAAATTAGAAGAGGCAAAAAAACATGAAGCTGAAATTATAGGGAAAGAAATAGATTTAAATGAACCTCATTTAGTTGTTTTAAATGAAGATCCTCAATTAAGTCATAAATTAAGATATTCACTTAATAATTTACCCTTTTACGTTGGGAGAAAACAAGGTAATCCAACTCCTCAAATAATATTAAGTGGAATTGGAATAAGACAAAATCATGCAATTTTTATTCAAAGAGGAGATAAAATTATTTTAAAAGCTAATGATAATGGAGCTAAAGAATATATATTTATTAATGGGAAAAAATTAGAAAATAATGATGGAGAAATTTTAAATAATAAAGATAGAATAATTTTTGGTACTAATACTATTTTATTGTTTATGGAAAAAAGTGATGGAAAAGATATTTATGAAATTGATTGGGAAATGGCTCAAATGGAATATCAAACTGAAATTGAAGAATTTAAAAAAAGACAATTAGAAGAAAATGAGAAAAAAAAAGAAAAAGAAATTAATTTAATGAAAAAGGGATTGGAAGAAGAATATACTAAGAAAAAAAACGAAATGGAAGAAGAATTAAAAAAAAAATTAGAAGAATATGAAAATAATATAAAAGAAATGACTCATAATTCAGAAATTCAAAAAATGGAACAAGAAAGACAAAATATTGAAAAAGCTTTAAAGGAAAAAATAGAACAATTAGAATTGGAAAAAGCAAAGAAAAAAAGAGAATTAGAAATAAGAGAAAGAAATGAATTATTGAAATTAAATAATAAAAAGAAAATAAATGAACATATTCATTCAAGTGAAAAATTTGAAAGTACAGTATATAATTTATTAAAAAAAATATCAAAAATGAAAATAATAATAAATGAATTAAAAAGGAAAATAGAATTAATATTAATTCAACCAATAGATGTTATAGAAAAGAAAGAAGACAACAATTTATTAATAAGAGTAGAAAATTATGAAGAAGGAACAGTATATTATTGGAGTACAGACACTTTTCATAATAGATATGATTTAATGAATGAATTATTTAATAAATATAATGATGATGAAAAATTTGATATATTTTCAATTAAAAACACAGATGATCCTTTATGGGATGAATCAAAACCTTCTTTATTAGGTTATTCATTTTATAAATTAGAACCTATAGCATATTTAATGAGTAATGAATCTACTTTATCTATTATTTCAAGTGATGCTAAAATAATGGGACAAATTGTTATTGATGTTGTTCCTGTTGATGATAATGGAAATGAATTTGATGAAGTCCCTGATGACCCTCTTAGTGATTTAATTGGACAAAGTTTATTTTATAAAGTTATTATTAAAAGTGTACAAAATTTACCAAGTAATTTCTGTAAAAAAATACAAATTCAATATGAATCTTTAGTTGATAAATTTTTCACTTCTACTAAATTTTATAATGATGGTGAAAGTAGAAAAAGTTCTTTTGAAATTAATGAAGTTTTTGAACATCATATTGATTATCTTATGAAAGATGATATTGAATTTTTTATAAATGGGAACTTAAGATTTTCTATTTATGCTTATGAAGAAGTTGAAAAAAAAGGAAAAACTACTAAAGATGATTTGTTAAAACATTTAATTGTTGAAGATGAAGCTAAAGTTGGTGATGAAAATATTAATATGCAAAGTCCTGAAATAATTCGGGAAAATTTAGAAGCAATTCCAATGGAAGGTGAACAATTAAAAATAGATGATAAAGATAAAGATTGTTTAATATTTTAGTTAAATAAATTTAATTTATGAATGATATAGTAATTAATTATTTTTTAAATTTATTTTTCAAATAATTAATTTTTTATTATGAAATTTTTTAAAATTAAATCTCTTAAATGTCAGAATATTTCTCAAGTAAAAAAAATGATATAATAAAAACTTAGAAAAACCAAATATAAAAATAAAAGAACCTATAGTTCCAAAGCAAATAAAAATAGCATTTGTGGGTGATATAGGAGTAGGAAAATCATCATTAATAAATTATTCAATAGAAGATGAACAAGTGATAAATTATTCAGGAGAAACGAATTTAGTAGATATAACATTTAAAAAAATAAATTTAAAAGATAATGCAATAATAAATTATGGAATGTGGGATTTTAGTGGAAAACAAGATTCAATAAGAATAAGAACTGAATTATATCAAGAGTTTCATTCAATTGCATATTGTTTTGATTTATCTAATAAAACTTCTTTTCAAAATCTTGAAAATTGGATTAAAGAAGTTAAAAAATATGGAGGTGAAAAATTAATTCCTATTTGTATTGGAATGAAATCTGATTTAAATAAAGTTGTTGATTTTAATACTGTTCAAAATTTTTGTCAAAAAAATAAAATGAATTATTTTGAAACTTCTATTAAAGATTTATCTAGTATCAAAAAATTTTTTTTTGAATTTGGAAATGTATTGTTTGATTATATTAAAAAAGGTAAATAATTAAAATTAATTATCTTTATTGTTTTACTTTTACTTTTGAATATATTTTTGTTTGTTCTTTTTTTGAAAAATTTGAATTTTCTGAATTTGTAGAAATTTTATCATAAGAATTTATAATTTCATTATTTTCTTTTATTAATCCTCTAAAATATTGACTTAAATTATTTTGTTTAATTACTTCATTTATTTTTTTATATTTTTCATCTTCAGTTTTTGCTAATTTTATTAATTCTTTATTTTCTTGTAATACTTCTGTCATTTCTTTTTTATATTTTTTTTCTTTATTTTTAATATAATCAATTAAAAAGTCAATAATAAAAAATAATTGATTTGCATTACTTGCATGAATTTTTTTATTTTCAGATTCATCATTTAAATAATCGCTAATTAAAATTTTACATTCATCCTTTTCAAAATCAGTTAATTCTTTATTTAAAATTTCTAAATAATTTTTATTAATTAAAAAATTTCCTCCTTGATTATTTTTTTGAAACAATTCTAATTTATTTCTCAAATCTTTATTTTCATTATATAATTTATTAACTAAAATATTTAAATCCATATGTTCATTTTTACTTATTTCATTTTGAACTTTAGAACATCTCAAAGCAAATCTCATTGTACTCATAGTTTCATCAATATAATGAATATCACTTGAAACATTAGCAATTAAAATAGTTTTACAATTTCCTCCTAAAGAATCTTTTAATATTGTTGTCATTAGAGAATTTCTATAGGGAATATGATTTCTATTTCCTTTTTCTTTTTCATTTAAAGCAATAATAACTTGTTCTAAAAATGATAAAGATAAATTAATATATTTTGTTTCTGTTGAAGTTATATTTTGGTTATTTGATTTCATTCTTTCACTTCCTGCTAAATCAACTAAATTTATTTTTGAAACTCTTATTATTTCATTGTTTAAATCTCTTCCTTCAATAATAATTGTAAATATTGCATGTGAACGTGAACTTGCCATATTCATTTGTGTTGAACTTATATGACGAATATAATTTCCAGTTATAAGTAAATCCAATGCTTGTTGTTCATTTTCTACTTTTATCATTGATAAATTTTTCATCATTATATTATTATAATTATCCTCATATATTATTATTTTTTTCCAATTTTCTAATTCTACTTCACTATGATTTTTATCTAATAAATCATATGCATTTTCATTATATATTTCTAAATAAGATATAAAAATATCAAAATTATAATTTTTTATTTCTCTTGTTGTTTTAAATAAATCAATTAATATTCTTGGAATTAATCCTCTTTCTTTCCAATTTTTACTTCCACACATTGTAAAAGTTTTTCCACTTCCAGTTTGTCCATAACAAAAAACAGAATTATTATATCCTTCAATTGATTTCTTTATTATTTTTTTTCCTATAATTTCAAAAATTTCTTCTTGAGAAGAATTTTGTTCAAAAATTCCATTAAATTGAAAATCATATGATTTTTTCATATTATTTACATATCCTTTTCTCATTTCATCTGGAATATGAATTGATATTTGGTTTTTTGATTGATTTAAGGAATAATCCATTATTTGGTTTTCTATTAAATTTTGTTGATTTTGAAATTCATTTTGGATATTAATATTGTAAAGTGAAGAAAATGTTGAATTATTGTTTGAATTATTATTTTGTTGATTTGATATTCCATTTATTATTAAAGGCTTTAAACGTAGATATGTTTCAATGTTCGATTTCATTTTCAATGTAATTTAAATTTAATGATTATTAATTAAATTTTTTTAGAAGATTAATTTAAAAAATGAAATTAGTAAAAAGGAAAAAAATTAAAAAACATAAAATAAACTGTGAAATAAAACAAAAAAGCATTATAAAATAAATTAAATTAATAAGTTAATTTATAAGAAAATATGGAACAGTTATAAATACCTATTCATTATACTTCATATCATAATCAAGAATTTTTTATTTTTTTATTTCATTGACAATTTAATATATAATTAAAATTTATAAATTTTAACGATATAATTTTTTATATAAATCAATTATTTCATAATATAAATTTTCTTCTTCAATTAAATATTGAATAGGAAAAATTACTATAAAATTAATTAATTGACCAAATTTTAATCCATCATAATAAACAAAAATATTTAAAATAAAAAATAAAATAATACATATTACAATAAAGCTATAAACAATAAAATCAAATAAAAAAAGTACAAAATTACTTTTATCATTTTCAAGATCAATTAAAATTAATTGAGTTACTTTATAAGAATAATAAAAATAAACCATGATAAATTCTTCACAATCTGCAAAAATATTTTCTAAAATCATTAAATTATTATAGGATTCAGTAGAATTATTTAAATATTTTAAATAACTTATAATATTTAACATTTCAATTTCTAATTGAGCTAAACATTGTTCTATTCCTTGAGAAATAAAAGAAGACCAAAAATTAATACATTTATAATATTTAATATTATCTATAAAATAAATATTAAATAAAATATCACATGCATCTCCATTATATAATTTTATTAAAATAGTTTTTGAATTGTTATTAGAAGTATCTATATTAGTTGTTAATGATGTAATTAAATTACCTAATTTTGAAATTGTTCTTTCATTTTCATTTGGAATTTCAAATATATATTTTTCGTTTTCTAACAGAGAAGAATTATCTTTTGTATAAATTTTATTTTGAAAAGTTATAGATTCAATTCCAGAATTTAATTCTTCTAATTTTTTATTTTTCCTAATGATAAAATTTGTGAAATGTAAAGTTTGGTTTTTTAAAGTTGCAAAAGCCAAATATGTTTGAGGATAAATTCCTTCAACTGAACACATAAAATCATCAAATTGAAAAAAATTTTCTTTTTGTTTTTCATATAGTGAATAAACAAAAATATAGTAAGACATCATTAATATAGATAAACTACATATATTTAAAGAAAATATTATGTTATATGTAAAAAAATGATTTTTCATAATTTGAATTTTTTCATTTTTTTGGAGATTCATTTTAGATATTTTTGCAATCTTTTTTTTTTGACTTAATGTTTTGTTTTTTCCAGGTTTTTCTTTTATTGTTTTGTCATTGTTTTCAATATTAATTATTTGATTATCATTTTCATCTATAGATTCATTTAAATTTGAAGTATCAAAATTATTAACACTTTTGTCTTCTTCATTTGTATCATCTTTTAATTTTTTTTTTAAATCTTCTAAATATTTTATATAATTTTCAAAGGACTTGGAATGAAATCTAATCATTTTAATAATTAAATTACATTCAATTTTATAAAATTTATGTACTAATATTAAGATGCTAAAAAAAACAAAGGTAAAAATAATTAAATTGAGAATCATATATAATTTATTACTTGAATATTTTGGTTGAGAAGCTTTTTTTCTTTTTTCTATATCATTTAATCCATCTGATTCTTCAATTTGTAAATAAATTTCACAATATTTTATAATACTTTCAATATATGCTTTATAATATTCTTCATTTTCATTATAATATTTTTGAATATTTTCAGAAAGTTTTTTTGCTTCTGATAAAAGTAAATATAATAAATCAACAATATTTCCATCGTAATCTGTTTTATTTAATAAACTATTTGCAAATAAATCTAAATTTTTTCTTTTTTGAATAATATTTTGATAATCTTCATCAAATCTTGCAACTCTGTCAGTATTTAATTTAATATTTTCAATAGCTCTAAACATAATTTCAGTAAAATTATTAACACAAAAATATTGACCTATACAACCATTATTTCCTATTATATTGTGTTTTAACAATTTTATATTTGTTGATGCATAATATAAATTTAATACTGCTACTTTAGTACGATTAAAAACATAATTTTGATCTAAATAATTTTGTAATAATTTAAATGTATCTTTCATTGATATATGATTATATGTAATTAAAAATATTGTAAAAGATGAAAAAAATAAAATTAAAATTCTCATTAAAAATATATAATATGGAGTTTCATTATTTAAAATTTTAAATTTCAGATTTAGAAATTGAATATTATAATTTGTATTTTGAGAATTATTGGAATTAATACTATGTTTTAATGGTTGTTTTTCTTCTAAAATATTTTTTTCTTTATTTTGAATTAATTCTTCTTCATTTCCTTTTGTTTTATTTTTATTTTTTGGTGAAGAAATTCTAAGTTTTTCCTCTAATAAAATTTTTATTTTTTTTTCTTTATGAATATCTTCTAATTTAAATTCATTATTAAAAGTTTGTAAAAGTATTGAAGAAGCTTGATTTTTTGTTGTTGTACTTGTTCTTTTTTCTTGTATTTCAAATTCTGAAAAAATATCCTTAATAATATATATTCTATAATAACAATATTTTTCATTTAAAAAAGAATGTTTAGTAATTTTATAAGAAATATAATAAAAATTATTTTTACATAATTTATTATATTCATCTATTAATTCATTAAAATCTCCAGTTTTATTTTCTATATTTTTTTCTTTAATAAATAAAGGTGAATTATAATTTTTTGATGAAGAATATTTACTTTCTAAATCATAATTTATTTTAATTCCTTGTTTAATTTTTTCAAGAAAAGATTCAATTTTCTTATTAAAATAATTAATATCTTTAAAATTTGAATATAAAACTCCTTTAAAATCAACATTAATTTTTTGAATAATAAATTTATTTTCTTTAAATTTTAACAATGGAATTATTGATGGAATAAAAATAGAAATATGATTTCCAAAAATTTTATTTGATAAACCAAAAGGATAATTTTCCTTATTTAAAAGATTATTTCCAAAATCAGAATTATAAAAAGGAGTTGTCATTGAATCAACTTTAAATTCATTATCTAAAATTATTAAAAATTCTTTATCTTTTATTTTTTTTATCATTCCAATGTAAATAGCTCCATGAGATAAATCTGAAAGTAATTTAAAAAATCCAGTTACTTCATAAATTTCATTATTTTTACCTCTTAAAAGAAATTCTTTTTCTTTTTTAAAAACCTTTCTTAAATTTGAATATTTTAAAGTATCTTGAATAATTTCTCTATGAAATAGTGAAATATATTTAGGAACCAAATCATGAATTGTTAATGTGTTTAAATCTTTTTGATGATAATTAAATAAATTAAAAAAATTAGGTGTTAAATATATTATTTTTCCTCTATTTCCATTATCATCTAATAATAAAATGGAAGTTATATCTTTTTCAAATAAAGAATAATATATTTTATCTTTTTCAATTAATTTAAAATTTTTATATCTAATAAATTTTTTTTCTTCTTCACGAGCTAATTCTTCATCTTGAATAACAAATTTTAAATATAAAATATAATCTCTTTTAATTTCCTCATTAAAAGGATTTAAATGTATTATTTTATTCCAAAGATTGAAAATTTCTTTTCTTATTTTTATAATAGAAATTCCAGTTTGAAGAAAAATTAGAACATTTTTATTTGAATTATTATTATTTTTTAAAGAATCAAAATAATCAATTTGATTACAAGTAGCATCATAAATTCTTAATTTTAAATTTTCTACTTCTTTAAGATAATATATAACACTTCCTATTTGAATTTGTTTAATATTATCTAAATTAATATTTTTTTCAAATGTTGAAATCATTGCTTCTCTTGTATCTTCAATTAAAGAAAATTTAATATATTGATTATAATATTCTAAAACTTTGTGTTTTGAACAAAGATACATTGCTAAATTATAATTTTTTAATTTATTTATTAAAAATGCACATAAAACTAATAAAGCATGATTTCTTAACTTATCTAATATTGAATGAAGTAATACGAATATTAATCCATAAGTTTCTATAATTATATTTCTTTTACCTCCAAATTTTTTAATTAAATATTTATTAGATATAAATTTTTCATAATTCTCTAATAATTGAGGTTTATCACTAAAATAATCTTTAAATGTATTTGTTATTCCCATTAATAAAAATTTATTTGTTTCACTTTCTAATTTCAAAAGTTTATAAAGATTTTGACTAAATAATTCAATATCTTTAATTGATTTAGTTTCAAAAATATTTGTTGAAATTAATAATTGTTCATTAAGCATTTTTCTATGGATAAAAACAAAACATCCTAAAAGAAACCATCCAAATAATACTAATAATAATAACTCTTTTAAATTTAAAATTTCTTTTATTAATAAAGAGAAATAAAACCACATTGAGAAAGTCCATCCACAAAAATATAAAATATTCATATTTTCATCATAAAAAAAAACTTTTTGATAAAGATATAAAGAGATGAAAAAACATCCAAACATTAATAACATTCTAATTATAATTCTTAAAATAGAATAATCTTTTCCATAAATTTCTAAAACAAATCCAAAAATATAACATATTATACAAAAAATATTTGAGTATATATCATAATTTGAATATGATTTTGAATAAATATTTTTTCCTTTCATATTATTAATTGTTCCAATAAATTTTGAAATTATAAATATGTATGAAATACTTAAAATTAAATTCAAAAAACAACAAATTAATAATATTATATGTTTAATTGATTTTATACATTTAATTTGTAAAACAATTAGTTTAGAATCTTTACAATAAGTGATTAATAACATAATATTAATTTGAAAGCAGAAAAAATAATTTATGTAAAATAAATTGAGATAATTATATAATACTACTAATTTTTTATTAGTTTTTTGTTTTTTTATAAATATGAAAAATACTAAAAGTACTATAATAATTGAAAAGATATAACAGAAAATTAAGGCAATTATATACCTTTTTTTATTATTAACTAAATTATGGACAAAAATAAGTGATTTTAATTTAAAAATAAAATTTAACAATTTATCAGTTTTAATAACTTTTAAAGGAATATGAATTATTCCTATAAAAAAGAATTGTAAGAAATAGGATATCTTAAAAATAAATTCAATTATAAAATATTGAAATTCATTCTTATTAATAATATAAAAAAATGTGAATAATTGAGATAAAATTTTATTTGAATATACATCTAAATATTGAATAGTTCCCTTTAATTCAATTATTGAGATTAATTTTGAATCAATCATATTTAAAAAATAATCAGTTTTTTCCAAATAAAACAATTAAATATAATTAAGTATAGAATTAGAATAATTATTTAAAAAACAAAATCTATTCATATTATTTAAATTAATTAAAATAATTTTAATAAATGAATTTATAATTAATAATTGTTTCAGATGAATTACTTCTTGAAATCGGAAATGCCATATTTTCTTAATCTTCTTTTCTTCTGGTTTTTTTAGAGTTTTTAATCTTTTATAATTTAATATTTTTTTTTGGAATTTTTTTCTATTTAATATTCTTCAACTAATAATTGATCTTCTAAACCTTTTCAAGTAAGGGTTAAGATATTAAAGTAACTTTAATAGATAATTCAGGTAAATAATATGGATTTGCCATTTTACTATTCATAAATAATTTAAAACCAGATTATTATATTATATTATTTTATTCTTTCCATTTATCTTTTTCTATTTAATATATTATTTTTTATTTTTTCTTTATTTTATTGAAAAGGAAAACTTTCTATTTTTTCAAATTATTTTCATCAATGAAAAATCATTTGATTCTTAATCATTATTGTCTAAATTATATTTTTCATAAAATATAAAGCATGAATTTTCTAAATGAAAAAATTCATTATTTCATAAATATTTACTTTTATTCACCTAATTGAGAGAATTCATTATAAAGGCAACTTTTTAAGTTATTTTTTAGGCATGTGAATTTCCTTTATTTATTTGAATAAATGTTTATATTTATTTTTACTTGATTTTGGAATCTATAAGGAAATGGAAATTTATTATTATATTATTATACATCATGATAATTACTTTGAATATAATAACTCGCTAAATCAAACCAATATTCTTTTTTAGAAAAAACTCATTTTTCTAATCCCATTTTATTAATATTCTTTTTCTGGATTTTCTCTATAATAAGTTTGAATTAATATTATACATGTTTAAAACTGGATTATTCAAATTTATTATATAATTTAAACATTTTATTAAAATTTCAAATGAATTACATATCATATTTTGTTGAGTCCTCTCTCCCTCTACAACATGATAATTTCACAAATGAGCAAGACTCCATAAGAACTGCTTTCTTACTCCTTTTTCTTTATCATTATTCTCTTCTCCTATATTTTGTTCTTTTTTTTGATATATATTTTCAGCATGTCTTTCTTTACCTTCTTCCTTAACATCTTATATTTTTATTCTTTGATAAAAGTTTGATTTAAAAAAATGATAAAGTATATACTATATGATTTTAAATATAAATTGATTGATTACTCTAAAAAATTTGGGAGGAGAGGACAACGCCAAATACGGTATTTTTTATTATAAATTTTTTTATTGTTCTTTTTTATTATAATAATTTAAAAGGTGTAAACAATTTTTTTTATTCATTTTAATTAATTTTTTTTTATTTTATAAATCTTCTTAAAAATTCATTTTCATCTTCTAATAATAAATACTCTTTAAGTCTTGTTGTGTATAATGAAGAGTTGTTAAATATTAATTCATTTATTTTTTTCTTATTATAAAAATTCCAGGATTTTTAAATGATAATTTCAATTTTATATTTTCAATCTTTTTATCTTTATAACAAAAATCTATTTTGTTATTATAATTCACTATTTTCTTTTATTTCATCTTCATTATTCCTTCTTCTATATCATCATAATTTTTTTCTACTTCTTCAAAAAAGTTTATTATTATTTGATTGCAATAATCATCTTTATCATCTTTTCTTTTTTTAATATCATATTCAATGATATATCATATTTTCTTCTCAACTTAATTTTCATAAATAAAAGGATTTTTATTTACTTGTTCATTTATTTATTTTAAAAAATAAAATATAAAATTAAATTTAATTA
>JAEEGK010020147.1_pt1 | contig 14215 bp, 13 predicted proteins | sample 8958771 | NCBI WGS metagenome assembly JAEEGK01 (sample SAMN16246547, study PRJNA631951) | gut metagenome | biome: gut microbiome; feature: rumen; material: SC-attached | host: Bos | place: Iran: Karaj | collected 2018-10
GCAATGTATGGTCGAGGGCTTCGCCACGCTGGGCGGCGGCCTTCACGAAAACGCGCAAGTTGTCAACCACCTGCTTCTGTCCCGCAAAGCTTTCAAACATATCGGGACGCAGGGCGTTTTCGAGGTCCTTCTCAGCCTTCGACAAATGAGAGGCATTCGCGTCAAGATTACTATTCATGCGTTTGTTTTGCGCCACAAAGATACAACTTTCGCCGAAAATTGGGATATTCTCAAAAAAATGTATCTTTGCAGCCTAAAATGATTCCATTATGAAGCGCATCATCTGCCTTTCCATACTTGTTGCGTGGGCAACCCTGACCTTCGCACAAAGCCATGGTTCATTGCATATTGACCAAGACAGCCGCATCGAAAGCCTTATTGCAAAACAACGTTCGCTCTACAAAGTCGACAGCTCGTTCAGCGGCTACCGCATTCATATTTTCAGCGAAATCGGTAACGAAGCCTTGAATCACGCCAAAGCCGTAAAAAGCCGTTTTGAGCGGGCCTTCCCCGACATCCCCATCTATTTGACTTACGTAGAGCCCCATTTCCTCCTGCGTGCAGGCGATTTCCGCAACCGTGTGGAAGCCGAGAAATGTCTGCGCCAAATCAAACCGAAATTCAAGGAGGCATTCGTTACAGCTGACAAGATTTACCGACCAAAAGTTAGCCTTTATAAAAACGAAGAATGACGCAATTTGCGTCATTCTTCGTTTATCCACCTCATCACATTGTCCACCACAATCCCCAACCGAAGGACAAAAGCCTCTTCGGTAGCGAAACCAATGTGTGGCAACATAACGAGATTAGGCGCATCAAAAAGCGGATTGTCTTTTTTCAAAGGCGGCTCCGAGCTATAAACATCGGTGGCTGCACCTGCAATCTTGTCTTGTTTCAAGGCGTTGGCTAAAGCTTGTTCATTCACCACGGGGCCACGTGCCGTATTAATTAATATGGAGCTAGGTTTCATCAAAGCGAATTCCTTCTCTGTGATAAAATCCCGAGTCTCGGCATTCAAGGCAATGTGTAATGTGACAATGTCAGACTCTTTCAACAAGGTCTCTTTATCCACAAAGGTCACACCTTCAACTTGCTTTGGGGTGCGGTTCCATGCCAATACCTTGCAGCCAAAGGCATTCGCCAACTTGGCCACGCGCTGACCAATGTTGCCCATGCCAATAATGCCCAAGGTCTTACCCCCGATTTCTCTGCCAGGCATGATACCCTTACGGTTGCACTGGCGCGTAATCGCATCGTTTTCAAGCACTTTGCGATACACATCAATCATCATGGCGATGGCAAGTTCAGCCACGGCCTCAGTACTATAGCCAGCCGCGTTCTTTACAATTATACCCCGACGCTGGCATTCCTCCATGTCGATGTGATCCAAGCCCGTGAAAGCGATGGAGAGCATCTTCAGATTCGGACAAGCATCGAGGAAGTCCTTGTGCAAAGGGATATTGCTCTCGATGATGACTTCAGCACCCTCGGCACGGCGTTTCAACTCATCAAGGTTCTCGTTGCGGTCAGGATAGACGACCACCTCGTGACCAGCCTTTTTCAGGCCTTCACAAGCGGCTTCAATTTGGCTGACTTTCAAGCCTAACGGCTCCAAAAAGACAATTTTCATTTTGCGGCAATCATTTCGATTTCGACCAAAGCCTTCTTGGGCAGTTCCTTCACGGCGAAAGCGGCACGGGCAGGATAGTCGCCCTTGAAATACTTGCCATAAACGGCATTCATCTCGCCAAAATAGCTCATATCAGCAAGATAGCAAGTCGACTTCACCACATTATCGAAGGTGCAGCCTGCCTCGTTGAGGATGGCTTCAAGGTTTTTCAGGCTCTGTTCGGTCTGAGCCGTGACGCCTTCAGGCATCTCACCCGTGGCGGGATTGATGGGAAGTTGGCCCGAAATGAACACCATTCCGTTGGCTTCAATGGCTTGAGAATAAGGACCGATGGCTCCGGGAGCCTTTGTTGTTGCAATAACTTTTTTCATGATTACTGAATTTTCGATGTATTGTTGATAAATTTATTGGATTTCTGAGCGCAAAAATAAGAAAAAAGGTCGTTGAGTTCATCGAAATATATTACCTTTGCGGTCTGAAATATTTTGGCAAGCACAACATCCTAGTCCTTATGTCATTCAGGGAGATCTTACGCAAACTCAACAACCGCTATGTGTACGCCACATTGCTGTTTCTCATTGTCATACTTTTCATCGACCAGTTCAACCTTTTCGAGCAAATCAGGCTCTCGAAATCGGTGAAAGACAAGAAACAGCAAATCGAATACTACGAAAAACTGGTGCCGGAAAGCAAACAGTACCTCAACGACCTGCAAAACGACACGGCCACTATGGAGAAAGTTGCCCGCGAACAATATCTGATGAAGCGTGACAACGAGATCATCTATCTAACTGAGACACAAGAATGAAGCCCTCTTTGCGCATAAAGGTCTTCCCGTTTCTATTCCTCGTTTTCTTTACTCTTTCTGCCAATATTCTTTATGGACAGACGCATACCCTAAGTGGCAAAATCACCGACGAGCGCAACCGCCAACCCTTGGCTTTTGTCAACGTGGTCATCAACGAAGGGCAGCAAGGTGTCATCAGCGACATCGACGGCAGATACACCATCACTGCCAACGAGCCCATTCAGAAGGTAAAATTCTCTTCCATCGGCTACGAGCCCAAAGAAATCACGCTACAACCCAACCAAAAGAAGTGCAACGTCGCCTTGGCACCCATGACCTTTGAATTAGGCGAAGTCACCATAGAAGCTGGCGAAAACCCCGCCCATCGCATCATCGACAGCCTGATGGCACACCGCAAGGCCAACAATCCCAACTCGCTCGAATCCTATCGTTACAACATCTACGACAAGATGGTCATTACTGTGGACAGCAGCAGCTTCGGTCAAGCCTTAGCCAACGACACCGCCATGGAAATGACCGACTTGCACTTTTTCGACAGCATCATGAAAAAGAGCGACTTGATGGTGATGGAGACCGCTTCGGAGGTGCTGTTCATGTCGCCCGACCGCAAACTGCAACATGTGCTCGGCACCAAAGTGGCAGGTATGAAAGAGCCCACTTTCATGTATCTGGTGAACAGCATGCAAAGTGTCAGCTTTTATGAGGAAACCGTCAGCATCACGGGCACCGAATATGTCAACCCCATCAGCCGAGGCAGCAAAACACGCTATTTCTTCACTTTGGAATCAGTTCACCCCATCGGTCAGGGCGACTCACTCTATGTAATCTCGTTCCACCCGATGCGCGGCAGCACTTTCGACGGACTGCGCGGCACGATGACCGTCAACAGCGACGGATGGGCGCTGCAAAGCGTAAAAGCCGCTCCCGATGGACAAGGTGGAATTTTCAAGGCTGACATACAACAGCTGTACCAAAAAGTGGAGGGACAATGGTTTCCGAAACAACTGAATATCAATCTGATATTTCCAAGCATGGTGGTCAGCATGGATGACTCCAGTTTTCCCATGGCTGCTATTGGCAAAAGCTACTTAAGCGACATCGAAATCAACCCCGATATTAGCAAACGACAGTTCTCCGACATCGAAATCAAGGTAGACCCCGACGCGGCTTTCCGCGATGAGACCTTTTGGGACGAACATCGCATCGACTCGTTGACTGAACGAGTGAAAGCCACCTACATCCTCGTCGACTCCCTCACCCAAGGCACAGACATCTTCGACCGCGTTTTAGGCATGACCGACAAACTGATGAACGAATCCGCCTTGCCCATCGGCTGTATCAACCTCGACCTTTCCAGAATCATCAACATCTCGGTCGAAAGAGGTTTGTATTTCGGCTTGGGAGGTCGCACCAACGACAGGCTCTCGCGATGGTTCAGCCTCAACGGATCGTTTGGCTACTGGACACGCCTCAAAGACTGGGACTACGGAGGCGGACTGAAGTTGAACCTCAACCGACAGCGACAGATGGAACTCGACTTTCAATACAGCCGCATGTCGGAACCCATGGGTGAATTTGGAGGCATGCTTGAGAAAGAAACCAACTCCGAGCTTTCCACTTCAAACTACAAATACACCTTCTACGAGAACATCCGCACGCGCAGAAACCGTTTCGACCTCACCTTTTCGACCCGCTTCGCACAACATTTCAAGGCTTATCTCAACCTTAGCACAAGCCACAAGCACTACAACGAGCAGTTTTATCACATCCCTACTGACTCGATAACGGAAGGACGCTTCACCGTTGCAGAACTCAAACTCAGGTTTGCCTATAAGGAAAAATTCCTCAGCACACCACAAGGCATCCGTTCCTTAGGCACGCTTTATCCCATTGTATGGGTGTCATACCAACATGCTTTCCCCAACATATTCGGCAGCGAATATGAATACGATCGCTTCAAGTTTGAAGCCTCAAAGAGCTTCTACACGCCCTATCTTGGAGTCGCCAAGGTCCTCGTGCAAGCCGGATATGCCACTGAGTCGTGTCCCGTTATGGAGACTTTCAACATCTTAGGCACCTACGAACGCTTCGGGCTATATTCACCAGGCAGCTTCAGCACCATGCGACTGGATGAGTTTTTCTGCGACCGTTTCGTTGCCCTTTATCTTAGCCACAACTTTAGCGGAATGCTTTGGAAAACGAATTCCGAGTGGTTTAATCCCGAACTTTCCATCATCACCAACATCGGTTGGGGCGACATGAAACGTGCCGAAGCTTACCCAGACAAGAATTTCAAAACTATGGAGAAAGGCTATTTTGAGAGTGGCATCGTCATCGACGGGCTAATGACCACGCCCCTGACAAAAGTCGGTGCAGGTGTGTTCTATCGTTACGGCCCCTATAGCCTGCCCAACATATGGGACAACTTCGCTTGGAAATGGAGCGCAATTATAGACTTTTAATTATGAAAAGAATATCTTTTTTCATTGGATTTTTTGCCTTACTCGCCTCCTGTAACCAAGGGCCTCAAAAGATGGTGCTTCAAGGCGAGGCACAAGGCTCCTACTATGCCATCACCTATTACGATGAACAAGGCCGCAACTTCCAGCAGGAAATCGACTCTATCTTTCATGCCGTAGATGTCTCAGTCAACCTTTGGGTCGACACATCCGTCATCTCGAAAGTCAATCGCAATGAAGAAGTCAAACTCGACTCCATCTTCATTGACAACTTCCGTATCGCGCAGGAGGCCGCACTTCTTTCCGATGGTTACTTCGACCCCACCATCTCGCCCATCGTGGCCGCTTGGGGCTTTAGCTACAAACATGGAGACACCATCACGTCTCAACTCATCGACAGTCTAAAGCAATTGGTCGATTATCGAAACATCCGCATCGAAGAGGGAAAAGTTGTCAAGGCAAATCCTGCCATGACCTTGGATTTCAATGCCATTGCACAAGGCTACACCTCCGACTTGATTGCTTCCTTTTTAGGCAGTCGAGGCATCAAAAATTATTTGGTTGACACTGGAGGTGAAATCATGGCTCGTGGCGAAAAGCCCAATGGGCAGCCGTGGATTGTAGGTATCGAGAAGCCCGCCGACAACTGGGATTCGGAACAAGTGGTGCACACCCGCATCGCCTTGCGCGACAAGGGCTTGGTCACCTCGGGCAGTACCCGCAAATATGTGGAGCGCAACGGCAAACGCTATTCCCACTGCATCGACCCAAAGACTGGCTATCCCGTTGAACACAATGTGCTCAGCGTGACCGTATTGGCCGAAAACTCCGTTTGGGCCGACGCTTTGGCCTCCATCTGCATGGTGATGGGCTTGGAGAAGTCGCTGCCACTCATTGAGAGCATGGACGGTATGGAAGCCTATTACATCTATGTCAACGAGCAGAACACATTGGAAACCTTCGCGACGGAAGGATTTGCAAAGCTTGTTGTGGATTAATTAGTTCTATACCACGATTGTACTCCCTGCAGGGGTATAAAAACAACGAAAGCCGCTGATTTTCAGCGGCTTTTCTGTACTCCCGCAGGGGGTCGAACCCTGGACACCCTGATTAAGAGTCAGGTGCTCTACCAACTGAGCTACGGAAGCATCGTTCGTGGGTGCAAAAGTACAACCTTTTTTCGTTCCCACAATGCTTTTTTATGGAAAAAATTTAATGATTACTATAAGTAATTATAAATCAAATACTTATTTGGTAAACCAAACCTTAAACTCGGCCACACGCGCCTTGCTCACAATGATCTTCTCGGGCGTTTCAACGAAAAGGTTGATGGCCAACTTGTTGCCAAACCAAACCGAAACATCCTTGATCGAACTGCGGGCAACGACAAACTGACGGTTGGCACGGAAGAACTCATGCGGATCAAGTTCGCTCATCACATCGTCCAAGGTGTGGTTCATATAGAATGTCTTCCCATCCGTTGTAATAATCTTCAGCGTCTTGGCATCAATGTAAATGTAGACTATATTACTGACCGGCAATGGAATAAACTTGTCGCGCTCGGGAAGCAAGAAAAAGCTTCTGTACTTTTTCTTCTCTCCTAACTGACTCAAAATCATGCTGAGTTGGTTGGTATCAACGCTTTTCTCCACCAGCGAATGGTATTTGTTCATGGCACGCTCCAATGCATCCTTGCTGATGGGCTTCATCAGATAGTCGATGCTGTTCACCTCAAAAGCCTTGAGTGCATACTCGTCGTATGCCGTGGTGAAAATGACCGGACAAGTGATGGTAACACGATCAAAAATGGCAAACGAGGAGCCGTCGGCCAAATGAATGTCCATAAACATCAGGTCGGGCATGGGATGGTTGGCAATCCATTCGACGCTGTCTTCGATGGATTCAAGTATGCCAACGATTTCAATACCTGGGCTGACTTCCAGAAGAAGCTTCTTCAGCGTCTTCGCAGCCATGACTTCGTCTTCAATAATCAGTGCTTTCATAGTGATTGTTCGTTTAGTTTAAGAGGCAAAGTTACGCTAAAAATCTTTCCGTCGTTAAAAATTTCAACATTTTCGTTCCATTTTATCCGATATCGCTCCGAAAGATTGGCCAATCCAATCCCCGTTCCTTCTTCTTTTCCAATTTTGGGTTGAATTTTATTACTGACTATCAAATGATTATCATCATCCGTATGAATATCAATCGTCAGTGGCTGTTTCGAGGACACCACATTGTGCTTGATGGCGTTTTCAATCAGCCCTTGGATTGAAAGTGGAAGGACATAGTAGTTATCATATTTCTCATGTTCGATATGATGGTCGAAAAGCAGGTTGTCGCCATAGCGCATTTTCATCATTTGGCAGTAGGGGCGCACACATTCAAGTTCTTGAGCCAAAGTAACCACCTCTTCGTTTTTCAAAGTATAACGAAACACTGTCGACAACTGGTGGACAAAATCTCCCGCCTTTTCAACATCGACATCAATCAATGCTTTCAATGTATTCAGCGAGTTGAAAAGGAAATGCGGATCCATCTGTGTCTTCAGGGTCTCATAGCGCGAGTTAAGGTTTTCAGCCCGAAGTGTTTCGTTTTCAACGGCCGCTTTTTTCTCAAAATAGACCGAACGCAACAAATAAGCCGACAAAACCGCAATAGCATATAAAGGCAAATCACCCAGCCAACCCTTAACTATACAAATGAATAGCGAATGCGGTGGCCTCCAACTTGGCCAGCAGTACCATTGAAAGGCAATACACAACGAACTCATTATTATACCAAGCAATAATGAACCTACGATAATTGCAATAAACTCATCCCACTTCTTTTTGAGTTTTAGGCTCATGATTTTCTTGTCGAAAAGCAACAAAACGAGAACCATGATAAACGTAAGGGGGATATTCACCAAAACCTTATCCAAAAACCGTGATTTTTTATGATCTATAGGTTCAGGATGATAATTTCGAGATTCATGAGGCGTTGAGGGATTGAGGCGTGTCATCTCCTTCAATTGAAGCGTATCACCGTTCAAAACCACAATATCTTGGCCATCCAAACTCTCTATCTCGATTGGATTGTCAAACATGGGTCTACTGAAATAATGCGTCAATACGAATATGGCAAAGTATGCTAATGTAATAATCAAAGAGAGTATAACTATTCGCTTCAGCGAAATGTATTTATCCACTTCATTAAAAGTATCATTGTTCATGGTCTACATTTTAATCATTCATACCTCAATGCATTAATCGGGTCGGTGCGCGAGGCTTTCAAAGCGGGGAAAAAGCCCGAAATAAGGCCCAAAATGGCGCAGGATATAAACGAAATAAACATCCAGGCCACATTGACAACGTAAGGCATCGACATGGCCATTGAGACGACATAGGAGAGCAACAGACCCAACAGCAGTCCAATAACACCTCCGATTAGGCTCAAAATGATGCTTTCAGTAAGGAACTGCATCAAGATGGCAGAGTTCTTTGCTCCGATGGACATGCGCAAACCAATCTCCTTGGTACGCTCTGTCACCGTGACATACATGATGTTCATGATGCCGATACAGCCTACCAGCAAAGAAATCAAGGCAATGGCGACCAAAACCGTAGTGATCATGCCCGTCATTGAAGACATCATCTCCAACATCTCCTGTTGGGTGCGAACCTCAAAATCATCGTTGCCTCCCTCTGGTATCTTGTGAGATGCCCGCAGAATGCTCTCAATTTCTTCTACAGCGGCTTCTGCCACGTTTTCGGAAGCAGCCGAGCAAACAATCTGCTGGATATAATCGACGCCCAACATACGCTTTTGTACTGTACTGTATGGCATCACCACGAGGTCATCCTGATCCATACCCATGCCATTCTCGCCTCGTTCTTTCAAGGTCCCAATGACTTTGAATGGCATATTGCCCACACGAATGGTCTTGCCTATGGGGTCTTCACCGTCATCGAAAAGATTCTCCACAATGGTCTGCCCTATCAAACCAACTTTAGCATATTTCTTCACATCTTCATCCGTGAAGTTCACACCAGTGGCCACCTCATACTTCTTGATTTCAAGATACTCCGGAGAGCCACCATATACCGTGCCCGACCAGTTCTTGGAACCATTCACCAACTGGCCACCACTATTGACCACCGGACTGACCATTGTGACGTTTTTGGCACCTTTGGCAATCAACTCACAATCCCTAACCTTAAGCGATTGCACATTGGACGAGCCCATGCTCACGCCACCACGACGCTGGTTAGCACGCATCACCATGATGAGGTTGGTGCCCATATCCGATAACTGATTGGCCGTACTCTGCTTCAATCCCTCACCCAAGTTGACCACTGCGATGACGGCAGCAATACCAATCACGATACCGAGCATGGAAAGAGCCGTGCGCGTCTTGTTACGCAGCAGGGCTTTCGCCGAAATCCGTATGAGGTTCAGAATATCCATATCAATAATCGTTATCCTTGGGTAATGCCGCCAATGCTTCTGCCGCTGACTTGGTTACTACAGGCTCATCCCGAAGGATGTGACCGTCGCGAAGGAAGATTGTTCTACTCGTAAACACCGCTATATCAGACTCATGCGTCACAAAGGCAATAGTCTTGCCCTGTTCGTGAAGACTCTGAAAGAGGCTCATGATTTCGTATGAAGTGCGCGTGTCGAGGTTACCTGTGGCTTCGTCGGCCAACACAATGACAGGGTCGTTCACCAAAGCGCGGGCAATAGCCACGCGTTGCTGCTGACCGCCAGAAAGCTGGTTGGGCATGTGTTCCATTCGGTCTTTCAAGCCCACCAATTCCAAAGCATGTTGTGCCCTCTCATGGCGCTCACGATGTGATACATCCGGATTGTACACTAATGGCAACTCCACATTCTCCAAAGCTGAGGTACGCGGCAAGAGATTGTAGGACTGAAACACAAAGCCAATCTTTCGATTACGAATTTCCGACAGCTCATTTTTGCTTCTTTCCCTAACCGAAATACCATCGATGTAATACTCGCCTGAGGTGGGCTGGTCAAGGCAACCCAAGATGTTCAACAATGTGGACTTGCCGCTACCCGACGAGCCCATGATACTCACAAACTCGCCCTGACAAATATCGAACGACACACCCTTCAGGGCATGAACTTCCTCACTACCGACGACAAACGTCCGCTTGAGGTTCTCAACCTTGATGATGGATTGCCGTTCGCTCATGATCATTTCTGATTACCTTGGTTTCCGCCTTTACTATTATTATTCCGGTTCCTACCAGGAGGGCCTGGCATGAAGGGATTTTCGCCTTTCTTCACTTCTTTCTCCTTGACGACATACTGTGCCGAAAGCACCACTGAGTCGCCAGCCTGCAAACCTTGCTCTATAATCTTATAAGCGCCATCACTCATGCCCACCTTGACGGGACAGGGCATCATATCATCGCCTTTCTTCAACCACACCCTGTTATGACTGGCTACTTGCCCTCCTTCATTCATTTGAGGCTTCTGGCCTTGAGGAGGCTCGGAGCGTTGTCCATCGGGTTTTTCACTCTTGCGAATGGCTTTTAGCACTTGCTCGTCTGGGGTGAAATTGAAGGCCTCGGCAGGCACAGCCAAGCCTGTCTCTTCCTCCGTGACGATGGTCACACTGGCAGTCATGCCCGGAAAGAGCTTTTGGTCGGGGTTGGGAGCCTCGATGATGACCGTATAAGTCACCACGTTACTCGTGGTTGTCGGTTTCATACGGATTTGGTTCACAGTACCTTCAAACACATCATCCATGTAGGCATCCACGGTGAAGCTCACCCTCTGCCCTACTTTCACTTGCCCGATGTCAGCTTCATCGACGTCGGCTTCCACCTGCATCTTGGTCAGGTCGTTGGCCAAGGTAAACAAAGTAGGCGTGCTGAATGACGCAGCCACGGTCTGACCCACCTCAACGGCTCGATCGAGCACGATGCCGTCGATGGGCGAATAGATTTCGGCGTAAGCCAAATCAACCCTAGCTTGGTCGTATGAGGCTTGAGCGTTTCTCTTGCTCATCTGAGCCTGCGTGTAGGTGTTCTGCGCTTCCTGATAGGCGGCCAAGGTGGCGGCATTCGACTCATAGAGCTGTTTCGTGCGTTCGTATGTGAGTTTCGCATAATTGAGTTGGCTCTCCGCCGAAGTGAGGCTAGCTTTAGCCCTACTCAGGCTCTGATTAAGCGTCTGCTTGTCCAATTCGGCCATCAGCTGACCTTTCTTCACCACGTCGTTAAAGTCGACGTAGATTTTTTCCACCTTGCCCGACACCTGCGTACCCACTTCGACAGTCTCCACTGGCTCAATGGTGCCCGTTGCGGTCACGGTGTTCTCAACGGTATACTCTCCAACCACATGGGTGCGGATGACCAATTCCTTGTTGGCTGATTTCATAGCCTTAATGATGATTATCGCAGCGATGGCCACGACAACGACAGCCAGGATAATCAACCATATTTTTCTTTTTTTCTTCATATATCGTATTATTCGATTTTCGTTCTTCTTGCGGCTGCCACGGTGTGACAGCCCTACAACTCTATACCTACAACTCTATTTGTTTACCCATATACACGTCCAGAATCTTGCGTTTCATCAGCAAAGAATACTTGTTCTGGATATAGGAATTAAGGGCGTTCAGATAATTGTTCTGTTGTTGCAGCAGTTCCACCGTCGTAATGGCACCATACTGATACTGGATGTTATAAGCATTGAAACTCTTGCTGTATGCGTTTTCTTTGACTTGTGAAACCTTATACGCATTGTAAGCAGAAATCACATTACGGTAGGCTTGCACAACGGTTTGGCGCACCGCAAGAGCCGATTGTTCATAGTCCAACTGGGCTTGCTCCAAGGCAATGCGACTCTTTTTCAGGTTGGCTTTAGTTTGACCACGACTGTAAATCGGGATGCTCATCGAAATGCTTGCAGATTCGGTTGGCTTGCCGTACCATCTCGAGTTGCCATCAGAATCAAACGACAGTACACCCATGCCTACATTCGCATTGGCAGAGATGGAAGGGAAGTAATTGCCTCGCGCCATGTCGACGCTCTTCTCGGCCAAACGGATGTCGTAGTCACTCATGCGTAAGTCAGGCATATATTCCATAGCTAGGCTTACGGCAACCTCTTCTGAAGGCAACGACTCCTTTAAGTCATCCAGGTTATCGGTATTCGGGGTGACAATCTCCAAATCATCTGTCGGGTTCATCGAAAGCAGCACCTTCAAATCCAGCAAATTGTTTTCAATATTAATGCGCGTGTCGACCACATTGTTCGAGTCGCTGTAATATTGCGCTTCGAGCAACAGCAAGTCACTTTCGAGAATAGTACCCACATTATGACGAACACGCCCCTGCTTTACCTGTTCACGACTAGTTTTGAGCACCTCAAGTTGGTAATTCAACAATTCTTGGTTGCCGAGAATGGTGAGGAAACTTTGCAAAATCTGAGTGGCAAGTTGGTTGTCATATCGTTCCAACTGCACTTCATTACGCTCCACGTTTAGTCGGCTCTGTTCAATTGTATTGTTGATGTTGCCACCCTGAAAGATGGTTACGGAAGATCCTACTCCCACATTTCCCGAGGTAGACCAACCGTTTTCGTTGTTCGACAAGTTCTGCCCTACTGAAGCACTCAAGTTAGGCAGCCTTTGCTGTTTTGATTGTTCGTAGATTGTCTCCAACGACTTGCCTGTCAATTCCATCGATTTACGCTCGTAGCTGTTTGCTACAGCAAAACGCAGGCAATCCTCCAATGAAAAACGATAAGATTGGCTTTCCTGTGCCATGACAGAGCATGCCAATATTAGGAGGAAGAATGATAGTATTGTTATGCGTCTTGTCATATTAATTAAAAAATCCAGATCAGTTAATAAAATCAACTTGACCTGGATAAAACAATTTCATTAACTTCATTAACTATGCAAAAATAGCATAGCAATACGTATTTTTGTTAATTCTATCACTAAAACAGAAAACAAAAAGCGTGAAACCACAGAAAGCTTAATCGAATTGATTATGATTTCTGCTCCTTTCTTCTCTTTCCAATAAGATATGCACCGCCAAGGCAACCCAAAACAAGGATTCCACCACCCAAGGGTGCAAAGTTTTCCAAGGAAATATCACCCTCGAGATCTTCAAGACTAATAGTACCACCTTCTTCCGCACCAGCTCCCTCATTCAAGTCCTTTTTCTCCTTAGTACTTTCAATACTAATCTGAGCCATTGCACTTTGCATTATTGGTCCAAGCAGCATTGCCAAAACAGCCATTACGCTAATGATTCTCTTTTTCATTGTATATTTTCCTTTCTATTTTGTTTATTATTGATTACTATTTCCTTATCATATATAGAATGCTCTAGTTATAAATAATGAGGCAAAAATATTGTTTTTTTGTGATATTTTACCATAGTTTTGCTTTTTTTTTCTTTTAATCAATGTATATACTTGATTACCAATAAAATAAAAAGAACGGCTTTAAAGATGATATTTTGAGTTTATCCGAAAACCTCAAGAAGATTATCTTTGAAACAATTGTTATTTTTGAAAAATAGTTGCACACCTTAGAATATTTTGTACATTTGCAGTGTCACGAAAGAGTTTTGGTTGCTGGACAATAAAAAGAACAGAATCATTCAATCAACTAATAACTAACTTAAAATTAAAACGTTATGAAAACAAGTAACAAGTTTTTCGCCGAATTGTTCGGTACATTCGTTCTGGTTTTCGGCGGCTGTGGTACCGCCCTCTTTGGACATGTCGGTTTCCTTGGCGTAGCCATCGCTTTCGGTCTCACCGTGGTGGCCATGGCCTACGGTATCGGTCACATCTCAGGTGCTCACCTGAATCCTGCCGTGAGCTTTGGCGTCTTCGTCAATGGCCGCATGAGTCTTAAAGAAATGCTTTGCTATTGGGCTGCCCAGTTCATCGGCGGTATCATCGCAGGCGCTTTGCTCCTCGTGATTTGGAATGCTATCGGCGGTGGCGCTACCGGCGTCTTCGCTTCCAACGGTTTTGGTGAAGCTTTCCAGAAGGCATGCGGCGGTCCCGAAACGGGCTACCAAGCCATCTCCACTGGCGGTGCCTTCCTTGTTGAGGCTCTGTTAACCTTCGTGTTCCTGATGGTTATCCTCGGTGTCACTGACAGTTGCCATGCCAATGGCAAGTTCGGCGGTTTGGCCATCGGTCTCACCCTCGTGCTCATCCACCTCATCAGCATCCCGCTGACCAACACTTCAGTGAACCCTGCCCGTTCACTCGGCGTTGCCTTGTTCTCAAAGTGCGACGGTTGGAGCGCCATGGGTCAAGTGTGGCTCTTCATCG
>JAEEGK010020148.1_pt1 | contig 14215 bp, 8 predicted proteins | sample 8958771 | NCBI WGS metagenome assembly JAEEGK01 (sample SAMN16246547, study PRJNA631951) | gut metagenome | biome: gut microbiome; feature: rumen; material: SC-attached | host: Bos | place: Iran: Karaj | collected 2018-10
TATTTTATTTTATTAAAAATTAAAAGAACATTTATTATTAAATTTATTTTATAATTTTTTAGTATTTACTTTTATTGGGGAATCCCAAATAAAAGTTAATTTTAAATGCTTTAATTTATTTAAAAATTATTAAATTACTATTGTATAAATATAAATATTTAAAAAATTTAATTATTTAAAAAAAAAAAAAACAAAAACAAATATATAAAAACTAAAAAAAACCTAATTAAATAAATAAAAAAAAATTAATTTCCCATTATTTAACCAAAAATAATTTACTCTTCATCACTTTTCTCATCTTTCCCACTATCTTCACTTTCAATTTTATTAATAAGACATTCATTTCAAATAATCTAATTTCATTAAATGAAAAAAAATATTTATTATTTATTATCTCTGAAAATTTTCTAATTAAAAATATTATATTTGGTATTAATGACTCATTTTCCCAAAATTTAAAAGAAATAATAAAACAAATTAAAGCAATTTTCATATAATCTCTTTCAACTTTTGGAGAATATAAATTTAATATTAAATCAAAATAATTTATTATTTTAAAAATTGTTAAAGATTTAAATTTTAATTTCTTTGATAGAATAAATATATTATTAACTAATGAATTTCTTAAATCAATATTAAATTTAATATTATCATTACTATTACCCCAACTAAAATATTTACTTAATTTTACAAAATTTTTTTTCATATCTTCATATATTTTAATATATGGAATTTCATAATTTAATTTAAATTTTGGATGTATAAAAACATTTTTTTTAATCTTCATTAAAATTTAAAATTAAGATTATAACTTGATTTCTTTTAATTTTTTCCAAAGAATTTTATTTTCTTTAGAAGGCAATTCAAATAAATAATCATATTTATCAATATTTTCATATCTTGGAAAAATTCTTTCAAAACTTCCAGAAGGTCTTAAAAATTCACAAATAGATTCATCAATTTTTTTTTCAATATCATTCATATATTTACATTCTTTTTCCAAAGGAATATTATTAATATGATTATAAGGTTTTAAACCAAGTAAATTATATAAATCAGTAAACATTTTAGTCTTTAATTTTTTATTTAAATCACTTTCTATATTTAAACTTGGATTATAATTAAAATCTATTAACCAAGGTTTTAAATTTGTGTCTATTAAAATATCAAAAGCGTATAATTCAAATAAATTATTTTCTTTCATTTTTATTTTTTCTTCTGCATTTAATTCTATATTTGATACAGAAATTAATGATTTAATTGCAATATCTTTTATTTTTTCTAATATTATATTATAATTAATACCATTTGATATTAAATATTTTTTTAATATTAAAATACTCCAAGTATTACTATCTTTTGATTTAGAATTAGAATTAATTTTATAATTTTTATTCTTTTTATTTATTGATGATGTTGTTAAATGAATAAATAAATTATCAATTTTATCTAAATCTAAACTATATTTTTCACTTGCAATTCTTGTTAAACCATCTTCATATAAATATAATCTTAATGGATTATGTGAAGTTACTAATAAATAATATCTTAAATCAAATTTTTTACCATCTATTAAAAGAGGATTTGATATATATTCACTTAAAATATTATTTTTATGAACTTCATTTATATTTTTAAATATTTTAATACCTTTTCCATTTGATGTATCTTTTGATTTAATTATCCATAAATCATCTTTATTTAATTCATAATTATTAAATCTAGTAAAAGCATTTATTGCATCTTTTGGAAAAATAAAAGTAAATGGCATATAATTATATTCACTTTGATATTTTTCATACATTATTCTATAATTTTTATATAAATTAGAATTTATTGCCAATTGACTATATGTTATAAAATGATTATGTTTTTGATATTTATTTAATATATCCATATATAATAATAATAATTTATTAGACCAAATTAAATTTACATTTTCATAAATTTTTGATTGTATAATATTATTATATTTTAAAGGTTCATTTACACAAAAATAATGATTTTTTTTATTATTTGGTATGAAATAAAGAACCATATATCTTTTATCTATTATTTCTTTTTCTTTAATAATATAATTATTATTTATATATTGTTTTTCTTCAATTAAAGGAGGATATAAAAAAAAAATTGTTCTTTGTTTACATTTACATTGTTCTAAAGGTTTAATCATTTTTAATTTTTGAGATGAATATTTATTTAATTCTGGATATTTGTTTATTATTTCATTTATTTCTTCTTCAGTTCCATTTAAACTACATTTCTCATTATTTAAATTTTTAATATAATTTTTAATCTTTATCTCTTCATTTATATTATATTCTCTCCAACAAGAATTTTTTTTATTAAGAAAACAATGTAAATTATTATTTTCAATATAATAACTTAAATGATAAAAAGGATTACTTTGATTTAAACATTTTTCTTTAAAAAAAACACAATAATAATCATTAAATTTTTGAATAAAATTACATCCACTAAAACTTTGACTAAACCAATTAGTTTCTTCAAAAAAAGAAATAGTAAGCATAGAAATATGATTATTATAAGTATTATTTTTTGAATTTAACATAATATCATTTAAATTTAAATTTCTACTCCAATGAGGACTAAAAAAATCAGGTTCTAACGAAGCTTCAATTTCAATTCCATTTAAATATTTATCTTTTAATATAATTCTACCTGATAATAAAGTTTTAACTGTTGCTAATTTTGCAATTTTAATATTATTATCAATATTTTCATAATAAATTGAAGATTTATATTTATTTAAATTTGGTAATTGTTTCATAATATTTTTTGTAAAACCTAAAATATGAAAAATTTGATGCATAATTTCAATTATTATATATTGATTATTTTCTTCATTTAAATTTAAGTATTTATTTGATATTTGTAAATATGAAATTATTGGTCTTAAATTTATACTTGAATAAGCACAAACTCCTCCTCTTATATCATTTATCTCATTATCTATAAATGGTATTATTAATAAATCTGAATTTAAACCTTTTTCTATATTTGTTTTATTATATTTTTCAAATTTATTTTCACAAAGTAATTTTATGTTTTGAGTTGTTTTTATTTTTATTTTGTTATTTGCTTCTAATAATTTTGAAAAATAATTTGAAACTTTTTCAAATTTTTTATTTAAATTATTTATTTCATCTTGATTTAAATTTGAGTAATCGAAGGTTATTTTTAAGGAATGAGAATTTTCTGTTATATTTTTAATTGGAATTAAATTTAATTTTTTATTTGGAGTTTCTTCAAAGTTACATGATGAAAAAATTGATTTGATAATTTTAAGAAGTAAAAAAATTTTAAAAATAATTTTATTATTCATTTTATATTTTATTGTCTAATTTTTTTCTAAAATTTTTTTAAATAATTATATTTATATATAATTAAAATTATTTATCTATATTAGTAATTTTTATTAAAAATATCTTGATTTTTTTTTAATTTTAATTGATAATCTTCATTTTTAAAATTGGTCCTTTTAACTAATTTCAAACGTTTATTCTCCTTTTGATAACCTTCATTAATATTATTACTTTCTTTTGGTAAGTCTAATTTTATTTTTTTAATTATTATATATATTGTATTTTCTGAATTTAAAAAAAGTTGTGTTTTCTTATTACGTTTTTTTTTTTTATATCTCAAATAAGAAATTTTGTCAAATTTTTTTTTTTTTCGTTTAATATTATAATTATATAATTGATATAAGAAATCGTTTCCTTTTTTATAAAAAAAATTTATATATAACTCATTACTTAAATCTTTTAAATTACCAAGCTGATATCTATAACCCTCTTTTGAATAATTATTATTATTTAAAATAGATATAACTATATTTGCTCGATTAATATGATATTTAAGATAATTATTATTATCATATGATGAAACTTTATTTAATTCTTCAAATTTGTTTTTTTCAATAATAAATAAAGTATATAATAATGTACCTAAACTATGACATTCATCTAAAGCAATTGTTTTAGATAATTTTATATTAGAAATTTCATGAATTATTTCTTCTAAAATTGGAGTTCTCATTAATTGACCTCCCATTTCTATTCTCCAAATTTGATTTTTTTTTACTTTATTATAAAATAACTTAAATTTATTGTTAAATTGTTTTTTTTCTTTTTTAATTAATTTTTCAAATTCTTCTTTTGTTATTTCCATAGAAAAGTCAATATCACCTTCTAATGCATCAATATTTATTAATGCACTATCATTTATTGTTAAATTCTTTCTTGCCTTTTCAATTTCATCATATAATTTATATTTATTTTTCCCATTAACTTCTAAAGATTTGTTATTTTCTTTCTCAAAATATTCTAAACATCTTTCAAATATTCTATCATTAAAATCTCTTCCTCCAAGAAAAGGAATATTTTCAACTTCTTTTACTATAAATTCTTTTTTTGTAAATTCTGATAAAATAAATGATGTTTTAGAATGACCAATATCAACAAATATAACATATTTTTTTTCATTTGTTAATTCTTTATAATTTAAATATCCATAATACATTGTTAATGCAGTTGATTCATTTATAAATGGATATTCATTATCTAAATTTAATGATTGTAATATTATTTTTAATGCTTCTTTTTGATAATAACTATAATAATCTGGTACTGAAAAAATATATTTTTGTTTTTCATTTGTTTTTAATTTTGTTTTTATCTTTTCATCTATTTTTTTTAAATATGAACATACACAATCATCTCCTGTTATTTCATATGAAATATTATTAAATTTAAATTTAAATGTTCCTTTTTCTTTATCATAATTATCATTTACTAGAAAATATTTTTTTTCTTCATCATTTATTTTTGATATATTAAACATAAATCCAATTAATCTTGATAAATTATTAAAAGTACTTGTACAATATTTTTTATAACCTAAGTAAGTAGAAGATGCAAATAATATACTTTTTTCTTTATATTGAATAATAGATTCAAGAACTCTTTCTAAATGATCATTTAATAATGGATTTAATTTAAAATCAAAATAATTATATACTTCTTTATTCTTATGAATAATATCTCCACAACTAAATTTAGTTAAAAAAGAACCTATATTTATACCAATCATTATTATATTTTATTAATTTTAAATTTAAATATATATATAAAATTATATTAATGAATAAGTAAATAAAGAAATATTAATAAGAATAAAACAAAATATGAATGTCTTATCAACACAAAATTATTCTAAAATTCTTAAAAAAAATAAAGAAGGATATTCAAATGTTTCAAATGATAATATTTATAAAATTGCAGGATTAATTAAAAAAAATAAATCAAAGAAAAAACTATTAGAAACAAATAAACATTTAATTAAAAATTCATTAAATAAAAAAAGTAGAAATACTAATATTAATATTTTTTTATCTCATAAAACAAGTATATTAAAAAATTCATCAACATTTTCTAAATTTAAAAATTTAAATATCAAAACATTATATCCAATTTTTTCAGAAGAAAATTCTGGAAATATGTTTGAAGGTTATTCATCAAATAATATAAATGAAAAAACAAATATTAAAAAAGAAAATGAAAGTTTAACCACAACATTTCATTCAAATATAAAAATTAAAAAAGATAATATACAAAATTTAAAACAATATTCAAATTCATATTCTATTTTACCAAAATCTTTAATAAAGTCTTATAATAAAAAAAATAATGAAAATAATAATTTAATTCATAATACAATAAGTGAAAAAAATCAAAATCTAATCAATAAAGAAAATAAAGTAAATAAAATTAAGTTTGTAAAAAGATTTTCTTTATTAGATAAATTATTATTAAAATTAAGTTGTCCTGAAGAAACTTTTGAAGATTTTATTCATTTTTCAAAACCTTTAAGACCAGTTGATAAATATAAACGATTTAAAATTCAATTATCTGATAATAAAAAAAAAATTGATAAATTAATGCATTATTTAGATATTAATTATTTAAAAAATAATAAAAAAGTTCAATCTTATACTCCAGATATGTTAAAAAAGAAATATTTTTTAAGAACAATTTATAAGAAAAAAAATAATATTTAAATGATTATATTCATAAATTAAATTTTTTCATATAAATTAATTAAAAATATTTTAATAAATAAATTAATATTTTTAAATAGAACTTAAGAAAACTCTTTCAAAATTAATATGAGAATAAATATATTATTTATATTATATTTTAAAAAATATAACATTTGTCATTTTCATTTTTTAAACGGTTCATTATTTTTTCTTTAATAATAGGTTTATCTAAATTTTTTATAGTTTTCATAAAATTTTTTTTAATATTTAAATTTTTGAAATTATAATTAATATCTTTTGATTGATTATGATAACTAAATTCTTTTTTACTATCTTCTATTATTTTTTGTTCAATATCAGGTATATTAATTTGTTTTTTAACATTATTTTTTTTATTACTATTATTTTTATTAGGTAAAGAATTATTATTATTAATACTAATATTTTCAATTATATTTGATTCAGAACTTTCATAATTATTAATTATTGTTGATGATAAAGATGAAGAATTATTATTTATTTGTAGATTTCTAGAATTATTATTTGATTTTGAAATTTCATTATTTGTATTTTTTTCTTTAAAACTATTTTTTAGTAAAGTTTGATAATAATCATTATCAATTGAAGAAATTCCATTTGATTCATCCATTCCATAATAAATATTATTTTCTCCTTGACTAAAAGTTTCTTTGATATTTAAATTACTAAACATTTCATTATCATTTACTTCTATATTGAGATTTTTTTTAAAATTTATGTTTGAATTGATTGAAGCAATTTCTTCGTTTTTTTTATTAAGATTTTTTTTTGATAATTCATTTGATAATTTTACAATATCACATAATATTTTTTCATAAAAATCAAAAAAATTATTATATATTAATTTTCTATTATTAGATTCTTGTAATATATTATTCATTTTATTATTAAAATTACAATTTTTATCTACTATTACATTAATATTAATTAAGTTATTATTAACAAGTTTATTATTATTTAAAAAATAAATTTTATTTATTAATTCCTTAAATTCTTGTTTTATTTCAATATTATTTTCAAGATTAAAAATTGAATAATCATTACTTGTTAAATCAAAAATAAATGAATAAACTTTTAACAGAAAAATATTATTTTGTAATAAATCAACTTTAGAAACTTTTTCAATTTCTTTTAAATTAATAGTATCAATTAATTGTTTAAATAAATTTTCATTTTTTTTTATATTTATATTATTTACATTATCATTAATATTATTTGTAGTTGAAACTGCAGTTTTTGCATAACTACTATATTCTTTTATTATTTTAGTTTGTTTATTTTCTTTTGAATTTGAACTAAATGAAGTTTTTGAACTTTTTTTTTCAATCATAATTTTATTATCTTTTCTAATTAAAGATGTAGAACCTTTTTTTACTAATTTTGATTTATTTTTTATTTTTATGAAGTTATTTGATAATAAAAGATTTTTTTTTCTATTTATTGAATTTTCTGAGTTAACACTTTGTAATTTTGGTTTTATTTTATCATTAAATAATGGATTTCCAGTTGTATTTCTAAATGTTTTATTTCTTGATAAAGTATTTTGAAATTTAATTTTTAAATTTTTTGATTTAGGATTTGTATTTCTATATAATTCAGTGGTTTTTTGATATTTACTAATTATTGTTTTTTTCATTTATTAAAATTATCAAATAAAAAATAATAATAATTTATATTTTATTCATTATTAATCAAATTATTTTTTTTCAATTATTTTTTTCTTTATTTTTTCAAGCCAAAAATACAATGAAAACTCTCATTGAATAATACAATAAAACCATGTATATTATAATATAAAATAATATTTCTTTATAAAAGTGTATTATCCAAAATATACAAAATCATAAATAAAAAGGCTCCAAAAATATATTCTTCTAAAAGTATATTCATTGAATATATGACAAATAAATAGAAAATAAAAAACAAATATTAAAAAAATATAATTTCTTCTTAAAATTTTTTCATCTATTTCAATATTAAAAAACAAAAAGAACCTTTAATCTAAAATCAAATAAAAAGAAAAATATATTATTTATCAATAAATAAAATCAAAAATTTCAAAATAAATAAAAAAAATTGATAATTCCCTCTTTAAAATTATCCAATCAAAAAATATTTTTTTAAAATTTAATCCATATCTCAATTAAATATAAGTATATAAGTTCAAAATAATTTCAAAATAAAAAATAAAAAAAAGAATGGCAAAAGGAAAAAAGAAAGATAAGAAAGAAAAAAAAGAGAAAAAAGAGAAAAAAGATAAAAATGCTCCAAAAAGAGCAATTTCAGCATTTTTCTTTTATCAAAAAGAAAGAAGAGAAAGTTTAAAAAAAGAAAAACCAAATCTTGATAATAAGGAACTTATTTCTACTATGTCATCTGAATGGAATCAAATGAAAGATCCTGAAAAGAAAAAATATGTTGATTTAGCTGAAAAAGATAAAAAAAGATATGAAAAAGAAAAAGCAGAATATGAAGCTAAACAAAAAGATGAAAAAAAAGGAAAAAAAAGTGCTAAATAAGAATAAATATTCTTTTTGAAAATTTAAAGAAAGGTTAATAATTAAAAATAAATATTATAATTGAGATTTTAAAAAGAAATTTTTATTTTAATGTTTCTTTTTTTTTTTTTTTTTTGTTGAATATTAATTATTGGTTTTTTTTAAATTTAAATTTGAATTTTTATATTTAAAATTATATATCAATTTTTATATTTATTTAAACTATTTTAAAATTTATTTTATTTAATTATCACAAAGTTCTTTTATTGATTTTGAAATTTCATATTTTTTAGAATAAAAATTCTTTAAATAAATTAATAAATCTTTTTCACGATAATTTTTAAATTTTCCTATTTCATAAAGTAATTGTTCATCAAGTTCTTTAATAAAATTTTCTTGTTCTTCATTTAATTTATCTTCTTTATTTTTTTTAACAATATTTTCTCTTCTTTGAAAAATTTCAATAATATCATCAATTTCAATTTGGAATTTTAAAATATCATTTAAAATTTCTTTTTTTAAAATATCTTGATAATGAATTTCTTCATCACAAATTTGATTAATTAAAGTAATATTTTTATTAATGTTTTTAATATCATTTGGTGATTTTTCATTATCAAAATCATCAATTGTTTCTGTACTATTATTTTTTTTATTATTAAATTCTAATCCATTATATTTCATTTCTTTTGATAATTTATATACATTTCCTAATAATTTTATTTTATTTTCATTAATTTCAATATGTTCTTCTAATGTTTTTGTTATTTCTTTTAATCCTTTTGATAATCTTAAAAAATTTTCTCTTTCATCATTTAAATTATTATTACCTTTAATTATACTAAAACCTTGTGAATCTTGTTTTTTATTTCCTAAATAATTAAATAAAGAATTTGAAAAAGAAGAAACTTTACTAAAAATTCCTTTACTTTTTGTTTTATCTTCTATTGAACTTTTTAAAGAAGAAGAATCAGTTAAATTATTTGAAATAAATTCTAAAAAATAAGGATTTTGACTTAAATATTTATGTTGACTTACATAATTTAAAAAATCTTCTATTTCATTTTGTCTTTTTTTAACTTCATTTTCACTATTAACTGCTAAATTTAACCAAACTGATTTTTCAGGTAGTTTTGGAATTCTACAACCTGGATTTAATTTAATTAATAATTCATATAATGATTCTATTTGAGAAAATCTTCTTTCTATTTCTTGAGAATTTTCTGATGAATTAATTTTAATTTTAAATAAGTAATGTCCTTTTATTCCATAATAATCCCATTTCCATACAAAATCATATACTTTTATTTTTGACATTTTATTCTATAAATTTTTTTTATTTTTTTTTTTTATTTTTATTTTTTTTTAAACTTTTTTATTTAAATATTAAGATTTACTATTAAATTAAATGAGTTTTATATGTATTCAGTATAAGTATATAAAATTCTAATATAAATAGAAATTATTATTATTTAAGTCAATTTTATTTTTTTTTTTGATATTTATTTTATTTTCTTTATAATTTTTATGAAGTAATAAAAAAAATTAATTTATAGAATGAATAAACATACTGAAAACATTAATCATAACCAATTTATTGAAGTTATAAAAAATGAAAATACATGTAAAAAAATATTAAAATATCTTACAAAAAAAGATGAAGAAAATATGATAGTTTTAAATAAAGAAATATATAATTTATTATCAAAAAAAACGTTTCAACATTATAAATATTTAACAAAAGAATTAAATGATGAATTTATTTTTTATAATAAATTTAAAATAGAAATTAAAAATTTACCAATATTAAAAGTAATTTTAAAAGAAAGTGATAAATTATTTAGTAGTGTTTATAAACAAAGTCAATGTATGATAATAATTTTTTATTTTTCATTTTTATTTCTTGGAATAGATTTATTTTTTTTCTTTTTAATTATAGGAAAAGATAAAAAAAATGAAAAAATAAAATGGTATTCCCAAATTCCATTAATGTTTTTATGGGTAGAAATATTATTCATTATGATAATATATTTTATAAGAATCAAAAAAGTAGTTTATCAAATCACAGAACAAATTAAAAAAAAAATACCTCAATTAAATGGAAAAGGAATTAAATATTTAAAAAGGAAAATAATTTATCGTATTAATAATTTACAACCTTTATCTTTTTGGTATATTTCATTTTGTTATTTATGTTTTTATTTGCCTACTTTAATTAAAATTTTATTTGAATCCCTTAATACTTCTTATGAAAAAGCATATATTTCTATGGCTTGGATTATTTTTATTTTTTATTATATTTTTGATTTTGCAAAATTAGTATATTATATGATTAAACATTATAAAACTAAAATAGATATTTATCAGATAATATATCATAAAGGAAAATCAAATTTTTTTAAAAAAAAATTATTTAATATTAGAATAAAAGAAAAAAGAGTTTTTCTTAGTGAATTTATGTTGGCATTTTTTAGTTATTCTATAAAAATTTTTTTATTTATTATATTATTAACATACTTAAAACATTTAGGAAGGAAATTTGATAATATAAAATATAGAGTTAAATGGACAACTCTTTGTATTCCATTATATATTATAATTTTAGTAATTATTTTTTGGGGAATTTTATATATTTATTCAATTAGATTTTATGAAACTAAAAACAAGATGATTTTATATATAACGATAATACTTGTTATCTTAAGTTCTTGTTTTTTAAGTATAGCTTTACCTTTAATATTAGATGAAAGGTGGAAATTAAATTATATTTTTCCAGTATTGGGAACACTTATTTTAACTATTTCAATTATTATTCATTTCATTATAATGAAAAAAATATATTCTAATCAAAATTATAATATATATATTAATTGTATTAATAATAATAATAATCAACAAGAAATAATTTCAGAAAGGAAATTTAATAAAGAATTAACTGAACAAAATTTAAATTAATTACTAAAAAAAATATAATAATAATTATAGAATTTTTTTTTTAAAATAGTTATAAATAAAATTTGTAAATATGTTAGATTTAAAAATATTTATTTAATATAAATATTCTAAATTTTTAAAATAAATTATCAAATCTCCAAAAAAAATTTAATAATATAAATTTAATTTAAAAAAAATTAAAGATTTATACAGATAAAAAAATGGACAATGATGCATATTTCTCAATCTTAGGAGAATCCTCAAGTTTTAATTTAGAAACTTTATTCCAAGATAATAAATGGGCATCATTAAGTGGAATAAGTCACATAAATTTATGGACAGATACATTTAATCAATCATCACAAAATCTTTCAAAAGAAAATAATGCAGAATCAAATGAAGATCAATTAAAAATAGAATCATTTCAATTTAGTCAAAAAGTTCATAGTTTAATTGATGAATATTATCAAAGAAAAAATGCATTTTTTATTCAAATGTCAAATTCACATAATACACATAAATTTAAAAATCAAGGTTTAAATTTTTTAAAAAATTATACTTTAGAAAATATATCTTTAAATCCTTTAATTGAAAATAGTTTTCCTGGAATGCATCCAAAATCTTCTTGGCCAGTTTGTTTAAGTGATATTTTAGATAAAATTACAAATTTACAAATAGATGAAATTTTTCATCAACCTTTTGATTTAGAAAATAATTTTTTCAAAGAATGTGAAGAATATATTAATGAATCATTTCAAAAAGAAAATTTAATTGAATATTTACCAAAAGCAATTGGTGCATTTATTAGTATTTTTATATTATTTGGTAATATTAAAAAATTAGAACAAATTTTTTCATTTTTAAATCAAATGAAAGATAAATATGAAAATATATTTAATGATATATTTAAAAAATCTTATGAATATATAATACCAACTTTAAATAAAGTAAGAAGTTATTCTCAAAAATTACAAACTCATCATCCAATATTATCAAATTATCAAATAAATGAAGGTTTTTTAATTAATAATGATAATATTTTTGCTCCTTCAAAATATACTTTAGCACAAAATAGTTCAATTACAAATGATGGTACTTATTTATATTTAGTTTTATCTGGAATTAATGGATCAATGTCAAAAATTGGTACTGGATATAATAATACAATTAAAGGAAAAGTTTATTTTTCTAAATCATTATATGATGAAAATGAATATCAATGGGTTTATTTAAAAGGGAAATTATATGCTAAAATAGGTTTAAGTGAAGAAATATCAATTTTTAATTCTGAAAATTTTGAAAATTTAGGTAAAATTAAATTACTTTTACCAGAAAATATACATCATCCTCAAATTAAAAAAAGAAGTGAAAAATTTATTTTAACAACTGATAATGAAAAATTACAAATTATAACATTAGAACCAGAATTAAATAAAAATCCAAAAAATCCTTTTGTAATACAACAAAATAATCAAAGATTATATTCTGATGAAGAAGGAGATGAAGATTTTATTGAAGGTAAAGAAAATACAAAAGAACAAATTTATGATATTTACACTTGTGTAAATTTAATTTTATTATCATATGATATTGAGAATATTGATAAAGATAATAAAGAAAAAATTAAATTAACTTTATCAGAAGAAAAACAAAATTTAATTTCTGAATTACATGAATCTTTCTCATATTTTTTCACTTATGATAATTGTCATCGTGCTTTAGAAATGTTTTCTTGGGATTTTGAAAAAGCAACAATGTATTTAATTGATAATGGAGAACAAGTAAAAGAAGATATTTTAATAAGTGATGATAAAAAAATTTTATATTCAGTTCCTTTAGAAGGAATTAGAAATTTATCTGGATATTATGAATTAAAAGAAAAAGAAGAAACTGATAATAATAATAATAATAAATTGATTAAAAGTAAATTTGATATTAATTCATATAATTCTCTTAAATGGACTAGACCAAATGGTTATTTAATTGGTTATAAATTTAATGAAGCAATTTGTTATACTTTTAAAGATTATAAATTTATAGGTAAACATAGAGGAATTGAATTTACTCATAATGATTATCTTTTAACTTATGATAATATACATAATCGATATTATTGTGCTTTAAATTATACTTTAATTTCTCAAAGTGTTATTTTTTGTGATTGTTTCAGTGAAAGTTTAAGTTTGTTAGAAAAAAAAATTGAAGATGATATTAATATTAATTTTAATGTTGATGAAAGTAATTTTTCATATGAGAATTTTATTAAAGAAATGAAAGAACATTTTTTTAAATTTTCTATTAATAAAAATAGAGCTTATTGGAAATTTAAAAATTGGGATTATTTTTATAATTCTTGTTATGATAATACTATTAATATGGGACATGGAATTGGACAAACTGAATTAAGGAAATTTACTTCTAAATTAAAGAATTTAGTTCATAAAATGGAAAAGATTAAAAAATATAATGAAATTGAATTATATAATCAATTAAAAAATATTTATAAAGATATTGATAAATATGATTTAGATTATGAAGGAAAATTACTTAAAAAAATTAAAAAATATGATAATTATCCTACTTATAATCAATTAAATTGGTGTAATTGGAAATTTCAACAACAATTTATGTTTATTAAAAATAAAGAAGAAGAAGAAAAAGAAGAAAAAAAAGAAGATGAAAA
>JAEEGK010020149.1_pt1 | contig 14215 bp, 9 predicted proteins | sample 8958771 | NCBI WGS metagenome assembly JAEEGK01 (sample SAMN16246547, study PRJNA631951) | gut metagenome | biome: gut microbiome; feature: rumen; material: SC-attached | host: Bos | place: Iran: Karaj | collected 2018-10
GATGCCACCTGTCTGCAGATCCTTCAGCTTACGCACCAGATCTTCGCGCCCTGCAGTCTTCGTCAGCTTACCCTGCGCATTCAGGTCAAAGCCCACACGCTGTGGCTCCTGGCGCAGGAACTTCTGACAGCCTGCAAACTGTTCGTACAGCTGCTGGTCCAGATCGTTTCTATCCGTCACCACCACAATCGTGCATTGTGGGAATTCCTGTATCAGTCGATGCACATAAAACACCATCGACAGACTCTTGCCTGAGCCTTGCGTATGCCAGAACACACCAATCTTACCATCACCACCCACAGCCGTATGGGTATGCGTCACAGCTTTGTTCACGGCAAAATACTGGTGATAGGCGGCCATAATCTTGGCCATGCGCCCATCCTTATGGTCAAAGCACTCAAAGTTCTGAAGGATATCTATCAGTCTGGCTTTCTCAAAGATACCATGGAAGAAGGTCGGATAGTCAGCCACCTCATTTGTTTCACTCTTACCGTCAACGCTCTTCCACTCCATATATCGGTTCTCTTTGGCGGTGATGGTGCCTGCCTTCGTCAGCAGCATGTCGCTGGTCACGCTGAAGGCATTATACACAAACAGGCTCGGACATTTCTGCTGATATTGTTTGATCTGGGTATAGGCATCATTCTCTTCTACCCCATCATTCGATGGTGATTTCAGTTCTATCACCACCAGAGGCAGACCGTTGACGAACACCACCATATCGCAGCGAATCTTCTCATGCTCAATCACACTCCACTGATTCACAACCTTGAAGTCATTCTGATGAGGCTCAGCAAAATTCACCAGTCTTACCAGAGCTGTCTTCGAACGCCCGTCTTCGGAATACTTCACCTCTACGCCACTCTGGATATAGTCCATCAGCTGCTCGTTGCGCTGCTCCAGCGTACCCTCATTCACATGGGTCACCAGTCGGAAGGCCTCCTCCAGCACATCCTCGCTCATCATGGGGTTCATCCTGCGCAGTCCTTTCTTCAGATCCTCAGCATGGAACGGATCTCTATAGTCACGCTCCACCTCCGGCCCATACTCATACTGATAGCCCATCTGCTGAAAAAGCTCTATCAGCGTCTGCTCGTAGAAGTTCTCGTCAACGGGATTCTTGCTCATATTTTAGATATGTAGTTTCTTGTTTGCAAAGATAGTGCATTTCTTCGTTTCCTCCAAATATTTACGCAATTATTTGGTAGACACCAGAAATGATGACGGATCATTTTGACAACAGTTTATCTAATGTTTTAAGTGACCACTGGCCTTTAGCTACATCAATATGCTTATGTCCATCCTTATCGATTGTATAATTCGACTCAGGAATTCTATCCAATATATCATTGGGCGTCAGTTTACGTGAAAGAGGCAGATTATACTTGATATAGAAGAGCTTAACCGCCTCTACATTCCTTTTCCTATGCATTTCTTTTAGGAGCTGATTAAACGAAGGAAATCTTTCTTCGTAAATTACTTCAGACTCTCTAAATGATTGAAATAATTTCAGATAGGTTTTTAACCCAGTTTCTATAAGCAGTACAATCTCCTCATAGTGGTCCATAAGATATCCTGACCATAAATCATTAATAGTAATATGGTCTTTGTATATTTCATACAGACATCTCGTATCAGGATCATATGATTTCTCTATCACATCTTCATTACTGGTAAACGGAATCCATGGAGAAAGGAATCGATAAGGAACATTCTTCAATAATGGAGTCAATAATGACTCAAATCTCATCGCATGAAATTCTTTATTCACCTTTGTTTCGACTTCCGATTCTTTTGCCTTCCTGGACAGTTTTGTTTTTACTTGGATATCCTTTAGGTATATAGGTAATTGATCAGATTGTGAGAATCTGCCATTTTCTATAAACACATATTTCCAAGCATTAGAAACCATTCTGACTAAGATTTGTCTAAAGGGTATAGATGTTATTTGATTCTCTTTATATATCTGTAATATAGACAAGAACCAGAAATATTTATAACTGGTTGCTTTACTATCAAATACATGCTTTAACTTGGCAATATCTCTTTCTGGCAGAGTAACTTTATCAACTGTAGGCGCTACCGCAAGAGTACCTGTATGCAACAATTTTCCCTTTAAATCATACTTTAATAGATATCCTTTACCCTTTTCGTATTTCTTAACCGTAAATGAATTATCATCACTCCTTATGACAGATAACCTTTCTGAATGATGACGCTTTAATTCTGGTAATCCATTATTCATTCTTTCCAGATTCTCAAATGCCAAGTCTGAATAATATGACTGTCCGAAATTCGAATTAGCCAGTATTTTAGCAATTGGTTTTGTTACTCCTTTAAGAGTTCTGAGAATAGTAAAAACCTTATCATCATAGGTAATCTTAAAAGAAGCTTTAGAAACCGGGACGTCAATATAATCATTTACTATTCCTTCAGAAGCAGCTTGATCATATTTTGCTTTAACGGTATTTGGATCATCGATTTCCCTTCCTTTATAGTCAAAGTATTTGTCTTTAATCGTGTTTTCTTTTGACAATACTTTATAGTGGAAAAGTGTATAATTTGCTCCATAGTGAACTATCGTCTTTAAATTATCAACCTTCTCCCGCAACATCTGCCAAAACATCCATGAATCGCTTGGAATTTTACCAACTCTTATACGACGAAAACATTGATCTCTTCTGTCTAACATCAGTTCGCTAATGATAAAGTACGTATCATCTTGTATATAAGCTTCATATATCTTCTTGCTTTGTTTTAAAAAGAATATAAAATTGTCGCATACAAAATGAAAATACTCTAAGGTTCGAATAGGACTATATGCTTCTTCCTCCTCATTTTCTTCCTCAGGAACATCCCAACTATCTATTGGTACTTTATAATAATACACATCTATATAGGATAATGAATTGGGTAATGAGCCAACTTCCACAGAATCAAAATTCATATAAAATGCTAGAGTTCCATCTGGTGATATCGCTTTAAAAGAATAATCCAGATTTATACTACCATTACACATGAATTTTTCTGGCTCCTGATTGTCGATCCTATATCCTAAGCGCTGAAATGTATCTAACCACTTATCATATGAATTATCCCACGAGAAGCCCTTGGATTTCCATAAATCCGGAAAATCTCGATTATCTTTTCTCCAATAGATTTCATCTAAAATGCTATCAGTATACGAAAAAAGGACGTTTTCTATATCGAAAAAAATTCCTCCTGTATCATCATCTACCATTTCATTGTATCCCAATTCATGCGCTTCGTCACATGTAGTTTTTCCAAGTGTAACACCAAAGATCGGGAAGAAGTCGTTAATTGCTGATGATGTAACATTAGACTCTTCAGTCAATACATCCGCCTGTTCCTCGTTAATGTCTTGAATTAACTCCATATCCTCAGTACCCTCTGAAAGGTCTACAAATCTGGATCTTCCAGTTCCCTTAGATACGACTTTCTGAGGTTCTTCATCAACCTTTCTACCCAAGAAATGCTGTTTCCAATGTCTTCTGGCATTTGGTAGCCCAAACCTGGAATACATACCTACATTGTCTAATATAATACATTCCTCCTTATTCTCTGTAGGCCTCAATCCTCTTCCCACTTGCTGTAGGTATTTTACAAGTGAACGAGTTGGTCTAGCCAATTGAATAAATTCTATATCCGGACAGTCGAATCCTTCTGAGAAGATGTCAACGTTGACTATAATGTCAATTAATCCTTTCTTAAACTTATTTACCAGATCTTTTCTCTCTGCTGCAGGAGTCTTACTGTCAATACTTACAGCAATATATCCAGCATTCTTATATTCCTCGCAGATATGTTGGGCATGAACTATGTTAATAGCATAAATGATGCCTTTCTTTCCCTCAGCCAATGATAAATAAGAATCTAACAATTGAGCACGTATAGATCCTATATCCATCTTTTCCTCCATCGAAGACTCTTTATATTCTCCAAACTTATCCAATTCTATATCATCGATAGTTCTTTGAATATCGCTATTGCTACGAAGAGAGAAATATTTATAAGGAGCCAGGAATCCCTGATTAATGAAGTCTTTGATAGGCATTGATAAAACCAGCTTATCGAAGAGGTCCAAGAAACTCTGATGATTCATTCGCCAAGGCGTAGCTGTCACTCCTAGTTTTTTTGATTCAGGATACAATTTCCACAGTTTCTTATAAGTCGCTGCTAGGGCGTGATGAGCCTCATCAATGATAATGAACTGAATATCTAATTTCTTCGCTGCATTCAGATTGTTAGGATGAGTGATAGTTTGTATTGATGCAACATTCACAGGAAATTTATAGTTCCTGTCCCTTCCCCCCGCTATTACATTATGGGGTACGCAATATTTCGTAAGACTTTCATCTATCTGATCAATTAGTTCGGTTCTATGGGCAATAATCAAAATCTTTACTGGCTCTCTGCGAAGTTTGCTATAATCATTAATATCCCTGATGATCGAAGTAAACAAACGTGTTTTTCCTGTACCCGTAGGCATTTGGAACATAACATTGTCTACCTCATCCCAGGATTCAAATATCTCTTTCTTCGCCTTGTCTTGGTATGAGCGAAGAGTAGAATCCTCCTTATAGAGATCATGATAGCAGTTTATTACCATTTTATATTAACATTAAGATGTTCTTGTCAATGCTCAGGTCTAAATGCATTATTAATCAGTAACATGCTTTCTATCGCAACTTCGAAGGCGTCTTCCCATCCATGGTTTTCATCAAAATCTGTTGTGGCATATAGAAATGCACTCCCCTTCGTTTGATGCCTAGACCATTTTAATCTCTTTCCGATTTTGTCCTCAATAGTGCTCTTTTCTTTATAATAATTGTCATAAGCCTTTATGTCAGAGAAATAGGCCCCCACTCTAACCTCATGTCTACGAAAGTTTATTCCAACAACCACATGAAATGGCTCGCCAATATGGTAATCTTGATAAGATCTGGTAGATCCATACGGATGAGGCGTGAAACACTTGATAAATGCGTCATTCTTTCTTGACTCCTCATTAAATCCATTCCAGAAATTCTGATAGAAGGATCTTATGAGTGTTTGGGGCTTATCTGGCTTATATATCGACATAAACTTATTTATTTTAAAGGAAAACACTCTATGTATTGAATATTCAGGTCATTAGCTATCTGTCTTGCAGAATCCGGCATTTCTCCGCCCAAGACAAGAAGAGTTTCGTTTTCGTAGTTGCCATTATCTGCCACTCGCATCGCATCCATCACTGCTTTGTACTTTACACACTGGAACACACCTCTAATAATATCATCTTCTGGCGAAGTTTTAGGTTTGACCTCAATGGCATAATGTATGCTTTTACAATCAAAGAATACATCCAGCCTATCTCCAGACAAGAGATCATGTTCAGTTTCTGAGAATTTGATGCCCTTGATTCCTATACTTTCAGGATGGTTATGTATGTATTCTTTCAGAGCTTTATGCTCCTTACCTTCTCCTCCGCTTCCATATGCACTCACTTTTAATTTTGAGAGTTTTTCTTCAGATATAACTTTTGCAGGTTCTAACCCTAATTCCTTTAGCACCCATGACCAATCATACTGATGGGCTTTTTCGTTACAAACTCTTACAATAGAACGTTTTAAGTCATTGGGCATTTCTTTTTTATAATCGTCTATTACAATTACAAATCCATCATTAGGCAATCCAGTTGATTTATCTTGAACCAATCCATTTAAGGTCGGTATTTTCTCCCCAGTTCTTTCACCCAATTCTTTTATGATGTCATGGACTCTACCCATTACACCTCCTAGTCGATTTGTGTTATGTCGTATCGCTATTTTTAATTGTGAATAGTAATGAGGCTGATCCCATGTTGCTTGCGCCCATCGGACTAACACAGGAATGGCTTTCATTGCCCATTCTCTATTTTTTGACATCGTTTTCTTTTTAAAAATACTCTCTATGTAAGCCTTCGTTTCTTCATTCACAGGCCTATCTGACTGCATCGTATAAGTAAAACCATGCTCCACCAGTTTCTTATAACATAATTCATCAGTTTCAACTCTAGCTATCTTCTTGTAACGAATACAATTACCCAAATCATTTCCACTTGGAGGATTTTCACGGGAATAGGAACTATCATCAAAGGCTTCGCTAAGAGGAATATTCGTTCTTTCAACTACCATTTTATATTCCACGCGCTTATCATCTCCCGTAATGTATAAATACACGATATCGCCTTCTTTCATTTTTTTGATAGTTTGACGATATTCCACAAATCCATAATCACGAATAAAATCGTGAATTCTAAATTGTGACGGGTTTGCTCTAACTATCCATGTACTCATATTCGTTCGCTTTAGATTCCTACTTCATTTTCTTTCAGTTCTCCAGACATTAAGCTTGGCAAAAGTGTATCCCGCAACTTCGCCAAACTACGAGATTCTAATTCATTCTTTATAATCATTTCAAATATACTAAATGTTTTTTTATTAAAATGAGAGATGATTTCATCGGGAGGGTATGCTATTATTATTGATTCAATATCATTACCACTTATATTAGGCTGAGCACTCCCTTGCCCTCTACCAATAATTTCTTTAATCACTTCTGTCTTTTGGAGAATACAATAAATAAATGGCAATTTCATAAGTGGTTCATCCCCCAAAATGAATTTTCCAACTCGTTGATTTACATAATAATTCTCATCAGTATCTACAATGCAGAACTTTCCGATTGTAGCTCCAGTCATAGCAATTAACAAGTCTCCTTTTCTTGTTTTAAATGTGTGAGCCTTCCTGGCATTTATATCTGAAACGTAGGAACACTCGGCCATGTTTAATTTTCCACCATCAGTTATATTTTTAATTTTAATAACTTTTTTCCCTTTATCAGTCCACCATGAACTTTTAAATGCAAAACCAGAACGAACTTTGCAATAATCACCAATTTTTCCAACTTTCCAGTCTTTCGGTATCATTCCAAGTTCTGACTCTACGAAGGACTGTTTCTTGAATGGCTCAAAATCTACGAACCAAGACTTAAACATTGCCTGTGCCTGTTGCTTTAGATTGTCATTTATCCGTCTGTTCACCTCGAACTTGTCATCAAGGGATTTGAGAATGGATACTGCATCTTTCATGTACTCAGTAGAATACATGGGGATAGGCATATCTACAAGTGATTTAACGTTTAGAGTTGGCTGAACTGTCGTATTTAGATTTTCGTGTATGTAATGTTGTCCAATTGGAGAATCAATATAGTATTTTACCCAAGAAGTTAGTAATTCATCTCTTATATCTATCAAACAGGTCGCTCTTACAAGATTACAACCAGCAAAGGAAGGTGGGACTATTGCTGTTTTACCAATTGTTCCAACAACACTAATAATAAGTTCTCCACCTACTAATTTTGTCCTTTTATATTTTACATCATTCTCAATCGATGTAGTTTCCAAGTCATAAATATTATTCAAGCCAGAAATAATGTTATTGACTTTAATAACAGGAACTCCATTGGGCACACACGCGCCTGGTTGGACAATACCATATCCAATCTTTCTATTTGTCAAAGTTCCTAATTTAACTACGTCCATAAACGTGATTTTACTTCTTTTTTTCTTGTGTCTTTGCTTCTTTTTCTTTAGCCTCCTTTTCTTTCGCCTCTCTCTCCTTTATTTTTTCTTTTCCTCTCTTCTTAGTCTCTGGAGTTACTGCATATTTATATATATAATATGTAGCAACAGACAGAACAATTATTGTAAATAATACTATTCCTATTACCCAATACCAGATTGTATCAAAATAGACCAGGAATGCCTTCCCGAAAACAACATAATACATTATATAGAATATAACAGCTATCAAAATGAAAGTAACTGTGTAGTTGTATTTCTGGAATAATTTTTGGCGTTTAGGGCTTGAGAAACGCATCCTGTTCTTTCTATGAAATTCATAAGCTAAATTCGCCAAATAATAGTAGACGTTTCTACAGAATAACGAGAACAATGTCGTCAACAAAGCTGTTAGGATTAATGAACGTATCAACTGAATGTTAGCCATTGACGGTAGCGTAACATGGAACATAATGGTCTGTCCTCGGTTGGTCTTTATAAACTGCTCATTCAAATGAATATTATGACTACCGCCAGATACACCATCAAGATTACCAGAAACCTCGATAGGGATATTATATTCAATATCAGCTTCCTTAATGTATAATTCTGAATTAAATGTAAGAACATATGTATATTGCGATAGATCTGCTGCTGTCAGAATATTAATGGCGTTGGCATAATCATGTGAAATTGACATGAATAAACCATCAAGTTTTTCTTTTAAATAATCTACTACTATTGTTTGTTGCACAACTATACCATTTTCAAATATTTCTTTCCCCCCTTCCAGATCTTTTATGGCACCTTTATTCTCTTTCCCGAGAACTGTAAAATAAATATTATCAGCTCCACGAGAATTAATTACAGTATTCGCCAACATATAACCATCCTTGTGCTCCCAAGGAGAGCCATATTCTATATCAGGATAGAAGGGTACATAGCTGGGAATATTTGTCGATAAAAAAGTCAATGTATATGAAGGGCCAGTTGTAGAAATATCTCTATTAAATTCTCCTTCTATCGATTGTCTCATTTCTTGTGTGAGCAATTCCCTGTTTTTTACTGGGTACTTAGGACTATTAGCAGGTTGTATCTTAACAAGAACGCCTCCGTTTTTTGTGTAAAAACTATCTTTTTTGTGCTGGTTTGCCAAAGTCAAGGTCTTATTATCATAAGTCCCCATCTCTCTGAACTTATTGTATATTCTTATAATATTAATAGTATCTCTTGAGTTATTCAGAGAATCTTCAGCACCTCGTAGAGATTTTATATCAACCATATTGACTATAGTTGAAACCTGATAGCTTTTATAGAAAATCACAAAAGCTACTATTGTCAAGAAAAAATAGACACAGCTACGAAATAGACTTGCTTTTTTCGTCTTTTCAATCTTTTCCCTTGAGGCATTTCCAAGAAAGAATGTTGCAATGATTGCTGATATAAAAAGGTTTAATATCATATTACGAGAATTTTTAGTTTATTTCATTGATATTTATTTTGCCAGACATTAAGTGAGGGAGAAGAGTATCACGTAACTCTGCAAGGCGACGGGATTCTCTACTTATTTGGTATATTTTATCAAATATTGGTTTTGCAAGATCCTCAAATCTTTCTAGTTCTTTTAACGGTGGCATAATTGTCGGTTCATTAAAATCTCTTGTTGATATTGCGGAGAAAACTGCTCCATTTGCTTTCTTTAAAAGAACATTAACTAATGTTTGTGTAAGCAGATATAAATAGTATTTTCCTATACCAGTCTTTGCAACCAACGCATAATTAGATTGATTCATAGCCATTGGACATCCTGCTAATGTAATTTTGCCAACAGTTCCTCTAGCAGTTATAAATAATGTATCTTTAGGATAAAGATGACTACTACAATTATTTAAACCATCTTCAGTAATAGATTTTTCTGTTTCAAAACAATACACGCCTTTAACATCTTTCGGACTAAAGAAAGGAATTACACCATCTTTCCAAAAAGATTCTACACTTGTTGATGGAGTTCCTCCTGGCATAACATTTATATTTTCAAGGAATGTTCCGACTTTCCAACCTTGTGGAATCATGCCAAGTTCTGACTCTACGAAAGGCTGATCTTTGAAGGGTTCGAAATCCACAAACCAAGACTTAAACAAAGCCTGCGCCTGCTGCTCTAAATTGTCATTTATCCGCCTGCTCACCTCGATTTTGTCATCAAGAGATTGGAGGACAGAAACAATAGAGCGCATGGTTTTCTCATCAGGAACTGGTATCGTAATATTCCTCAGACTATTCAATGCTATATATGGCTGAGAAGAACCTGTTCTTAGTAAATGAAGTTTGTATTGGCCAGCTGGGGATGTTAGATAATAGTAAAGCCACTTACTTTTAATTTCAGAGCCTACCTTGAATAAGCCTACGTTCTTAATGGCATAATCAGTCTTTGTTGATTTCTCCAAATAGCAAAAACCACAATAGGCACCAATCATACTTATAATGACATCCCATTGATCAACCTTACTACGTTGAATAATTTTGTTATAATCCTCCTCTGATATTTTGTAAGCACTATCAAAGTCTATTGTATTTCCCTTAATGTGCTTAGACGTAATGAGATAGTACCCTTTGCTTTTCTGCTTGGGACTATCATGGGTTCCATCTGTTACATTCTTGCAGAAATCCGTTGCTTTATATTCTTTCCACTCTTCCATAAATGAGAATTTATTGATCCATATTGTTCCGCGTGTTTATACATCAAATGAAACTTATATTATTTCAAAAACCATTCAAGATTTAATAACTTATCTACGTTGCTAGCAAGTGATGGGATTAAACCTCTCTGTGTATTTGTGAAATCTATTTTTGTATAGTTTAAATTCGATTTTGATAAAATAACCACCTCTCCTGTTTTCTTTTCAAACAGGAAAATATTTTCGTTTAGTTGTTCCACATAACCGTATTGCGCGTTCGTAAACATGGTGCCATCTGATGTCCTTATTTCAAATTTTGTTTGATTATGTTGGAGGAAATAATCACCACTATCTGTACCATTCTTATAGAAAACAACTAATCCAAAAAGATAATATGCAAATACAGCAGACACAATTTCTGTCGTACCAACCTTTCTTATTTCTTCGAAATAATTATTTTTCCCATCAAATATGAAACTAAGATAAACAAATGATATAAATAGAAATGGAGGAATTGTCAGTGCTAAAGCAGCAAGATATATACCGGATTCATATCCTACAGATTGTAAAAAAGAAAGGTACAAGCAGAAGGATATTACAAGAATGAGAAGTACTTCACGTAAGAATTTTAATGGCAGTCTTTCGTACATTCTATCATTCTTTATGCGAGTTTTTTTAATCCATCTGAATAAACAAAAGTTCCTGATTTTTAGGACAAAAGAAGAGTTCCATATTTTACGCAAAAAGATACAGATACGGCTATTCTTTTTCCATTTTTTTATTCGGGTTTCAGTATCACTGATAAGATTCATATTTATCTTATAGGAAATAAGCGTCAGCCACATCCAAAACAAATTAAAAATAACCACAAAGATGAGTGGTTCAATTATGCTCATTAGCATCTCGGATAATGTAAGGTAATGAATCACATTGATACCAAACACTGAGAAATAAGCAATATTATAAACAACAGCGAGGATATAAACCAACCCCACTATACAAGGTAATATATCAACAATATATGCTTTTATCCAATTCTTTTCTAAATCCATATTATTCAATGCTAAAACCAATACTACCCAACTGCTTCTTAATCTCATCCTCCAAGCGATGGCTTTCTTTAAACAGACCACTAAGTTCTGAAGTCAAACGGTTCATCTTTTCTGCAAAGGGCTCGCCATCATCTTCCTGTTCAGCAATACCGACATATCGGCCAGGCGTGAGGATAAAGTCTTGAGCCTTAATATCTTCAAGCGTCTTTACGGCACAATAGCCTGCTTCGTCTTCAAGCGTGCCCTGACGATAACTGTCAAAAGTCTCCGCAATGCGGAGAATATCTTCCTGCATCAGTTCACGAACGGCGCGCGTCACCATCGTACCCATGTTGCGGGCATCGATGAAGAGCGTCCTGCCCGGCTGCTCCTTATGACGAGAGAGGAACCAGAGCGACACAGGAATGCCTGTGCTATAGAACAACTGCGAAGGCAGGGCAATGATGCCCTCTACGAGATCGGCTTCAACAATCTTCTGGCGGATATCACCCTCACCACCTGTCTGACTGCTGAGTGCACCATTGGCTAGCACCATACCGATGCGACCTACAGGCGAGAGATGAAAGATCATGTGCTGCATCCAAGCAAAGTTGGCGTTACCAGCAGGTGGCAATCCGAATTTCCAACGGGCATCCTTCTCAAGTTTGTCTGCGCCCCAATCGCTGAGGTTAAAGGGCGGATTGGCCATGATGAAGTCAGCTTTCAGCGTGGGGTGCTGGTCGTTGAAGAAAGTGTCGGCATACGACTGTCCAAGATTGGCTTCCAGACCTCGAATGGCTACGTTCATGTGGGCCATCTTCCAAGTAGAAGGATTGGCCTCCTGTCCGTAGACGCTGATGCTATTAATATCTTTCTGGTGGTTATAAATAAACTTGGCGCTCTGCACAAACATACCGCCAGAACCGCAGCAGGGATCATAGACTCTTCCCTGATAAGGCTGCAAGATCTCGACAATGGTACGCACAATACAGCTGGGCGTATAGAATTCGCCAGCGTTCTTACCTTCCATCGAGGCGAACTTCTGCAGACAGTATTCATACACGCGTCCTAACAGATCTTTTTCATCTCCGGATGCCAGCATGTGGATATTCGTAAAGAGATCTACCACTTCACCCAGACGACGCTTATCCAATTCAGGACGGGCATAGTTACCTGGCAATACACCTTTCAGTTTAGGGTTCTCACGCTCAATGGCCTGCAGGGCATCGTCGATCACCTTGCCTATCTCGGGGGTGTGTGCCATCTGTGAAATCACCTGCCAACGGGCATCCTGAGGCACAAAGAACACGCCATCGGCCTCGTACTCGTCTTTATCCTCCACATCAGCATATTCGTCTTCCGACAATTCTTGAAACTTTGCTTCAAACTTATCGCTGATATATTTCAGGAAGATCAATCCAAGCACCACGCCTTCATATTCCGAAGCGTTCAGATTGCCGCGCAGCTTATCCGCCGCCCGCCATATTGCATCCTCAAATCCTATCGAGGTTGTATTCTCTTTCTTTTTAGCCATGTTTTCTGTTTTGGTTTTTATATTTTGCAAAGATAAGGCAAAAAATTCAGAAAACAAAGAATTTCTGGAATATTTTATAGAATAAAATAAAAATCCGCACTATTCTTAAGACTCGCTGCGCTCATACTACCGAAGAGGGACGGTTCTCTTGTTATAACGAAAGAACCGTCCCTCTGTAACATTAGTTTAATATCTAGGTTGAATAGCATTAGTTGTTATCAAACACAATTTTGGCTCGCAGTGGCGGGCCTTTTTCAAAACATTAAAGCCTCGCAGGGATGCGGGGCTTTAATGCGTTTGTATGCTTATGACTCACGGGGCTATCCCAGTGGGCTCGTTGCCTCAAAAATAGGGTTAGGATGTGCGGACTTGAGAAAGAACACCATTCGGTGCTTGCGATAAGTTCCCATGCCTCTCGACAATAGGCATCCTTCCCTATATATTGATATTTCGGCTACAAAGATAGTCCATTTTCCTTAATGTACCAAGAATTTCGGGAATATTTTATAAAATAAAATAAAAAAAGCCTCACGATTCTCGCGAATGGTGAGGTTCACACATTATTATTGTGGATTAACCACAACAAATCCTCCGAGTGCAAAGATACAGCAAATTTCTTAAAAAACAAAAAATTATCCTGATTTTATTGGAAAAAGTTTGTGGATTCGGAATTTCTATTTATCTTTGCAGCGTAAAACCGAATATTAACAATTAAATCAACATGACTATGGAACTACAAAAGATCCAGCAAATGATTTATGAAGTGCGTGGCGTAAAGGTCATGCTTGACACCGATTTAGCTGTGCTATATGGTGTAGAAACAAAGGCTCTTAAACGTGCAGTTAGAAGAAATATTCAACGATTCCCTTCTGACTTTATGTTTGAAGTAACACCGCAAGAACAAAAGAAACTAAAATTCCAAATCGGAACATCAAGTTTGTCTGAAAATCAGGAAGTTACAAACTTGAGGTACCAAAATGGCACCTCAAGTTGGGGTGGTATTCGCTATAATGCATTTGCTTTTACGGAACTTGGTGTCGCAATGCTCAGTAGTGTATTAAATTCCGACACTGCCATTAATATCAACATTTCTATCATGCGGGCATTTGTGGCCATCAGACAAAATCTGCCCATTGTGAGTACTCAAAAAGAATTAGAAGATTTGAAACAACGTATCATAGCATTGGAAGAAAGCGATATCGATACACACAATGCCATAAGAGAAACCAAAGAAGAACTGATAAAGGTATACCAAGCTTTGACTGAATTGGGAGAGTCAGAAAAAGAACCTATACCAGAAGTAGGTTTCGCTGCAATTGAAAAGCGAAGGAATAATTAACTGATAGAATTATGTGTTTTTCATAGTATAGGA
>JAEEGK010020150.1_pt1 | contig 14214 bp, 7 predicted proteins | sample 8958771 | NCBI WGS metagenome assembly JAEEGK01 (sample SAMN16246547, study PRJNA631951) | gut metagenome | biome: gut microbiome; feature: rumen; material: SC-attached | host: Bos | place: Iran: Karaj | collected 2018-10
ATTCATTTATTTATATATTTTATTATTTTTAATAAATTTTTTAGAGATTTATAAAAAATATATTACATTTAAAAAATATTTTAGTATAAACATTTTTATATAAAAAATAGATTTAAAAATATAATAAAAAATATTAGAAATAATTATTTAAATTAAATCATAAACATTTATAATAAAATAAAAAAAATTCATATTATAATTATTTTAAAAAAAATTATTAAAAAATGGGTAGGAAAAAAAAACAAATCGTAAACTTAAAACCATTTTGTTTTTATTGCGACAAAGAATTTAACAATGAACTAATATTACATCAGCATCAAAAAAGTAGACATTTTAATTGTATAAAATGTAAAAAAAGATTTTCAACAGCACCTGCATTAGACACACATTATTTTCATTTTCATCAAGAAAAATTAAAAAATGTTCCTAATGCAAAAAGAGGAAGAGACACTTTTGATATTTCAATTTATGGAATGGATGGAGTTCCAATTGAATTAATACAATATAAACTTGCTGAAAAAGTAGAAAAAAAAAGAAAAAAAATTTATAATGAAGAATTAAAAAAATTAAAAGAAAAAAATAAAAATGAAAATGATAATAATAATAATGCTGAAATTGAAAAAGAAAAGAAAGAAAAAAAAGATAAAATTTTAAAATATTTAGAATCAAAAAATGATGAAATTGATAAATTATTACATAGTAATAATTTAACTGGACAATTTTATCATAATCCAAATAGTATTAATTTAACAATGAAACAAAAACAAATGGCTCAAATGTATTTAAATAATAATGTTAATGATAATAATAGTGGAAAAAATAATATTAATAATATTATAAATCAAATTAATAATAATATTCAAGAAACAAATAAATCTTTAAATATAAATAATGATAATAATAATATGGATAATAATATTAATGATAATAATATTGATAATAATAATAATAATGAGAATAATAATAATGATAATAATATTAATGATAATATTGATATTAATAATATTAATAATAATAATATTATTAATAAAAACAATGATTATAAAATGGAAGAAGATAATGTTGATTAAATATTAAAAATTTATTTAAAATTATAAATTATAATTAAATTTATTAATTATTAAAATAAATTTTTTGTCTAAATAAATTGTTCGGATAATTCTTTTCCTTTATCAATTTCTTTTTTAATTTTAAATGCTAATTCAAACAAGCTCCTTTTTTTCTTAAAATATTTTATATAAATAATATAAATCAAAATTATAATTACAATTAAGACAAGAATTCTTATTATTTTTAAATTATAATTGTTATCGTCATCATTATCATTATTATTAATAACTTCATTATTATCATTATTATTAATCTCATTATTATTATTATTATTATTATTATCATCATTATTAATCTTCTTATTATTATTATTATTATTATAATTCATTCCAATTGAATTTGAATATAAATTAATAACTTTTAATTCATAATCAAATTCAATAATACCATTTCTAAAAACTCTCGTTCCTAACATAATTAAATTATCTTCTATATTATCATAATAATTTTTTTGTATAATAAAAACAGTTTTATCTTTATACAAATTAATAAATAGTTCTTTTTCTGTTAATTTTATATATTTTCCATTATTAATAATAATATAAATTTCAGGAAAATTTTTTATTAAATTCATATGACAATTAATAAATCTTTTTTCACCTTCAATATTATTTTCACATGCATTATTTTCATAATATTTATTAAATATTTTTTCATCTAAAAAATCCATAATAAAATCCGGTACAAAAATTCTATCTTCAATAGTATTAAAATAAACAAAATATTCATTATTAATATTATTATTATTTTTACTATTATTTTTAATATTAAAATCATTAAAAAAATTTTTTTCATCATTATTATTTTTTATAATAATTTCTTCCAAAACATTTCCCCATAAATTAAATTTACTATCATTAACATCAATTGAAATATTATTATAATTATTATTATTAATAAGATTTTCAGGAAAAGAACCAAAAAACATAAATGATTCAAATTTATTATCATCTAATTTATAAAAAGAAAATTTAACTTTATCAATAATTTTTTCTTCTTTCATTTTATGAATTAAAGAGAAATTTTCATAATAAAAATTGGGTGTTAATCCAATTTGCCCAAAAAAATTTTGAATAGTATTTTTAATAGGAATACATTGAAATATAAAATTATAAAAAGTTAAATTAATTTTATTTAAAATAAAAGTTCCTTCAACAATTGAAGTTTTATATTTAATTTTATCAACAAAAACTTTTCCATTTCCAATTAAATGTGAATGAATTGGATGAGTTAAATCAAAATCTATTGGAATAAAAGTGTTATTATTTGATAAATTAATTTTAATAAAATTATTTTTATTATTTTCAAGTGAAATTTCAAGACAAAAAGAATTTCCAATTTCTTCGTATTCGATTTTAATTTGTGTTAAAATAAAAGAAAATAATATTAAAAATAGAATTAATTTCATTTTAATATTAATTTTAATTATTTATTAATATTATATTTTAAATTATAAACAAATTGATGTTCTTTATTAATCATTGTGGTTATTTTAATTTGAGCATTAAAACAACAAATTGCATCTATGAAATTTTCTTTTAAAAAATTATGTTCAATATTTTCATAATTTTCTGGAAGTTTTTTTGAATTTACAATAATAATACAACCAAAATGAGCTTTTTTATTAATAATATTTTTAATAGATTCATTATTAATTTCTTCTTTTAAAATTTCTCCATTTTTTAATAATTTTATAAAAAGTTCTTCATTAAAATAAAAAATATTTTTATGAATGAAAGGTAAAATGTACATTAAACCATCTTGACATATTCTATATTTACAATAATCATTATTATTTTTATTATTTTCATTTTTAATCTTTTCTTTATTAAACATTTTCACACCTGCATTTTGTAATTTTAAAACTTTATTTTTTTGATCTGATTTTAATAAATCACAAACACCTTTTGAAATAAAATTTATTTTTTTATTATTATTACTAAAAGTAACTAATTGTTCCCCTGGAAAATCATTATCTATTCCATAATAATTAACAATCCATTCAAAATCATCTTTAAATTTTTCTTTAACAAATTCATAATAACTTTTATTTTTATTATTTTTCTGATTGTTATTATTATTATTATTATTAATTTCTTTATTTTTTTTAATCAAAGTTATAAAAAATCCACTCGTATCTGAATCATGCGGAAATAATCTCACACAATTTTTAAGTTGCAAAGTTTTTAATTCATTTAATTTAGGTGGAAAACAATCTTTTTCAATAATATTATTATAATATTTATTAAAATCTTCTTCATTTATTTCATCAACATCAATAATTTTATTTTTATCATCATTTTTTTCCACAAAAACTTTCCATTTTTCCAGCCCATCATGAATTTTAATATCAGTTCCTTCAAAATATTTATGCGTATTTATAATTTCCAATTCATCATTTTTATTATAATTTCTCATAATTTCCGCAACAACAGATTCATTTTCAATAGGATTCAAAGAACAAGTAGAATAAATTAAATAACCTCCAATTTTTAATAACGTAATTGCTCTTTTTAATATTTGTATTTGAAGTTTATGTAAACTAAAAGAATCTTTAGTATTCCAATTTTTCCATTTATGAGGTAATTTTCGCATTACAGCGTCGCTCGAACAAGGAACATCACAAAGAATTTTATCAAATAAAATTTTATTATTATTTTCATCATATAAATTAGGAAAAATTTGAGCATCATGACATATAACTACCATACCAGCTGTATTTAATCTTTGCAATTGATGAACCATTAAATATGTTCGCTTTGGATTATTATCATTTGCCAATACAAATCCTGTGTCTTTTTTGTATGAGTTTTTATCTAAAAAATCATAATTATCATAAAATGTTTCTAAAAATTGAGCTGTTTTTGAACCCGGTGCAGCACACATGTCAAATATTTTTTCACCTTTTTTTGATTGCAATAACATTGGAGGTATCATTGATACTGTTTCTTGACGACTTATTAAACCGGAATCTACACTTTGTTGAATGAATTTATGGAATTTTGATAGTTCATTACTTTTTTTTAGTTCCATTCTTGGAATGTTTATGTTATATACGAGGTTTTTCCATTCTTCAAATGTTGTAAGATTTTTTGGTTGAATTGATATTTTATTGTTTTCGTTGTTATTGTTGTTATTATTTTCATTGTTGGTATTTATAAGAGATTGAATAAATTCATTGTTTGTTATGAAAGTTTTATAAATGTTAAAAAAAGGATGGGATTTGCTTATTCTAAAAACTGTTGGAAGCTTTTCTTTAAGTTTTGAGAGAAAAGTATTGAAATCTTCTTCAGTTGGTAAATATTGAGATAATTGATTTTTATAATAAAACTCAAATTTTTCATTATGAAGATCTTTGTCATAATGAATTAAATTTTTCCAACCTTCTTCATTTTTTCTTTTAAATTCTTCTTTCTTTGTTAAATTTTCAATATTTTTTTCAGGTTTTCTTTTTTTATTTGAAAAATTATTATTATTATCTTCCATAATGAAAATAATAATATTATTATTTATATATTATAAATAAAATTAATTAGATTAATATTTATATAATATTAATATTAAATTAAATTTCAGTTAAAATTTCAAAATATTTATTTTTTTCTTGTTTTATAATTCTCGAAATAGCTTTTATTCTAATTTCTCCATAAAAATAAATAAACAAACAAAATGAAAAAAAAGATAACAAAAATAAAATAGAAAAAACAATAAAATTAACATTATTATTTTTTTCATCATTAATAAAAAAAATAGGAAAAATTGAGCCAAAAATTCTTCCAAAAGTTGAAAAATAATTAATAAAAATGTTTCCTTGAATTTTACATAAAATATAATTATTAGGAATAATTTTAGAAAAAAATATAGAACTTTCAATTTCAGATAATCTACTTAAAATAATAGAAAAAATAACATTAAAAATAAAAAATAAATTTATTTCATTTTTACTTTTTAATGAAATAAAAATATTCATTAAATTCGAAATTAATAATAAAAATAAAATTAATATCAATAATTTTTTTTCTTTGAAACATTTTTCTATTTTTTTAAATAATTCTAATAATAATAAATATATTAAAAAAGAAAAAGATAAAATTAAACAAAGAAATTTTAATTCAAAAATTGTTTTAAAATTATTATTAAATCCAAAAATAGGAACAATAATAATTAAACATTCATTAATTAATTTCGATGAAAAAATAATAAATAAATAAACAATAAAAGAATTATACAAATAATTTAAACCTTTTTTTTCTTTTTCTGAAATTTCATAAATTGATTTTGTAACTAAATTTGTATCATTAAAATTATTAATTTTATTTACTTTTTCTAATTGTTCATCAATATCTTCAACCATTTTTGTATCATTTGAAATATTTTCATTAAATTCATCAATATTATTATTATTATTTTCAATACTTTCATCATTTATAATATTTTTATCCTCTTTAATATCTATATCCATATTATTAATTAACATATTACTAATTCTAAAATTTTTATCATAAGCATTTAAATATTTTTTCATTGAAATTAATAATAAAATAGTACAAAAAATTATACAAAATAAATTTCCAATATTACATTCATTAAAATAATAATTATTATTATTATTTTCAAATATTTCAATAAAAAAATAATTAACTAAAAATCCAATTAAAATTCCTAATGTTGAACTTATATTAAAATAATTCAAATATTTATTAACTTCATTTTTGGGTAAAAAATTATTTAAATACATTTTATTACTAGTTCGAATATTTGATAAACCAATTAAGATTCTTCCTAATAAAATTAAATTAATTTTATCTGATTTTATTAAATATAAAATATTACCTAAAATCATAATAAATAAAGAAAAAATAAACGGTTGTTTTGTATTTTTTGAAAACCATTTTGATTCATAAATAAATGATAATAATGTTCCAATAGGAGCAAAACTCATAATAATTGCATAAATTAAATAAAAATTATTACTATTTTTATCATTATTAATATTTTTTTCAATTAATATTAAATTTGTTGGAATTATTATAATAAAAGAAAACATGTATAAAAAACCATGAATAATTATTAAAAAAATATTAAATGAATTTTCTTTTGATAAATTTATGTTATTAATAATTGATTGAAATTTTAAATAATGTTGGAAATCTAATAAAATATTATTATTAGAAGATGATGAATTATTTTCATTTATTGAACTTATATTATTAATACTACTTCTATTAAAATCTTGATTAATACTTTTATTTAAAAAATATAATTTACTTGAAATTTGTGTATTTATTTTTAAATAATCATTCCAATTAATAAATAAATTCTTTGAATTTAATGTTATTTTATCAATAGATTTCATATTAATATTTATTTGTTGATAAAATGAATTAATTTTTTTATTAATAACAGAAAATTTTGGCAAATTTTCATCTTCTTCTAATAATAAATTAGATTTATTATTATTTTTTTTATTTTTATTTTTTAAAAAATTTTTATTATTTTCATAATTTTTTTTCAAAGTTAGATTTAAATCTTCCATTAAAACATTCACTTCATCAATAATTTTTGAATAAAATAAATATAATAAATTACTATTATTATCTTCTAAACGATTTTGAATATAACCTTTAGTAATAAAATTTTCTTTATTTTTAATAATTTTTTTATCAAATTTTTTTAATATTTTCATTACAGCTTGTAAATTATAAAAAACAAATGTTGAAAGATTTAATGTTAATTTTGATATTTCATTTAATTCATAAAATTCAGTTAAAAATTCTTTTAAATCATAAAAATTGTATTTTTTTTTTGAATATAAATGAGAATTTATTTTTTTATATAAAATTTTTTCTTGATTTATAAAAAAAATGTAAACTTTTCGAATTTCTAAATCTAATTTTTCAGTGAATTGAATAGTTTGATTATTTAATATTTCATTATTATCATTATTTTCATTATTTTCATTATTATTTGTATTATTTTTTAAAAAAGTTTTTATTAATTGTTTAAATGATTTATAATTTAAATATTTTTCTTTAAATTCTTTAATTTGTTTTGAACGAAAAGTTTTTCCAAATTTAACCATAATAATTAATATATTATTTTTTTTAAATTATTTTCTATTTTTTTAAAAAATTTATAATATTAGAATTTATTATAAATAATAATAATAATAATAATAATATTTATTATATTTATTAAAAATAAAAATAATTAAATATTTTTATTTTTTCTTCTTTCCTTTTTTTCCACCTTTCTTTTTCTTCTTTTTATATTTTCTTCCTTTCATAGCTTTAAAATACATATCAAACAATTCTTTCGGATATTTTTCATCTGCATTAAATTGATAAACATGTTTACCTTTTTCTCCTTTCAACGCTTCAACTATAGTTCTAAAATTATTCTCAGTAATAAAATTAAATTTCACATGATAAATAACTAAACTCATATTATTTTCAAACAAATAAATTAATTTATTAATGGTATCTTCATTCGTTCCAAAATTAACATTATTAATATTCAGTTCTTCAATCGAATCATTATTTAATAAATAACTACATAAATTAGTAACCCCTTCATCTTTTATTGGATTCCCCATTAAAATAAGTTTTTCTAAAGTTTTTGTAGTTGTAATATATTTTTCAAAAAATGGAATTCCTTTTTCATCTATGTCACAATAATTCAAAGAAAGATATGTTAAAGTTGTATTCGTCGGTAAATAATTTAATAAATTATTAAGACCTTCATTACCAAACCGATTATAATCTAACGTCAATATTTGAATATTACAAGGAAGAGAAGGTTCAAAAATCCTTGAAATAAATTCACATCCCAATGGACCTATATTATCATTTAGTAGTTCTATTAAATTTAATGATGAATTATTTGTTTCTATTATAAATTGATGAATTGCTCTCATTCCTTCATCACCAATTTCACCTTCCCAAATTCTTAATGATTTTAATATTGGCATTCCTTTATCATCTTTTGTACAACGTTTTAAAGCTAATGCTAATGCTCTAGCACCAAATTCACCTACTCTTTCGTTTAATAATATTTCATTTAAATCATCTCCTTCGTCTATCATATCTTCTATTTTACTTATTAATTGAGATGATGGAGTTACTTCACATTCTTTACATGCTTTTTTATAAGCTGGTATGAAATTTTCTGTGGGATCTTCTTCATCTTCTTGACCTTTTTTTTTACTTTTTTTTCCTGCCATTAAGTTATTTTATTAAAAATTAATTTTATTTTACTTAATTTGAATTTATTAATATTTTATTTTTTATTATTATAATATTATTTATTATTAATATTATTATTATTAATATTATTTAAATTTTTTTATTCTTTTTTATTATATATACAAATATTATATATGAATATCAGTTTAGAAGAATGTAAAAAATTTGAAGGTTATTTATTTAAAAAAAGTCCAAAATTATTTAAAGGATATCAAAAACGTTATTTTCGAATATTAGATGGGAAAATTTTAGTTTATTCTGAAAAAAAAGAAGATAATTCAACAATAAAAGGTCAAATTTCATTGTCTCAAATAACTATTCCTCAAGCAGTGGATAAGAACGTATTTAAATTTATATTAGAAGGACGAGAATTTATATTAAAATCTGAAACTGAAGAAAATCAAAAAAAATGGATATATGTTTTAACAACATTAATTAATTTAGAACGTGGAAATGAAGATAATAAAAATCCTTTAAAATCAGTTCAAAGAGTGAATAGTTTAAAATTAAATAAAATTCAAAGTATGACTAAAAATAATATGGAAATTTTAGAATCACATGGTTTTTATACAAATTCAAATGATGATGAAATAAGTAAAGAATTATTATCAGCAAAAGGAATAGATAAATTATTAAATTTACATGGACCTAAAATTTTAGATAGAATTTATTATGGATTTTTATATAAACAACATCCAAGAAGAATGGATCATTTTCAAAAAAGATGGTTTTTTATTTTTAGTTCTCGTCCTTTATTTGATAAAAAATACATTGAAGATGAAACTAATTTAGAAAGTAGTGTTCAAAAAGATTGGATTAAATTTGATGTTTTATATTATTTTAAATTCGAAGGTGCAAAAAAATATAATGAATTTCAAGCACAATTAGAACTAAAAAATTCACATAAAATTGAATTATTAGATAAACCAGATAAATTTTTTTTATTATTAGATGTTGAAGATAGAGTTTTTCAATTTAATAGTGACATTAAAGCAAAAAGAGATATTTGGTTTGAAGTATTAAAAAATAGTCGAAGAACTGCAAAAGAATTTATGAATTCAAAATTTGGAAATCCAAGAAATGTTGAATTATTAAATAATATATTTTTAAAAAGTGAAGAAAAATTCATGGAAAAAATTAATAATGAAAGAAATAATTTAATTGGAAATTATAAAGAAATTAAAGATTTCAATATTTTAGAATTTTCTTTAAATAATTATTCAGAAATTATTGTTAATACAGTCGATGGTTGTTTAAGCTCAATTCCACAAAAATTAGATTTAATGAAAAAATATATTGAAATTAATAATGAATCTTTTATTAATATTATTGAAGATTATTGGAAAAAAAATTATAATGAAATCGAAAATTCAAATTTAATAAAATTAGCTTTATTATTATCAGATTTAAATCTAAAAATTCAAAAATGTGGAATTGTTGATGATAATTTAACAAAAAATGGAAATGAATTTATAAAAATTTATATAAAAAAAACTTATAAAAATATGTTAGAAATAATAAAAAATATATTAAAGGATGAAAGAGAAAATAAAGCAATAAAACAAGAAAATGGAATTTTAATAACAAATGGACCAAAAGATTTATTTAATTTTTTATCACAAACATTAGATTTATTAAAAGGACATAAAAATAAATATTTATATGAAAATACATTATATTTATATTATGAAAGTATTTTACAATATTTAATTGGAGTTGATTGTGTAATAAATAATGAAGATATTATTGTAGAAAATGAATTTTTAATTTCAATTGCTAATAATTCTTTCAATATGATTCAATTATTGAATCATTTAATTGAGGATATTAAACATGAAAATGTTATAAGTGACAATGAAATAAATGAATATATTCAATTAAAAAAATTAATGTTGAGTTTTAATATGATGTGTCAAATTTCTATTTCAAAATTTGTTAATAATTTTAATAATGATTTAAATGAACAATTTAAAAATAAAAATTTTAAAGATTTAGAAATTATGAATATTTTAGTTAAAACAAAAAATATATTTGAAGGTTTTACTGAAAAAATAAATCCATACGTTATGAAAAAATGTTGGTGTGAAATGTTAAAAATCACAGTTTTTTTATACATTCGTTCATTATTAACAACAGCAATAAAAAATATAGAAAATATTGAAATTTTAACAAATAAAATAAAAGATGATGAAGCAATTCTTTGCGAAACATATGAATCAGTTGTAGGAAAAAATTTAACAACAGAAACAACAAAAATTTTAAGAGATATAAATGATTTTCTTAATGTTAATTCATATATGATTTCAAGCACATGTTTAACATTACGTCAATATATTGGACCTAGTTTTACTATTCAAACATGTAGAGCTTTAATAAAATTAAGAACTGATTTTTCAAATGAAGAAAAAGATAATTGTATTTCAGAATGTAAAGAAATATTAGATAAATATGTTGATAATAAAAATTTAATAGGCGGAGATTTTGATTATTTTCATAAATTAGAACAAGAAATTCAATCTTTTGAAAATGAAGAATCGAATTTAGAAAATAATAATGAAAATGAAAATAAAAATATAGAAAAAGAAAAAGTAAATGAAACAATAATTTTAGATGATTTTTTAAATGAAGATGATTCATTTCTTTTGGAAGAAAATAATGAAGAAAACAAAGAAAAAAAAGAAGAAGAAGAAGAAGAAAAAAAAGAAGAAAATAAAAATGAAGAATTAATTCAACAAGCTGAAGTATCAGATATAATAAAAGAAGGAAATATGTATAAAAAAAGTAAGAATAGTTGGCAACTTAGATTTTTTCAATTAAAAAATGGTTATTTATATTGGTTTAAAGATAAAAATCATTCAAAAATTCAAAATAAAATTAATATAAAAGAAGTAATTAGATGTGATTCACATAAAGAAAAAAAATTTTTAATTGTTTTACAAGATGAAAATAATTCAATTGGAAAAATTCAAGGAAGAATTTATAAATTTAAATGTGCTTCAATAGAAGAAACAAATGAATGGATTTCAGCTATTTCAAAAGAAATGTCTAGATTAAATGAAGGTGAAAAAAATTTGAATTTAAATTATGAAGTAAAAAGTAGAAAAAAAGTTATTAAAGATCTTTTTTATTTACCTGATGTTGAAAAATATCGAAGTTATATTAAAAATATTACTATTAAAGAAATGGAAAATGAAAATTATTTTAAATTAAGTCCAAAAAAAATTGAAGAAATTAGAAAAAAAAAAGAAAAAGAAGAAGAAGAAAGAAAAAAAATTGAAATGAAAATTAAAAAACAATTGGAATTAGAACAAAAAATTGAAATTGAAAGAAAAAAAAAATTGGAAAGAGATGAAATTGAAAGAAAAAAAAAATTGGAAAGAGAAGAAATTGAAAGAAAAAAAAAAGAAGAAGTTGAAAGAAAAAAAAAAGAAGAAATTGAAAGAAAAAAAAAAGAAGAAGTTGAAAGAAAAAAAAAAGAAGAAGAAGTTGAAAGAAAAAAAAAAGAAGAAAAAGATAAAAAAATTACAAATGAAAAAGTAAATGAAGAAAATAATAAAGTAGATTTAAGTGAAAAAGTAGGAAAAGTTGGAAATAAAATTGGAGGATGGTTTAAACAAGCTTTTCATATTGATAAAAATAAAGAAAAAGAAAAGAAAAAAGTTGAAAAAAAACAAAATGAAATTAAAGAAAAAACTTTTGATTTAGATTCGTTTTTAAATGATGAAAATGATAATAATGAAGATAATACAAAAAATGAAAATAATAAAGATAATATTAAAAAAGAAAATAATGAAAAAGAAAATAAAAAAGATGAAATAAAAAATGAAAATAAAAAAGAAGAATCTAATAAAGAAATTAATAATAATGAAATTAAAAAAGAAAAAGATAATAAAAAAGAAGAAAATGTTGATAAAAATATAAATGAAAAAAATAAAAACGAAGAAAATAAATTAGAAAAAGATAATAAAAAAGAAGAAGAAAATAAAAAAGAAGAAGAAAATAAAAAAGAAGAAGAAAATAAAAAAGAAGAAGAAAATAAAAAAGAAGAAGAAAATAAAAAAGAAGAAGAAAATAAAAAAGAAGAAGATAATAAAAAAGAAGAAGATAATAAAAAAGTTGAAGATAATAAAAAAGTTGAAGATAATAAAAAAGTTGAAGATAATAAAAAAGTTGAAGATAATAAAAAAGAAGAAGATAATAAAAAAGAAGAAGATAATAAAAAAGTAGAAGAAACTCAAAAAGTAGAAGAAACTCAAAAAGAAGCTCCAAAAATAGAAGAAAGTCAAAAAGTTGAAGAAAATAAAAAAGAAGAAGAATCTAAAAAAATAGAAGAAACTCAAAAAGTTGAAGAAAATAAAAAAGAAGAAGAAACTAAAAAGGAAGAAAATAAAAAAGAAAATAAAAATGAAGAAATTCAAAAAGATATTATTATTAAAAAAGAAGAAGAAAAAGAAAAAAATATAGAAGAAGAAACAAAAAAAGAAGAAAAAAAAGAAAATGAATCCAAAATAAATAAAGAAAATAACAAAGAAATTGAGAATAAAAATGAAGATACAAAAAAAGAAGAAAAAGAAAATAAAAAGGAAGAAGAAACAAAAAAAGAAGAAGAAACAAAAAAAGAAGATGAAAATAAAGAAGAAGTTAAACAAGAAATTAAAATAGATGCTAAAATGATGGAAGAAATTCAAAAAAAAATTAATGCTCAATTAAAATTCGAAGAAAAAGCATCAATAGAAGATTCGAAAAAGAAAAAAAATACAAATATTGGAAATAATTTATTAAATAAAGGAAAAAATTTATTTGGAGGATTTTTTAATAAAAAAAAGAAATAATTTAGATAATAATTATATTATTTGGAATATTATATTTAATTATTAGTTTAAATCAAAGAATTTAATATATAATATTTCTTTATTAATAATTATTTAAATTAATATAAAATTATCATTTTATCATAAAAATTTTTATCTTTAAAATTATTTATTTAAAAATAAAATATATTTATATTTAAATAATATATTAATTAAACTAAAAATAGAAAATATTATTATAAAATTATATTATATCATTTATAAATCGAATCTTAATAATATAATATTAATTAATATTTAATTTTTATATAAATTATATTTATATCTTTACATTTTCACTTATTTATTATCATTTTTTAATATACTTGTTAACCATTTAAAAGCATCATCTAATCCTTTCCCAGTTTTTGCTATAGTATTAAAAATAGCCCATTTTCTATTTTTTATTTCAGTTAATCCCATTAATTCAGTAATTTGAACATCAGTCAAACATCCTTTCATATCTTGTTTATTAGCTAAAATAGCAATTGGAACGCCTTTTAAATCTTCTTCTTGTAACAACAAAAATAATTCTTGTTTTGATATATCTATTCTTTCTTTATCACTAGAATCTATAACAAATACAACTGCATTTGTTTTTGGATAATAACATCTCCAATAGGGTCTTATTTCAGTTTGTCCTCCCAAATCCCACATTTGAAATGTTAAATTTTCATATTTTACACTTTCTACATTAAAACCTAATGTTGGTACTGTTACTTTAACTTCCCCAAATTGCATTTGATATAATAATGTAGTCTTTCCTGCATTATCTAAACCCAATATTAATAATCTAACTTCTTGATTTGAAAATAAAACACTAAATATTTTTGAAAATATAAAACCCATTATTATTTGAAATAATTATTTAAATATTATTTTTTTTTTATTAAATTCTTATAATTTTATATATGTTAAAATTTTAGAATAAAGTATTTATTATTTGAATATTAAAAAATGGGGATTGGGGATTGGGGATTGGGGATTGGGGATTGGGGATTGGGCCCAAT
>JAEEGK010020152.1_pt1 | contig 14212 bp, 4 predicted proteins | sample 8958771 | NCBI WGS metagenome assembly JAEEGK01 (sample SAMN16246547, study PRJNA631951) | gut metagenome | biome: gut microbiome; feature: rumen; material: SC-attached | host: Bos | place: Iran: Karaj | collected 2018-10
TAAAATCAAAGAAATATTTCAGATTGAAAAAATATTTAATTATATGGATAAAATTTATGAATATCAACAATTTATATCTAATATAATTCTTCCTAATGAAGTTGTTTGTATATTAATAGAAAAATCTAAAGAACTAAAAAAAGCTTTAAGTTCACTTTATTATCTAGGAAAAAATTGTTTAAATGTTCTTGAGGTAATAAATTCAAAAAAAGAAGATATTCTAAAATTAATTAATGAAGAAGCAGAAGCAGATAAAAATAATGAAAATGAAGAAAATGAAGATAAAAAAGAGGAAGAAAATGTACAAAATTTAGAATTGGAAAAATATATATTACCAAAAAGTGAAGATAATTTACTTAAAATGTCAGAATTAATTAATGAAATAATAGCATATGAACAAAAAGAATCAAGATTTATTGATTTTTCCCCTGCAACATTTGAAGAATATATAAAAATGAATATAAATTCAAATTTAGAGAATTTAAATTATTTAAATCAAATAATAAATTCAATTAAAAAAGTTCATTTGAAATTTCAAATAGAATATAAAATAGATAATTTAATCCATGAAACTGCATTAGAATTAATAAAAAAGAAAAAGTTTACAAATTTACAAATTTTAGACTTTATTTCAAAAGATGATTTTTATAATAATGATAAATATAAAAATGATGCATATAGAAATATAGATGTTTTTGATGGAATTGATATAACTTCTTTAAATGATGAATTCTTTAAAAAATGGAATGAAATTGATTTTATTAAGATGTTCGAAGAAAAACAAAAAGAATATTCAAACAAAATTGGTTCATTAATAAATGATATGAAGGATTTTAAATTATTATTTAAATTATTTAAAATAGAAATTGAAAAAAATAATCCATTTGATTATATAGATATAATCAAACAAAAATATTTAGATTTGTATGATACATATGATGAAAAAACTTGTAAAGATTTCTTCGATAATGGGGCTTTATTAATTTGCATATATGAAAAAAAACAATTAAATACAAAAAAATTTTTAGAAGAAAATATTTATTCATCATTTACTACTGAACACATTAATAATATTTATATTAAAACAACAGAATTATACTATAAATATTTATCAAAAGATATAAAAGCATTCATTGTTGATTTTTTCCTAACAGAAAAAAATAATTCAAATCCTAGTTCTTTAGCATTTTTAATCAAACAAAGTAAAAATTTAAGAAATGACATTTTTTCCAATATAGATAAATATAAGCTTGATGAAGAAGATTTTTTCGTAAATGAAGAAGCTGATTCTTATAAATTTTATAAAGGATTAGTTGATTATCAAATATTCGAAAAAGATATTTTCAAAAAAAAAGGAATAATTTATATAGAAAGGACAGCATCAGTCATTTCTTCCTTAGCGAATAAATTAGAATTATTCGAATTAAAATATGGAAAAATATATTCTTTTTTTAAAGTTGAAAATGATGATAAATTAGAAAAATTATTATTTGAGAGAATAAAATATGTTTATTTACTAGATAAAGATAAAGCCAAAAAAATATTTAATAATTTAAAGTCAAAAGTAAATGAAATAAAAGATAAAATTGAAATAATAGAATGTATATTTAATTATTTTAATGAATTTTTCAAATATTCACATTCTAAAGATATTGAAAAACTTGGTTTTATGATTGTTCAATTAAGAGCAGATATACTATCAAGCTTTGAATTAAATTATAAAAATGATTATGATAAATATATTGAATTTTATAAAGAAGCAAAAAGAAGAATTAAACAAAGGGATAGTTCTTTTTTTAATAATATTTTTAAAAGAGTTCAAAGTAAAATAAAAGACGATGAAGTTAAATGCTTAGAAACCGCAGAAAAGGAATTTAATGAATTTAAGAAACTTTTCAAAGAAAATGATATAGAGAAAATAGATCAACAACTTTTAGAATTTTGTATAATTCCTTTTAAAGAAGATGAAATTGGTTTAAAAAAAGAAATAAATAGTTTAGTTGAAATATTTGGAATTAAAGAATATCGATCTTTAGATATGGTATTTAATGATTTATTATTAATATCAAAGAAAGAGCATATTTATAATATTGCCAATTCAATTAATTCATTTTTAAAAATTTTAAACCCAAAAAAAACTAGTTTTCAAGATGATATGAATTATATAATTAAATCTATTCAAAAAAATGATATAGCAACTTTAAAAAAATGTAAAAATAATTTAGAAAAATATAAAATAAAAATAGACGAAAAAGAAAATAAATATATTGATATATTAATTGTTTTAGGAAAACAACCAGAATCATTTAAAATGTTATTAGAAACATCAATTCAAGATTGTCGTAATTTACAAGAACTATCTTTGGAAAATGATAATAATTTCATATCAGTTAATGACATTTTGGATATGGAAAAATGTATAGAATTCTTTTTAGAAATAGGAAAACTTGAAGATTTGAAATCCAAAGAAGATATTGAAATAATTAATTTAATAAAAGAGAATTCTTCTAAACATATAGATATTTTACTTTATTTCCAAAAATATTTAAATAATTATAATCAAATAATAGCACTAAAAGGTACTTTAAATAAATCTGAATTTTTAAAATATCAAATTCATGAAATATTTGATGGAGCTATATTTTATTTATCTAATAATAGGAAAGACTCTTTTATATACACTTATAAACAAAAAGAAAAAAATAATCAAGAAAAAAAATCAACAAGAGAAAATATAATAAGCTTAAAAGAAAGAGCTCAATTAGCTAAAAAAATTACTTCAGATTATAAATGCTTTATTGAATGCGTAACAGAAATAATTAATATTTCAAATATTTTAGAAAATTTATGTATGAAAGGGTATCCAAAAAATATCAATATTAAAATAGTATTAAATATAGTTAAAGAAAAAAATTCAAAAAATAATAAAGATAAAAATAAAAATAAAAATGAAGAAGAAGATGAATATATTCCAAAAAATGAATATTATATTGATAATGAACAAAAGAAGGGACATGAAGAAATTATAGAAAGTTTAAAAATTATTTTATTAAATGTAAAAAAAAAGCAAATTGAAGCATATGAAACTAAAAAATTGATTAGATTTATTTATGGTAGACAATTTAATATATTATACGACTATTTTAATAAAATACCAAATAATGATGTGGTTCCATTACTAAAGTTTATAACAAATGACTTATATAAAAATGAGGTAAAAAATTTTAATCCTGAAAAAGGAGAAATAATTGACAGTAATATAAATAATTGTGAAAGATTTTTAAATGAATTACTTAAAGCAAATAATTTAAAATTAGAAAATGTTTATCAAAACACTCTTATTAAAGGAGAAATTAGAGATAAATATAAGGGACTACACACTTTTTTATGTGAAAAATTAGAAAAGGATTTATTTCAAATATATAAATATTTAACCGGGCATATTCCAATAGCTCAAAATATTTTATTATGCAATAAAAATACAACAAATGAAGAAATTACTGTATTTTTATATAGGGCAATTAAATGCGAATTTAGTTCTTGTTTTATTGTAGGAGGAATAGAATTATTAGAATTTGAACAAAAATCACTTATGATTAAATTAATAGAAGATTTTTTCCAAAATGGTGAATTAAAACCAAATTCATGTTTAATTATTCTTTATACGAATAAATTATCTGATATTTATAGAAGTTTAGAAATGAAAAAATATAAAATTGTACTTAATATTAAAAGAAAAGAATTTGAAAATGAAAAATATGAAGGAAATGATATAGAAATAATTAAATCTGATAAATCTGGTGTAGGTAAATCAACACAAATTAAAAAAGAAATAGAAGATAATAAAAAAAAATGGATATATTTCCCTTTTGGGGGGGTATTCACACGAGAAGATATTATTAAAAGATTAAAAGAACTAAATATAGATAGTAATTGTGTATTACATATAGATTTATATGATACTGATCAAACTTCTTTGATGATGGACTTTTTATTTTCTATTTTAATTACAAGATTTTACGGGCAAAATGAAGATATTTTCTATTTATCTAAAGATATTAAAATTAAAATAGAAATTCCAAATAGTTTTATTGACTTTTTCTTAAAATTCCCAATATTAACATTATTTAATATTAAAGAAATGAAAATATCAAATTTATGTCCGTTAATAGTACCTAAAAACCTTGATTCAAATATTCAAATAGTTGCAAATTATTTAAAATCATTAAAAGAAGAAAAAATAAATAATTATGATCTTATTTTTCCGAATATTACTCCAGAAGATTTTGTTAATAGAGTAATAAATGTAAAAAAAAAAAGACAGATAAAAACATCTCTTCCAGCCGAGCAATTACCTCCTGAGGTATGTCAGCAATTAATTTTCGAAGTAATTAAAAAAGAGATACCAGAGCCAACTTATTACCAAATAATGACTTTTATAGATGTATTAGCAGTTCAACTAAAAAAATTAAATAAAAGCTTTTATCTTAATGCATTTAATTTAATGCTTACAGGAAAAAATATTAATCCTATTAGAACATTTATAGTAGAAAGTTTTATTAAAATTACAAATCATTTCACTAAAGGTGCTTTTACTGAATTATTAAAAAAACAAGAACAAGTTCATAAATCTCAATTAGGAATATTTGATGAAAATAATGCATTAAATAATGCAGTTAATGTACTGGCTGATAATCCTCATGAAGTAATTTCTTATGATAAAATTGACCCATCCTTATTATTTTTCCATGAAGGTGAAGGTGAATCTTTCAGTATAATAACTAACAAAAAATCATCAGATCAAGAATATATTAATTTATTAAATTTGAAGAATTCTCAAGCATATAAAGAAAAAGATAAATTAAAATATTTACCAAAATATAATGATAAAAAATTTGGTAAAATAAATTTTTTGAAAGAATTAAAGGAAATTTTAGATATAAAAAATCCAGTTGAAATTAAAGAAAAAGGTGAAAGAGTTTCATTAGAAGAAATTGCAGGAAACTATGTTTTTACTGCAGATAATTTTGTTAAAATGATTTTAATTTTACTTCGTATAAGGTCTAATATTCCTGTAATAATGATGGGTGAAACTGGATGTGGTAAAACTTCACTTATAAGAAAATTATCTGAAATGAAAAATAATGGAGAATCCAATAAAATGAAAATATTAAATATTCATGCTGGAACAAATGAAAATGATATAATTGATTTTATTAATAATAAAGTCATTCCAGATGCAAAAATTTTAGAAATTGAAAATGAAAAAGAAATTCAAATAAGAAAAGGTTTACATCAATTTTATGAAGAAAAAAAAATTTGGGTTTTCCTAGATGAAATAAATACATGCAAATCAATGGGTCTTTTAAGTGAATTAATGTGCAAACATACTTGTCAAGGAAAGCCTTTACCCAAAAATATTGTTTTTATTGCTGCTTGCAACCCTTATAGAAAAAGAGAAAGCAAGGGAAATCAAGAAAAACAAGTAGGTCTTGATATAAATTATGCAAATAAACAAAAACAACTTTTAAATGATAAAGAAAAAGAAGAAATTTCAAAAACTAAAAATAGTGATTTAGTTTATACAGTTAATCCATTGCCTCATTCTTTACTTAATTTTGTTTTTGATTTTGGAAGTCTTACTGATAAAGATGAAGAAGACTATATTAGATGCATAATAAAGGAATCTCTTGAAAAAATCTATTTCAAAAATAAACAAGTAAAATTTGAAGATCAAAAATTAGTTAAGTTAAAACAATTAGCAGGTGATATGATTATTGATGCACATAAATTTATAAGAGGATTTAGTGATAAATCTGCTGTATCTTTGAGAGAAATTAGGAGATTTAATATTTTTTATGAATTTTTCTATGATTATTTAATTAAAAAAAAAGTATTAATAGAAAATGACAAAACAAATCAATTTAATTGTCCCAATAAAGATTTTTATATAGGTTTATATGATTATTTAATTCAGATTTATGCTGTAAATCTAAGTGTTTTTGTTTGTTATTATTTAAGAATCACAGATAAAGATTTAAGAAAAGCTTTAGTTTCATTAATGAATGAAAACTTCAGAATTTTCGTTGAATCATTTAAAGGAACTATGAAAAATATTGATTTCCTTGAGTTACCAATGAAAGAAGAGAATTTTATAGTAGATAATATAAAATTAGGTAAAGGAATTGCAAAAAATAGAGCTTTATTAGAAAATATTTTTTCATTATTTGTTGCAATTAATCAAAAAGTTCCTATATTTATTGTAGGAAAGCCTGGTTGTAGTAAATCTCTAAGTTTCCAATTATTAAATAAATCAATGCAAGGAATTACATCTGATAATTCTTTCTTTAAAAATTATCCAAAATTAATGGTTAATTCATACCAAGGATCAATGGCAAGTACTTCAAAAGGTGTTGAAAACATTTTTCGACAGGCTCGTACTGTTTATGAAAAATTAGATGAAAAATACAAAAAAAATAACATTTCTATGATATATTTTGATGAAATGGGACTTGCCGAACATTCACCTAATAATCCATTAAAAGTTATACATTCTGCATTAGAATATGATGAAAATGAAGGTGATAAAAAAGTTGCTTTTGTAGGAATCTCAAACTGGATTTTAGATGCATCAAAAATGAATAGAGGTATATCTATATCTATTCCCGAGCCTAATCAAGAAGATAATATAGAAACTTCATTAACTATAGGAAAATCATATAATGAAAATTTGGCAAATAAATACAATATTTTTTTCCAAAATTTAGGTTTAACTTATTTTAATTATAAAAAATATTTAAAAGAAAAACATAATCGAGATGGAAAAGAAGATTTCCATGGGAATAGAGATTTTTACCATTTGGTTAAAAATGCTGCATTTAATATGGATCTAAAAGAAAAACAAAATGAATTAAATGAAATCATTTTACCAGATATAGGAATTTATAGTATTGAAAGAAACTTTTCAGGTATACAATTTGATGAGAATAAAACTTCACTTGAAATAGTTAAAGATATTTTTAAAAATATATATCCTGAGGTTAATGTTACAAGAGAATATAATGTTTTACAGAGAATAAAAGATAATATAAATGATTTAAATAGTAGGTATTTACTCGTTATATCTAAATCTTCAATAAGTAATTTTTTACTTTCATCAATATTATCTGAAGAAAATAAAGAATTTAGTTTTTATATTGGAAGTAAATTTAAATCTGATTTAAATAATGAAGAATATGCTTTAAAAGTCTTAAATAAAATTCAAACACATATGGAAAATGGAAATATATTAATTATGAAAGATTTAGGAACTGTATATCCTTCTATGTTTGATTTGTTTAATCAAAATTTCACTGTTTTAGGTAATAAAAATTATGCTCGTTTAGCAATTGGTTCATCTGTTAATACTTTTTCTTTTGTTAATGATAATTTTAGATGTATTGTAGATGTTAGTATTGACAAAATTAATGATGAAGAAGCACCTTTTTTAAATAGATTTGAAAAGCATATAATGTCATTTGAATATTTATTAAATAAAGATCTAATTGATGAATCTCAAAAAATAAAATCTACTCTTGATGAATTAATTAAATATAAAAATATTTATAAAGCAATTAATTACGATTTATCAAGATTATTGATTAATTGTAATATTGATGAAATTCAAGCACTAATGTACAAGGCTCTTAAAGAAGGAAAAAATGGAGATGAAATAACTAATTATATTTTAAGTAAAATATCTTTAACATTACCTCAGGATATTATTATTTCAATGATTAAATTAAGTAATTTTAAACAAAAAAAAAATTATTATAAAAAAATTCTTGAATTTTATGGAAAAGGAGTACATACTAATTTAGCCAGTTTCCTAAAAAATTTATCTCATAATAAAAATGTTGTTTATACTTTTAGTAATGGTTTAGATAAAATTGAAAATATTAAAAATATTAATAATAAATTATTAGGAGTAATAAATGAAGACAATATTACATATATAAAAATAACTTCTATAAATGATGAAAATGAATTAGAAAAGAAATTAGATGAATTCTTTAATGAAGATATGAATAAGGTGTGTATTATTCAATTTATGCCATATGAAGGAGATTATATGAATTATGTTAAATATTTAATTGAAAACAAGGAAAAAGATTATAAAAATACTAATAAAAAATGTTTTATTTTTATGGTTTATATGAGTAGAATATTACAAAATGATATAAAAAATTATCATAAAAAGACTAAAAATGAACAAAAAGAAATAGACAAAAAAAAATTAAATGAAACTTTAAGTTATATATCAGAATATTATCAAATATTTATAGATAATCTAAATGGAGAAGATGAATTATATATAGAAAAAATAGACCAAGCTAATAATAATTCCGAATTGATTAAATCAACTATTGATGTAGATAATGTATTGTGCTCAAATATTTTAACTTCTATTAGTTATTTGAATTATACAATATTTGCTCCATATAAAGGACTTAATAAAGATAATTATATAGATAAATTAATTAAATTTATAACTAAACATAAAAGATTAAGAATTTTGATGAATGAATGTATATTTAAGAATATAAAAGAAAAAAAAGGGGATATTATAGATAAATTGTATAGAGATAAAAATACTTTTGCTGGAGATGAAATAGATATTATATCTGTAATTAAAAAACAAATAATAAAAAGATATTGTTCAGAATTAAATTTAATGTTTTTCAAAGCTGAAAAAGAACAATTTTTCTCTTCTTTATTAACTAATGATATAGAAGAAAGTTTATGGAAAATTGAAAATGAAGATATAACACTTATAGAAAAAAATGCTAAATTTTATTTAGATCAATTCAAGTATGATGATGGTCTTACAAAAGTATATGAAAAATTTGGTCATAATAAAGTTGATATTATGTTGGGTATGAAATTGCCTGGAATAAAGCCAATATTAGATAGGATTTTAATACCTATAAATGAAATAACTAAAAACTATAGAGAAAATGAAAATGATTTAAGAGCTATTTTAGATGAAAAAACAAAAGATGAAGATATTAAAAGATATTTTAGATTATTAAATTTAAATGATAATTCAACAGTAAATATAATTAAAGGCGAAGAAAAATTTAAAAATATTGTTGAAAATAATAAAGAAGAAAAAAAAGAAGATAAAAATAAAGAAGATAAAAAAAATAAAGATAAATATAACAAAGAAAAACAAACATTTAATAAAATTTCGGATGAAATGACAAATAATTTAATAAATTCATATAAAAAAAACTCTCCTAATTTATGTATTATTGGAGGATTCGTCACTGATTCAGTTTTTTTTCCAGAATTAAATAATTTATATAGTACAATAAATGCAATAAAAAATAAATCAATACCAAAATTCAATCATATAATATTATTAGTTGATACATTTCATGAAAATAAAGAAAAATTAGAATTTGGAATTAAGGCATATAATTGGAGTGTTTCTTATCACTTAGATAATAATGAAAATGATTTATCATTAATGACATTTAAAAAAATTAATTATGAAATTGTTCAAAATTTAAATTTAAATTCTATAATTAATGAAAATGGTATTGAAAAATTCAATTTAGATTATAATATAAATAAAATAGATTTAAAAAATGAAAATATTATTAAAAATTTATGTGAAGAATTAAGTAAAATGAATGATATGAATCAATTAAAAGAAAAAAATGAACAAATTAATTACTTAAAAACACAATTAAAAATTTGTGAAAAATATTTGGAAATAATATCAACATATTTAAATGAAAATATATCTAATTTAAATAATGAAATTTTAAATAAAATTAATTATGTAATATCTATATTAAAACCATTGTTTGATAAAGAAGAAATTATTGATTTATTAAATAAAGAAGGTAATAAACATAAAATATTAAATGATATAACAAACATATTAAATATTCAAGTATATTTAACCGAAAAAATCAATAAATTAAATTTCTAATAATTTATAATAATATAAATAAAATATAATATATAAAATAATGAAAAACAATAATATTATTTAATTAAAAAATTTTTTTAACAAAATCTTTATATTTAAATTTTTCTTTAGCATCTATTACATCTTTTAATAAATCATCAGCTTCTTCGTTAGTTAATTTTGGTCCATAATCGGTTAATATAGTTTTTAATTCTTCATATGTTAAATATTCTTTTCCTTCTTTATCAAATGATTTAAAAGTTTCTTCTAAAGCTGATACAAATTCTTTTTGTTTAAATTTAATTGCTGCTATTCTTAAAAATGTAGGAAAATCTATATCATCTGTTTTTTCTCCTTGTAATCCTAAATCAACCATAACATTTTCAATTTCAATTTGTTCTACATCAAAATCTAAATCTTTCATTGCTAATTTAATATCTAAAACTGTAAGTTTTGCTTCACTGTCATTATCATCTCTTTTTTTATGATCATCGAAAACTTTTTTACATTTTTGTATTTGTTCAAAAGTTAATTCGTGAGCCATTAAAAATATTTATTATTAATATATTCAATTTAATTAATTTTAATTTAATTATTATTATATAAAATTAGAACAATATGAATAATAATTCTGAAAAAACTAATAAAGTTATTAAAATATGTTATTATACATTAATTGTAAAAATTTATTTATTATTTTAAAAATAGGCAATTGCAATTTTTTCATGTTTAGCTCGAAGTGATTTAAATGTTCTTTTAGGTTTAATTTTATTGTTATCAATAACAATTTATTACTATAAATATCCAAGATTGATAGAAAAAATAAATTTTCAATTATTAATAATTTTAATAGTGTTTGATTTAATATGGTTATTTATAATGTCTTTTGTGTGGAATCATGATAATGATGAATATAAAGTATATTGGAGAAGTTTAAGTACAATGCATAACATTGTTTATTATTTAGTATGGGTAGAAATTTTAATTAAATGTGGATTAGGATACTTATTTTACAAAAGTTTTATGAACAAAGGACAAGATTCAAAAAATTTATTTAATTTTAATTATAAAAATTTAGATAATGTTGCTTCAAATAATGATATTCAGCCTACCGGTAAGACAATATATTAATATAAATAGTTAAGAATTATTAATGTTTGTATTTTAAATAGAAAAAAAATAAAACAAAATTTTAAAATTTTGTTATTAATAATTTAATATAATATTTAAAATAATTTAAATAAATTTTTTTAATAAAATAATTAATTATTTTATAATATTTTAATTTAATTATTAAAAATTAAAACAAAAAAATAATAATTATATTTATATTAAATGGAATCATCAACAACTAACGATTCAACCCCTTCAAATAAAGAAAATGGGCCAAAAAAACTTGATAAAGAATATTATATTTATCCACATAAAAAATTAGGTAAAGGAGGATTTGGTCAAATAAATTTAGGAGAGAATATTTTAACAAAAGAAAAAGTAGCAATAAAAATTGAATTTTTAGTGACACGTAGTCATTTATATAGTGAATTTGAAATAATGAAAGATTTACAAGGATATGATGGAATCCCAAAAATATATAAATATATTAAAGCAAAAGAAAATAATTTTTTAATTATGGAACTTTTAGGTAAATCATTAGAAAAAATATTTTCATATTATCAAAGAAAATTTTCAATAAAAACAGTAATTCAAATAGCTTATCAAATGATAGAAAAAATTGAATTTATACATTCTAAAGGTTATATACATCGTGATATAAAACCAGGTAATTTTCTTATTGGAAAAGGAGATAATAAAAATAAAATTTATATAATTGACTTTGGTTTATCAAAAAGATATTTAGATAAATCTCTTAGAATTCATATACCCTATAAAGAAGGAAAGGGTCTTACAGGAACTGCCAGATATGCTTCTTTATTTACTCATTTTGGAATTGAACAATCACGTAGAGATGATATTGAATGTATTGCATTTAATTTAATTTATTTTGCAAAAGGAAAATTACCTTGGCAGGGAGTTCATGCAAAAAATAAAAAAGAAAAACATAAAAAAATAATGGAAAAAAAAGTTTCAATGACACCTGAAGATTTATGCGAAGGTTTACCTGATGAAATTCCAACTTTAATTAAATATGCGAGAAAATTAGAGTTTGATGAAGAACCAGATTATTATAATATAAAATTAATGTTTCAAAATTTATTAATAAAACTCGGATATCAAAAAGATCCTAAATTTGATTGGGAAAATGATGATAATTTTGATAAAGAAAATGAATCAGAAGATAGTAAAAATAAAGATAACTAAACTTTGTTTTTTTGTTAGATGTTTTATTATATTATATTAATAATTATAGTTTATTTTTTTAAACTTGTTATATAATTATTATATAATTATAATATTATTTATTTTTGATATCCATTAATTATTAATTATTATTATTTTTAATATTTATGATTTTTATTATAACTATTAGTATTAATTATAAAGATTATTAGTAATATATTTATAAAAAATAAAAATATATAATTTTATAAATAAATAATTATTATTATTTATTATTATATGAAAATATTATTTATATTTAATTTTTAAAATTTATATAAAAATATTTATTTTTAAATGATTAAAATAATATTATTATAAATTATTAAATTTTATTTTAAAAAAATATTATAATTAATATTTATAATAAAAAAAAAGAATATTATATAATGAAATTTTATTAAAACAAATTTAAAATATTTAATTATATTATTAATGAAAAATATAAAAATGAAACATATATATAGTCTTTCTATCATTTATATAAAAATTTAACTATTTTTGTTCTTTTTTTTAATAATTCAAATTTTAATGATATTTATTATTTTTAAAAATATTAACTAAGGTTCATCCAAAATTCAAAAATATTTCATTTAAACTTATAATTTAAATATATTATTGTTTTATATTTTTTAATTTTAATTTATATTAAATGTAAAAATTTTTCATAATTAAATTATTATATTTTATCATAAGTTAATATAATTTTATTAATTGTTTTTGTAAAACTAAATTATTATATTTATAATAAATATTTAACATTATACTAATAAAATTAATTATTTTTTGAGTGTTAATAAAAAATATTATGTACACAGAAGAAAATATAATTTCCAATAAAATAAATAGTGAAGAAAATTCTAAAAATACATCAGAAACGAATGAAATTTCCACAAAAAATAATAATAATTTTATAAATATATGTAAAAAATTTAAAATTGTTAAATACCAATGTCTTCATGGTTGTAATCATAGTTTTAAAACAAAAAGACAAAAAATTTTGCATCATTTTAAATTAGATAATTTTTGCCATGAAGAAAAAGTTAATATAATGAAACTTTGTCAAGAATATAATAACGCAATAGATATTTTAATACCTGATAAAAAAGAAAAATTAAAATTAAGTAGATATAAAAAAATACTAAAACAATATAATTATGTTTGTGAAAAATCATTAGATAAAGCACAAATAGAATCAATTATTCAATTGAAATAAATTATTATTAAAAAAATTCAAAATATTTTTATATTATTTTTAATATTAAAAAATTTTAATATAAATGATATTTGGATATCATTTTTTCATTGTTATATGAATATTATAAATTTTATTATATTATTATAGTTGTTTTAATAAAATATTTTATATGTGAATTATATTTATATTTTTAATTTTATAATTATGAATCAAGTTGTAAATTACAATTTGTGACTTATTGATGATTTAAATTTATAATTTTATAATACTTAAATAAATTATTATTATTAGGTTATTAATCAAAATAAATATTTTTAATATATTTTTAATTTAGATATTTAAGCACTTATAAATATTACATATTAATATAATAAAATAAATTTTATTTTTTTCAATTATATATATAAGATTAATAATTAATTAATTAATTAATTTAATATAATGAATTCATTTTTTAATTTATTTTTTTAATTATATATATATATTATATTTATATTTTTTTATTTATATAAATATATTTTTATAAAATAATAAATATTTATTTTATTTATTAAATTAATTATTATAAATATTTTATTAATTTATTTAAAGATTATTTTATCAAAAAAATTTAATAAGAAACAAGTTTTTATTTTTAAATTTCATAAAAAAATTTTTTTATTTTTCAATTTAATATTTTAAATATTATTAGTAAATTTTTATATAAGAAGATAATC
>JAEEGK010020153.1_pt1 | contig 14212 bp, 12 predicted proteins | sample 8958771 | NCBI WGS metagenome assembly JAEEGK01 (sample SAMN16246547, study PRJNA631951) | gut metagenome | biome: gut microbiome; feature: rumen; material: SC-attached | host: Bos | place: Iran: Karaj | collected 2018-10
GTTCTGGATGAGGGCTATCATGGAGTAGCCGCCGCCGAAGGTGAAGGCGCCAATGAGGAGGAACGTGTAGAAGAGTTCGAAAAACAGCATCTATTAGTAGTTAAGACTAATGGTTTTGTTTCAGCAAAGAATATATGTAGCCGAGGAGGGCGGCGGCGAGGACTACGAGGACGGGGTTTACGCCTAAGAGCCAGATGAGGAGGGCACTGACAATGGGTATCCATATGGTGCCCCAAGTGACTTTAGCACTGCGGGCGAGGGTGAAGACGGGGGCTGCGATGAGGGCGACAACAGCGGGACGGAGGCCGAGGAAGATGCGGGAGACGATGACGTTGTCGCGGAAGGCGCGGAAGAAGACAGCCAGCAGTAGGATGAATACTATCGGCATGATGATATTGCCCACGATGGCCGTAAGGGCGCCACGGAAGCCGCGGAGACGCTGTCCCACGACGGTGGCGATGTTGACGGCAAAGACGCCCGGCATGGCCTGCGATAGGGCCACCTGATCGAGGAACTCCTCGTCGGTGAGCCAGTGGTGCCGCTCGACGAGCTCGCGCTGCATCAATGGTATCATGGCGTAGCCGCCGCCGATGGTGAAGGCACCGACTTTGAAGAAGGACAAAAATATATCTCTATATCTGGGCATTTTTCTTAAACACCAGCGAGAGGAGGATGCTGAAGACGAGGATGCCGAGGATGACGGCGAGGGAGACGAGTGTGGGAAGGTGCCAGCCGAAGAATTCGCCGCCAATCATCTTGATTCCGATGAAGCACAGCAGCACACCGAGGCCGTAGTGGAGGAGCCAGAAGCGGTCGGCGACATCGCTCAGTAGGAAGAAGAGGGAGCGGAGACCCATGATGGCGAAGATGTTGGAGGTATAGACGATGACGGGGTTGCGGGTGACGGAGAAGACGGCCGGGATGGAGTCGACGGCGAAGATGATGTCGGAGAATTCGATGACCAGCAGCACGAGGAAGAGCGGTGTGAGCATCACCTTGGCGCCCTCACGGTGGAAGAAGTCGTGACCGTAGCTCTGCTTGGTGACGGGGAAATGCTTGGAGGCGAATCTGACGATGGGGTGGTTGGCGGTGTCTATCTCTTCGTCAGTTTGCGGACGGAACATCTTGACACCGCTGTAGATAAGGATGGCGCCGAAGAGGGCGAGCACCCAGGAGACTTTGGCGACGACGGCACCCAGGGCGAAGATGAAGATGAAGCGTAGGACTATGGCGCCGAAGATTCCCCAGAAGAGGACACGGTGGTAGTATTCTTTCTTGATGCCGAAGGAGACGAATATCATTATCATGACGAAGATGTTGTCGATGGAGAGGCTTTCCTCGAGGAAGTAGCCGGCGAGGAACTCGGAGAACATCTCGCGGCGGTAGGCGGTGAGGTCGGTGACGGTGTTGTCGGGAGGCATCATCCAGTCGCCAAAGAGGAGTACGAGGACAGCAAAGCCCATAGCGAGAGCTATCCAGATGGCAGTCCAGATGGCAGCTTCTTTGGCTCCCACAACATGGTCTTTCTTATGGAACACGGTGAGGTCGAGCGTCAGCATCACGACGACGAATATCATGAAGATAGCGAAGAATAGTCCGTTCATTTGTCTTGTTCTCTATGTTTAATTATAACGTTGATTTGGGGGTATGCATTGCGGAGCCAGGCAGCAATCTGCTCGGCGCAATAGACGGAGCGGTGCTGACCGCCGGTGCAGCCAAAGGAGACCATAAGGTTGGAGAAATGTCGTTCGAGATACTTGTCGACACTCTGGGTTACGATGGCTTTGACGTTGTCGAGGAAAAGATCGACGGCGGGCTCGCGCTGGAGGAATTCTATCACGGGACGGTCTTTGCCAGTGTATGTCTTGTATTCTGGATAGCGCCCGGGGTTGGGAAGAGCCCGGCAGTCGAAGATGTGGCCGCCGCCGTTGCCAGAGGGATCAGAGGGAAGACCCTGCTTGAAGCTGAAACTGCTCACGGTGACGGTGAGGGTGTTCTGTTCAGTATTCAGTTGGCTGGCGCTGGACTGCGTAGCATCATTGAACGCTGAACACTGAACGTTGTTCACTATCTTCTGCAGTTCTGGTAGGTAGGTAAGCAGGTCGGGGTGGCTCTCGATGAGGTGGCGGAGGTTGGTGAGGGCAAGTGGGATGCTTTGGAGGAAGTAAGGCTTACGTTCGTAGAGGCCACGGTAGCCGTAGGCACCAAGAGTTTGGAGGATGCGGACGAGGACATAGTCCCAGAAGTGTACGAGCCACTGCTGGCGTTTCTCTCCCTGGAAGTCGCGGACGTTGAGGTAGTGGTTGAGAAGGTCGGTGCGGATGACTTCGGGGAGGTCGCTCTTAGCACTGTAGAGCAGCGAGGCGACATCGTATTGTGCGGCACCGCGCCGACCGCCCTGGTAGTCGATGTAGTAGAGAGTGGGTGATGAGGAGTCGGTAGTTACCATTATATTCCTCGGGTTGAAGTCACGGTAGAGGAAATAGTCGGTGTCGGCGGAGAGGAGCCGCGTGATGAAGTGTTCGAAGTCGTCCTCGAGGAGTTCTTCATCAAAGGGAATATGAGCCAGCTTGAGGAAGAAATACTTGAAGTAGTTCAGGTCCCAGAGGATGGAGCGGCGGTCGAAGGCGGGGCGTGGATAAGCGACGGAGAAGTCGATGTCGGCGCCGGCTTGCTGGATAGAAGCAAGGTCGCTGAGAGCTTGTCGGTAGAGGGTAAGTATTTCGGCGTCGAATCCCCTACCCTGCCGTTTCTTCTCAAAGAGAAGGCCATAGAGAGTCTGGTCGCCGAGGTCCTGCTGTAGGTAGTGGCGGCGGTCGTCGGCTACGGCGTATAGCTCGGGAACCGGCATCCCTTTGGCGAGGAAATGGTGGGAGTAGGCGAAGAAGGCCTCGTTTTCGCGGAGGTCGTCAGCAATGGCGCCCACACAATGCTTGGTTGCACCGATGAGACGGTAGTAGCGGCGAGACGAGCCGCCTGCGCCGATGGCGAGGCATTCGGTGCAGGGTTCGCCGGCCCATTGGGCGAACATGTCTTTGAGTTGCTCCATTTTTACTCGGCCTGCTGCTCAGCGGGGGTCTCGGGGGCTTGTTCCTCGTGCTGTGCGCGGACTTCGTCAATCATGCGGCATTTGCCAGAGAAGGTGGCGCCAGGCTCGATGGAAAGCTTGTTGATGAGAATGTCGCCGCGAACACGGGCGGAAGTGTGGAGCGAGAGGAGCTCTTTGACGGAGAGATTCCCGTTGACGGTGCCGATGATGTTGGCATTTTGACAGAGGACGTTGCCGTTGACAACGCCGGAGTCGCCGACAACGAGTTTGCCGTTGAGCTGGATGTTGCCCTGAAGGGTGCCGTCGAGGCGGAAATCGCCGGAAGCGATGATGTCGCCCTTGATGGTGGTGCCATCGGTGATGATGTTGATGGCAGTGGATTCGGTTTCGGGTGTTTTAGCCATAATGTTTATTATTTTTGATTATTGATTATTTCGTTCATCATTTGTTATAGTATTTGCGGAAGAAAGCGAGGTAGGCTTGGATGTTCTTGCGGTTGTAGAAGGTGGCGTAGTTCTGGGTGGAGATGATAAAGTGGGTATAGTCGGTTGGGGCGTATTGCTGGAGGGGACTTTCGGACGAGGAAAGGTGGCGGTAGTAGCCAAGGGCTTCGTCGGCGTTGGTGAAGCGGTGGACGGTAATAATCTGAGTGGTGTCGGTGAAGAGTGAGGCGTTGGCGCGGTAGCCGTTGTTGGCATAGTATTGGCTGTTGAAGTCAGCGAGACGGTATTGTAGTTCGGTGGCCTTGACGGTGCGGTCGTTGACGATGATGACGACGTAGTGCTGCTGGTTCTCGCGGTAGCGGTAGATAAGTGCTTCGGAGGGAAGTTCGTCGTTTTCTGCGTTAGGTGTTTCTGTGTTAACCTTTTTCTCTGGTTGTTTGACGCGTTGTTCGTCAGCGGAGGTGATTTCTTCACTTTTCTCGTCGGAGAAGTTGTTGCTATTGCGGATGAGGTTGAGTTGTGCTTGCGCAATGGGGACGATAGAGTCGTTCTGGGGTGCGGTGGAGACGATGGACTGGAGAAGCGTGATGGCGTCGCTGGTATTACCCTGACGGGCGAGTGCAAGTGCGCGCCAATAACGGAATTTAGGAAGTTTGGGATGGTCGGGGTAGTTCTCCTCTGCTTGGTCGGCGAGTGCGATGAGTGCAGAGTAACGTTGGCGGTGATAGAGGTCGTAAAGTTCAGCGTAGCCGTCTTCTACACGTTGCTGCCGCTGGATGAGCTCTTTGTAGTATTCGTTGTCACGGATGAGGTTGGCGAAGTCGGAGTCAGGGAATCCCATGAGGACGATGTCGCGGTAGTAGTTGGCTTGCGGGGTGTTGCCCTGTCGGTCGTATATGCGGTAAAGCATGTAGAAGGCTTGGACGGTTTGCAGATTGGAAGTGTAGTCTTTGGCGAGGCGGAGATAGCATTCAAGAGCCTTTGGAGTATTGTTGATGCCGTCATAGAAGATGTATGCGGCGCCGAGGAGACTGATGGCGGTGAGGGAGTCGATAGAGTCGAGCTGCTGCTGGGTTGTGGGTAGCTCTTTGAGGTAATAGGCAACAGCATGGGGGTCGGATGGATCTCCGAGTTTGGTGTTTTGTTTTGACTGTTGATTGTTCAGTGTGTCGGTGGCAATAGTGTCGGTCGGGGTCTCGTCAGAAGTTTGCTCTTCGGGGATGAGCATGGAGAGTGTGGGTTTGTTGGAGAGACACCAGAGGTCTTCAAGGGCGCGGAGTCCCCAGCGCTGACGGAAGGTTTCCTTACCTTTCTGGACGGTGTTGGCGTTGTAGAAGTACCAGTCGCCGGAGAGGGTGTTCTGCTGGGCTTTGGATTCAGCCATCATCTCTTGAAGCAGTTGGCGCTCTTTGGCTTCTTTTTCCTGACGGCGAAGGGTGTCTATCTTGGCGTTGATGAGTGCGAGACGCTCGTTTTCAGGGAGGGATGCGACGGCGAGGAGACTGTCGCAGCGGGTATATACGCGGGTGAAGGTAACGAGTTCGGTGAGGATGTTGTGTCGGCGCTTGACAGAGGCGTATTCTGGGTGATTAGCGCTGATATTGAGCATTGCTGTGTCGTAGTAGCGCTGGGCGAGGTCGTAGTTTTCGTAGATATCGTAGAGGACTTCTCCCATGCGGATGGAGGACTGGGCACGTTGAGCTTTGTTGGTTGTGGAAACGGCGACGGAGCGGCGGTAGTTGTCACAGGCGCGTTTGGCATCTTTCAGGCCGAGATACATCTCGCCTTTGGCGTAGTAGATCTGGTCGCGGTATTCTTCGTTCTTCTTGTCCCGGAGCATGTTGTCGAGCTGACGATCGAGTTTGGCGATGTCGGCTTGTGAGAAGGATGCGAGGTCGGCACAGGAGGCTTCGCCGAGTCGGGCGTTGAACTCCATGACGTATTTGGGATTGTAGGATAGTACTTTGCGGTAGTATTTGGCGGCGACGGGGCGACGGTCGAGTTTCTGGTAGATCTGGGCGAGGAGGAAGGTAAGTCGGGCTTTGGTGTCGCTGTCGTGTGAGACGTCGAGCGCCTGCCGAATGTATTCGACGGCTTTCTTATATTTTCCTTGAGGGATGGTGGCCTCGACCATGGCGAGGTAGAGCTTCTCCCGTTGCGAGCGGTTAAAGTTGCCTTTGGCGAGGTTCTGCACGAGTTGGTCGAGGGCGGTTTCGGCTTCGGTGTAGCGTTTATCACGGACGAGGCAGCGAGCGAGGAGGATAGCCCCTTGGTCGCCGGCGGGGGTGCCGGAGAACTGGGAGATGAGGATGTTGGCGGTGTTTACTGTGGAAGGATAGTCTTGTTTGTAGAATGTGGCATAGGCAGTGAGGAGGTAGCATTCCTTGATGTAAGGGACGTGCTCTTCGCCTTTGACGAAGATGCTGTGCTGCTTGATGCCTTTGATGCCTTTCTCTATGGCGCGGTCCATCTCGGGGTTGACGCTGCGGGCATTCTCTTCGGTACCGAGGTTCTCGACAGGGATGAGCTGGGTGTAGTCGTCGACGGCGGCGGCGAGTAGTTTCTGTTTGCCGGCTTTGAGGCTCTCGTTGCCGTTCCACCAGACGTTATAGTGGCAGTTGAGGTTGTGGTACTGCACATTGGCCCATTTGGCCTTCTGTGTGGAGCAGGAGGCAAGAAGCGCTACGGCTATAATGGGTAATATGAGCTTAATGCGTCTGATGGTAGTTTGAATTATACGTTGAATCGGAAGTGCATGATGTCGCCGTCCTGGACGACATAGTCTTTGCCTTCGATGGCTATCTTGCCGGCTTCGCGACATTTGGCTTCGGAGCCGAGGGTAACATAGTCGTCGTATTTGATGACTTCGGCGCGGATGAAGCCACGCTCGAAGTCGGAGTGTATAATGCCCGCTGTCTGAGGAGCTTTCATTCCTTTCTTAAAGGTCCAAGCGCGGCACTCTTTGGGGCCGGCGGTGAGGAAGGTCTGGAGGCCAAGGAGGCGGTAGGCGGCTTTGATGAGTCGGTTGACGCCGCTCTCCTTGAGGCCGAGGTCTTCGAGGAACATCTGCTTCTCCTCGTAGGTCTCTAGTTCGGCGATGTCGGCCTCGATGCCGGCACCGATGAGGAGCACTTCTGCGTTCTCGTCCTTGACAGCCTCTCGAACGGCATCGGAGTACTTGTTGCCATTGATCACCGAAGCCTCGTCGACGTTGCAGACGTAGATGACAGGCTTGGTGGTGAGGAGCATAAGGTCGCGGGCCACTTCAGCCTGGTTGTCGTCGAGTTGTACGGTGCGGGCACTCTTTCCGGTAAGGAGGGCGTCGCGGTAGAGGTCCATCACTTCAACGAGTTTCTTGGCGCGGGCGTCGCCACCGGCTTTTCCTTTCTTGACCTCCTTGTCGTAGCGGTTCTCGATGGTCTCGAGGTCTTTGAACTGCAGCTCGGTGTCGATGGTGAGCTTGTCACGCACCGGGTCGATGGTGCCGTCGACATGGGTGATGTTGTCGTCGTCGAAGCAACGAAGCACATGGATGATAGCGTCACAGTTGCGGATGTCGGCGAGGAACTTGTTGCCCAGTCCCTCCCCTTTCGAGGCTCCCTTGACGAGACCTGCAATGTCGACTATCTCGACGGTGGCGGGTACTACGGAGGCCGGACGCTCAATCTCCACTAGCTTGGCCAGACGCTCGTCGGGGACAGTGATGACGCCTACATTGGGTTCTATGGTGCAGAAGGGGAAGTTGGCCGCCTGTGCTTTAGCGTTGCTCAGGCAGTTGAAGAGGGTTGACTTGCCGACATTGGGCAGACCCACTATACCACATTGGAGAGACATTGTTTACAGTTTACGGATTAAGGTTTACGGTTTACGATTGACGATTGACGGTTTACAGTTCATTTTCGATTAGGTATTGGTTGCGGGTGGAGGAGTTGCGGCAGACGAGTTCACCGATGAATCCGGCGAGGAAGAGCATGGTGCCCATCAGAATAAACAGCATGGAGACATAGAACCAAACGCTGTTGGTGAGCGAAATGTGGTTACAGAGTTTCAGGATGCAGAGCACCACGAAGGCTGCGAATCCCAGCAGGAAGGCGCCGCTGCCGACGAGACCGAAGAAGTGCATGGGCTGCTTGCCGAACTTCGACATGAACATGATGCTCATCAGGTCGAGATAGCCGTTGACAAAGCGGTTCATTCCGAACTTGGTGACGCCGAATTCGCGCTTGCGGTGTTGGACCACCTTCTCCCCTATCTTGCTGAAACCGGCCCACTTGGCGATGACGGGAATATAGCGGTGCATCTCGCCGTAGACCTCGATGCTCTTCACCACCTCGTGGCGGTAGGCTTTCAAGCCGCAGTTGAAGTCGTGCAGGTATATGCCGCTCATGCGGCGGGTGGTCCAGTTGAACAGCTTGGAGGGGATGTTTTTGGCAATCTTCGAGTCGTAGCGTTTCTTCTTCCAGCCGCTGACGAGGTCGTAGCCCTCCTCCTTTATCATGCGGTAGAGTTCGGGCACCTCGTCGGGCGAGTCCTGCAGGTCGGCGTCCATGGTGATAACCACGTCGCCGTCGGCGGCGGCGAAGCCGGTGTTGAGTGCGGCGCTCTTGCCGTAGTTGCGGCGGAACTTAATTCCGCGGTAGGCGGGGTTGGCGGCATGGAGCTGCTCGGTCACCCGCCAGGTGGGGTCGGTGCTGCCGTCGTCCACTATGATGACTTCATAGCTGAAGCCATGCTCTTTCATGACGCGGTCAATCCATTCCGCCAGGTGCGGCAACGACTCAGCCTCGTTATATGAGGGTACTACGATGGATATGTCTTTCATTGTTGTTTGTGTTTTATTTCCGGTTTTTCGTTTCTAAAGAATATGGCCATAACGAAGGTGCCAAAGCAGCCTAGCAGGAGCATTTCCACTGCGGCGACGATGCCCCAAAGGGCGGCCCAGTAGTGCAGTTGTGGGTCGAGGAGGGTAACTTCCTGGCCGGTCATGGTGGCGGTGAAGAGTACCGTCTGTTGTTTGTAGAGCAGTCCGATGCCCCAGAGGAGGAGTCCGTAGACTATGGCGGCGACGGCCGAGAGGCCCATGCCGAAGAGCATCAGTTCTTTCAGCGTCACTTTTTTGTCTTCAAGGCTGTTGCGGTAGTAGGCTGCCATCAGGAAGATGGCCACCAGTAGTATGGCGTCGCTGACGTAGGATGCAGGACTTTCCAACGGCCGGTTCATGAGCAGCCGCACGAGGACGTAGGCGGCGAGCAATAGGCCTGTCACCGCCCCGCAACGCAGGTAGGCGCGGCGGTAGTTGCCGTGGATGGTGCTGGAATATCGGTGGAAGATGCTCATCTGACGTTGGCTTCGAGGGCTTGTTTAATTTTGCGTTTGAGTTCAAGTGTCTGTTTCTCGACGACTCCTTGTTTGTCGGGGCGGTAGAGGTCGGCGTAGCGCACCTGGCCGAGGGAGATCTTGGGTGAGGAGAGGTCGCCGCGCACATCGACGCCCACCTTGGCGAGCAGGGGATTCTTCAACAGTTCCACATGGTAGCCGCACTGGTTGTCGAGGGTGTGTTTGCCCGAGGCGCAGAGTTGGTATTTGCCGATGTTGAGCAAGAAGGGGAAGACCTCTATCTCTTTGCGGAAGCAGGTCATCTCGACATCGAGACTGTCGATGCGTATCTTGTTGTCTTTGTCTTTCCAACTCTTGAACTGCATGAGTTTGGCAATCTGGGCGATGGTGTTGTTGTCCATCACGGTGAGGTCGCGACCGCTGATGGCGGCGGAGCCGAGCAGCGAGCTCATCTTGGGCTGGTAGCGTGCGTCGAGGAAGGTTTCGGCGGCGAGGTGGAAGTTGGCGTTGCCGCTGAAGGCGGCGAGCATGGGCACGAGGGTGTCGACGGTGGGGATCATGTCGAGGAGTTCGTCGATCTGGATGTCGAGGAGGTGGAAGTCGAGGGCGACGAAGAGGTTGTTGGGCCGCGGGGAGCGATAGAGGGCGGAGAGTTGCATGGTGGCGGCTTTGCAGACGAAGCCGATCTGGTCGAGGATAGCGGTGCCGTCGTTGATGGTGACGGCGCCAGCGAGGTCGTTGAGGTCGTTGCCGAAGGCTACACAGCGTTTGATGTGGGTGTGGAGCGTGAGGTCGACGTCTTTGGGGACGATGAAGGGGTTGGCTTCGGCGGGCACGTTGTCTTCCTGGCGCATCTGTTCGAGGGAGTCGGGGTCGGAGCCGATGCCGCTGATGAGGCTGATGAGCTGGTCGACGTCGGAGTAGCCGGAGGTGAAGTTGAGGTCGGCGCGCAGGATATCCTCATGGTCGAGCCATTTTTCTAGATTGTCAACGGTGCCGTAGAGCTGGAAGTCGCTGTGTCCGAGTTTGACTTCGGCGGTGCGCAGGTTGGCGCCTTTGGGACTGTAGGCAAACGAGAACTGGGAGAGGCGCACCGCGTCGGGCAGCGAGGGCATGTAGAGCACAGCGCCGTGCAGATTGACGTCGACGTCGGGGTTGTACTGGCGGAGGATGTTCTGCTGTGTGGAGTCGAGCCGGAGGGAGCCTTTCAACTGGAGCGCTTCGAGGGAGACCATCATGGAGTCGATGTTGGCCTCGGTCTCCCCCACCTTGATATTGAAGGCGGCGGCGATCTGCTCCTTGAGGGGGTTGTTGATGCCTGCATCGATGGCGGCATTGACCAGTTCGGCCTTGAGGGAGCCGTTTTCGACTATCCACTTGCCGCTGCCGGTGATGTTGGCATCGGCCAGACGGCCCTTGTGAGCGGTGGCGGGCATGCGGAGCGCGAGGTTGAGTTCGGGGGCTTCGGCGTGGAGGCTGTCGAGGGTAAAGTCGAGGTCTTTCAGCTTGACGGTGGCGTCGGCGGTCATCTGCTCCAGCGCCATCTTGGAGAGCTGGCTGAGTTTGAAGCCCACCTTGGCCTTTATGTCGGCCTTTCCGGCGGCCGAGAGCTTGAGGGTGTCGGGCAGGAAAGGCTCGGCGTCAGCCAGGGGGCCGTCGGCCTTGAGTTTGGCGTCGATGCGCATGTCGCCCAGCAGGTCGCCGATGTTGCCGTCGAGGGTGAGGTCGGTGTTGAGCGCATGGGCACGGAGGCTGTTGACACGACCTTTGCTGACGCCGCCCTTGCCGAGGTCGAGGTCGGCCTGGAGGTCGGCGTTTATCCTGGTCACCTTGCAGGGCAGCGCCTGGGGGTAGCTGAAGCGGCCGTCGGCCAACAGGACTTTGGCCGCGATGAGGGGTATGGTGGTGTCGGTGAGGGTGCCGTGGGCGGTGGCTTCAAGCTTGAGCTTTGCGTCGAGGTCCATGCCTTTCTTCCAGGAGGTGTATTCCGCCGGCAGGATGGCCAGCAGGGGCTCCGCCTGCCATTCATCGTCGGTGGCCAGCGCGGCGTGTATCTCCATGGGCTGGGTGTCGGTAGCCAGCTGGAGGGTGCCGCCGAGGGTAAGCGCATAGTCGTCGAGTTTCAGTCGGCTGCCGTCGAGCAGGGTGAAGAGCATCTGCTGCAGGTCGGCCTCAAAGGGCACCGAAAGCGAGAGCAGGTCGTGTTTCGACGCCTGAAGGGTTTCGTTGATCATGTCGTTGAAGCGGCCTTTCTTGAGGTTCATCTTCAGCTGCCCCTTCACTTTGTCGAGGTTTCCGTCGGCTTTGAGGGCTATCGTTGGTTCGTCGAGTACCGCGTAAATCTGGGTCTCACCGTTGCTGTCGACGGTCGTCAGCATCATTTTGTCGGTCTGGAGGTCCAGGTCGGCGTCCACCAGGCCGGCGGTAAGCGTGCCTTTCACATTCAGGTCCAGATCCGTTGCTTCGGCATAGAGGCCGTTCTTGTCGTTCTGCAGTTGTGCGCAGAGGTTGCTGATGCTCACCCGCTTGAGGTCCATCTCGGGCAGGCTGTCGAGGCTGAAGGTGCTCGACGTGGTGTCTTCATCACCCTTCGGAAAGATGTCGAAGTTGCTCTGGCCGTCTTTGTCGATATAGAGGCAAGCCTGCACGTCGTCCACCAGCACCTGGTGCACAATCACCTTGTTTTCTTTCATGAAGGCCTTCACGTCGACGCCCAGCGTCAGGCTGCCGATGTGGGCCACAGTGTCGCAGAGGGCTCCTTCGACGGCGTTGACCAGATAGACGTTGTCAATCTTCAGTCCCGCGTCCGGGAACGTCTTGAAGAGTGTCAGGTCCACCTTGTCGAAGTGGCTCTCACACAACACATAGTTGCCCGCCACGCGGTTTACAATCTTCGTCAGCTGGCTCGGCGTGAACACCAGCCACAGCACTACGGCTGCGGCGAGGACTATCACTCCCAGCAGCGAACCCACGGAGATGAGTGCTATCTTCCACCCTTTTTTCATTTTCCCTTAGACACTTTGTTCAACGTATAGGTGAGTCCGAAGGCGTCCTCCCATTTCATGGTGGTGGAGCTGATTTCGGTGACGGTGTAGTTTTTAGGCACAAACTGGTTGCCCATCTCGCCCGAGCTGACCATCCGCAGTTCGTCGTCGTTCGCTATCTCCCAGGTGAATCGCAGGTTGCTTTCGCTCTCGCTGATGTCCTCGCTCTCGTCCCAAGTCACACCGGTATTGTCGCTGTCGTAGCGCCAGTATTCGCGAGTGTTGTTTTTCACCCATACACCCACCACCTGACCTTCGCTGACGTTGATGTGCACCACGCGTTTCTTGCAGCCCGCAAGGCCGCCCAGTGTCAGCGCGCCTACCAGCGCCCAAATGATATATCTCTTGTTTTTCATAGTCCGTTGCTCATTATCCTTCATTCTTCGCTTCCCCTTCGGGTTCATCGTTCGTCACTGAATAAATCTCACCCAGTGTGCGTCCCTGTTCGTCGTAGTCCATGCCGTAGCCCACGATGAAGTCGTTGGCTATCTCGCGCCCTATATAGTCCACGCGGTAGTGTCCCTTGAAGCATCCCGGCTTGAACAGCAGAGTGCATAGCCTCACGCTGCGAGGGCCTTTCTTCCGGGCCTCCTCCAGCACATGTTCCATTGACAGGCCGCTGTCCACCACATCCTCGACCACCAGCACGTCGCGTCCCTTGATATCGTCGGGAAACGGCAGGCTGCAGTTCACCGTGCCGGTGCTCTGCATGCCGCTGTAGGAGCTGTAGCGGACAAAGTGTACTTCGGCGGGGACGGTCAGCTGGCGGGCTAGGTCGGCGGCGAACATGTAGGCGCCCGTCAGCACAGGACAGAGCACCAGGTCGCCGTCGGCATAGTCGCGGCTCACCTCCCGGGCCAACCTTGCCACGATGCTTTCCAATTCAGCCTTTCCGATGTATGGCGCAAAGTTCTTGTCTTTAATCTGTATCATCGCTGGCCTCCATTGCTATGCGCAGTCCGTAATACTCTGTCTTGCCGGTGGGCACATACCATCCACGGTCGAACACGGCGCAGGCTGGCGAGGTACTGTTGTAGTGACCGCCGCGCAGTATGCGGCTGTCGCCGTCGCGCGGACCCCGCGGGTCCTGTTGCTCGTCGGCGCTGTAGTTGCCCATCCAGTCGGAGCACCATTCCTCCACGTTGCCACTCATGTCGTACAGTCCCAGTGCGTTGGGAAGCAGCCGGCCGACAGGATGTGTGTGGCCGTCGCTGTTGATGCAGTACCAGGCATAGTCGCCCAGCCGGTTACGGTCGCACCCGGCGAAGGGCTGGCCGTCGGCTTTCTGCCCTCCCCTCGCGGCATACTCCCACTCGGCCTCTGTCGGCAGGCGGAAGCGCCGTCCGGTCATCTGGCTCAGGAGGGCTGCAAACTGCTGGGCGTCGGCCCAGGTCACCTGCTCTACGGGCAGCGAGTCGTTGCCGGTGAAGTTCGAGGGGTTCTCGCCCATGACGGCTTTCCACACCGCCTGCGTCACCTCGTGGCGGCAGATGTAGAAGCCGCCCACGCTGACGCGGTGCTCAGGCCGGGTGTACTCATACTGCTTGGCCACGCCTTTGGCGTCGTTGCTGCCCATGGTGAACGAGCCTCCTTCCACCCACACCATCTCTATCGTCACCCCGTCGGGCAAAGACACCGTCAGCACGCTGTCCTGCGACAGCGCCTTCATAGGCACAATAAGCCCTATAAGAGTTGCAAGTCCTATGAGCAGTCTGGTCACTCGCCGTGGTCCTTACTCCATTGTTCAGGGTTGAGGCGCCAGGCGGCAAGGCTGTCGAGGGCGTCGGGGTTGATGAACTGCTTGTCCTTCGCCACGCCGATGAGCGTGTCGTAGTCGGTCAGCGTCATCAGCTCCACCTTCTCGTTGGCGAAATTGTCGGCGGCCACCTGCAGGCCGTAGGTGAAGATGGCGGCCATGCCTTTCACCACGCAGCCTTTCTCACGCAGTGCTTTGACGGCGATGAGCGAACTCTTGCCGGTCGACACGAGGTCCTCGATGACCACCACGGACTGCCCCGCGTGGATTTCGCCCTCGATCTGATTGGTCAAACCGTGGCTCTTCTGCTCCGAGCGGACATACACGAAGGGCTTGCCCAGTTCCTGCGCCACCAGGGCGCCCTGGGCTATGCCTCCCGTCGCCACACCGGCGATGACGTCCACATCACCCCACGTCTCGTTGACGATCTCCGTGAAGCGCTGGCGGATGAAAGTGCGTATCTCGGGGTACGAAAGTGTTACCCTATTGTCGCAATAAATGGGCGATTTGCGGCCCGACGCCCACGTAAACGGGTGCTCGTTGTTGAGCTTTACCGCTTTCACTGTCAATAAGAAATTAGCCG
>JAEEGK010020155.1_pt1 | contig 14211 bp, 12 predicted proteins | sample 8958771 | NCBI WGS metagenome assembly JAEEGK01 (sample SAMN16246547, study PRJNA631951) | gut metagenome | biome: gut microbiome; feature: rumen; material: SC-attached | host: Bos | place: Iran: Karaj | collected 2018-10
TTTTTTAAATTTATAAATAACTAAATTGAATTTATATGTTTCTGATAAATTTAATAATCCTTTCACAAAAAAATTTATTTGAAAATGAAAAAAACAAAGAAGAACAAAATGAAGAAAGTTTAATATATAGACCATTATTAGATTTAAAAATAAAAGACAAAGACAAAGTTTTAGGTATAGAAACATTAAAATTAAATGTAAATCTATTCTTAATTATAATTCATAATTTTTGTTTATCATATATATTTTTTCAAAATATCAATATACATTTCAATAATATATTTTTCTTCATTGATAATATAATTGATATTATCAAAATCAGTTTTAATACTTTCATAATATATTTTTTTTTCAATTAATTGATTAAATAAAATATTTGCTGCATCTTTAATATTACATTTTTCTTTATTAGCAATTTTATCTAATTTTTGTAAAACATCTTTATCATTTGAAGAATTAAAACTAAAAGTGAAAGATTGACCAGAGACTAAAATATGAATTGTAACATGATAAATATTATCTTTAATAACAAATCCATAATAAGAATATAATGCAATATTATTTTCTTTGCCATAAAAATTAATAATTTCATTTCCTTTTTCAATATCTTTAATAGCAAATACTGTCATTATATTTTTTAAATCATTAAAATTAAACCAAACATTATAATTATTCCCATGATTTAATAAATCAATATATGGAACCATTGAATTTACTTCTTCAAAATAAGAACCTCTTCTTCCAAAATTTCTTGATGAAACTAATATAAATGATTCAATAAATGTATCCATTAAATTTTGTGATTTTATTATTTTCTTTACTGGAGATAAACTCTTTTGAAAAAACATTTCTCCAATTCTAATCCTTTCACCTAATTCAGATTTTGATAATTTTATTTTTATTTCTTCAGGTAAATATAAAAAATAATCTTTTTTTATTATTTTAGGGAAATAATTATAATAAGGAGATCAAAATCAAATATTTCATATTCTAAAGCATAAGCATCTCTACAAATATTATTCATTAGTTTATTCATAGAAGAAAGTATAATTGAATTAGGGATTATAATTATTTTTTCATCTTTATATATCTTTTCTTTTGCTATTATATATCTATTTGATTTATCATTTTCAATAGGATATAATTTTGGTGAAATATATCCTCCATTTTTAGTAATCCAGTTTACTAATTCTAAATATTCTTTTGAAGGAGAATTTAAACAAAATTCCTTAAAAATTAAAAAAAGAAAAAGACTATAAAACTTTTTCATCAATTTTTAAATAATTTAAAAATATTTTTCAATTAATAAAATATACTTAAATTAATTAATATTTTATTCTTGATTATTTACCTTGTCAATTCCTATATTTTGAAATGATAAAATAATATTTTTGAAGAAAAAATTCAGAAAAACAATAAAATCAAACATTAATATTGGAAAATAAAAATAATTAATTTTTTCATTTAAAAATAATATATTAATCCCAAAATTCATTTTAATTAATACAGATTTAAGAAAATAAGAATTTAAAATAATTTATATATTTTTCATTCATATTTTAAAATAAAATAAAAAAGTATTATAATTTCTCATATTAAAATATAAAATAAAATATATAATATAAAAAGAACTTTTGTTTTATATAAAATTTTATAAAATAAATCAAAACAAAATATCAAATATAAAAAATATAAAATTGGAAGTTGATCAAGTAATTAAGCATTAATAATTCAATCAACTTGTAGAAATAAATACCTAAAATAGTATAAGCATCAGGTAATAATGGAATATTTGGAAATAATTTAACTATATATACCTTAAATCCAATATTGAACTTAAAATTAAAAATAATTTAAATCTCAGTGATACAGCATTTTCATAAAAACCAAATTTTCTGAAAAGGATTTAGCAAGGATTTTTTAAGGGAATACTAAGAAATAATTTATATATTATATATATTTTCTCCATATGAATAGATAATTCATATATTAATCATAATGAAAGATATATATGAAAAACAATATAAATTAATGTAATTTAATTATTTCGAAATTTTTTAGATTCATAATAACCCAGATACTCATTTAAATATATATTTCAAAAGAAAAAATAAAGTTCCTATGATTGGAGATTCAAATCATAATATTGAAGAAGTAAAACAATAAAATGATATTCTTAAAAATAGAATATAAAATTATTAATAGTTCAAAATCATTATAGTTTATTAATTAACTCATCTGACAATTTAGGACTATTAAAATATTGACAAGAAGATATGTTAGGTAAATAATATTCAAATTCCTATTGATTGGGATATTTCTAAAAGATTTCTTCCTGATATTATTGTTATTAAAATTAACAGATTGATAAATATAAATTAAAGGTTTTCAATTTTCTAACTCTTTTAAATTCACCTAATTTTCCAATAATGTTAATAATATTAGTCTTATATTGTATGAATGATTTTTTAAAATTAAATTCAAGGTTTTATTGTATTATTAAATTATTATTTTATTTTATCTTAAAAGAATTTTAAATAATATAAAATTAAAATATATTTTTTATTTATTTTCCAGAAAATTTTCTATATTATTTTTTATATTTTTTTTATATTCTTCATTTGCTTTTTCTCTTATTTCATTAAATCTTAATATCATATCAATACTTTTAATATTAAAATTAATAAGATCTAAATTAAATTTTAATCTTCCTTTTAAATGTTCTTTAATAGACATCATTAAATTTACAATAGTTTTATCATTAGAAATTTGATTTTGATATAAAAAAGAAAAAAAAATAATACATCTTGCAATTAATTCAATTTCAATATTATTTCTAATATAATATTCAAAATAATAAAGTAATCTTTGAAAATAAGTATAAGGAATATTATTTAAAGAACTTTCTAACTCACTCATTCTAATTTTTTTAATAGTATATAACATAAATTCAAAAATATTCATTCCTAAAAATAATAAACTTTTCTTTGGTTTTTCTGGTATTTCTAAATTATAAATTTTAACACTTTCAATTTTATTTTTATCTTTACTATTAATAATTTCTAAAGTTTTATAATATTCTTCTAAAGCAATTTCATATTGATAAACATCATTTTTATATTGATCACATAAATTTAAAGCATCCATAATTTCTTCTGCAAATCCAATATTATCCATTCTTTTTTTAATTGGAATAATAGTATCAATTTCTTTATTTAAAGGATTAATTAAAAAATCTTTTTTCTCAAAATCTTTTTCAGTTTCTTCATTAATTAATTTTTCTATTTTTTCTTCTTGAGTAAATTTTGGTATAATTTGTTCTTCAGTTATATCAAAAATTTTAATTGAAAAATCACCTGAAACTGAAATAAATTGTGTTCCTTCTTTATTAATATCTAACCAATAAATAACATCATAAAAAATATTATCAGAATATTCATAAATTAATTGAAATAAATCAGCATCATAAAATTTAATAGTTCTATCTTTAGAAGCAGCTAAAAAAAAATGAGTTAAATTAAAAAATTTAATACAAGTTAAACTGTCATTATTTTCTTTAAAAGTTTTATGACAATCTCCAAAATCCATTCCCCAAATTTTTATATTTTTATCAATTGAACAACTTATTAATAAATTATTATCAGAACTTATATCAAAACATGTTATTGGCATTTTATGACCATATAAATTTAAAAATAATTTTTGAGAATCTTCAAATATTATTTTTATTGAATTATCCATTAAAGAATATACTAAAAATTTTTTATTTGGAGATATTAAACAATATGTTATTGAATCTAATAAATTTAATTCATTATATAATTCAAAAGATATTTCATTTTCATTTGAATATTTAATATTCCAAAATTTTATTTTTTTATCACTTGAACAAGAAATTAATCTACTTTTATTTTTATTTAAATTATAAGTAATAATATTATAAATTGATTCATCATGAATTTTTTCTTCAGAATAAATGATTTCAAAAGAATTAACATTTAATATAAATAAATTTCCTTCTTTTGTAGATATTGCAATAAATAAATCTTTATTAAAAAAAGAACAACAAGTTCCATTTTTTATTTGAATAGTTTTTATTGGATTAAAAGAATTAATATTCCATAATTTAACTGAATCATTACTTATTGTTATAAATTTTTTACTATCAAAAGTATATTTTATATATTTAATTGCTTCTCTATGACCAAAAGAATTTATTGAAAAATCCTTTTTTAAAATAAAATTATCAGAATTTAAATTTATTTCTGATATTAAATAATTTTCTTTATCTCTTTTATATATTTCTTCATTTAACATATCTGTTGAAAAATTATATATTTCTATTATATTTCTATTTTTTCCAATTCCAAAATTATTATTATTTATAATAAATAAACAAAAAATTTTTGAATTTCTTTTATTTTCATTTTCTTCAAATTTAAAAATTGAATGAAATTTAGCATTATAATTATATTCTTTATTTTTATAAAGTTCTTTAGATTTATTTATTAATTCATTAAATTTTTCTTTTTTAATTAATTTTTCCTTTTTATTATTTTTATCTTTTGAAATTAAACTTTGAATAATTCTATTAATAATTTCTCTTTTATTTAAAATCTTAAAAAATTCAATAGAATTATCATTATTTAAAACACAAAATATATTATAATCACTTTTATCAAAATATAAAGTTTTTGCTTTAGATTGTCTTATTAATTCTCCTTTTTGAATAAATAATTTTTTATTTCCAATATTATTTTCACTTAATTCTTCATTATTAATTTCAAAAATTTTCATTTTTTCATCATAAGAACCAAAAATAATTAAATTATCAATATTTAAAAAATTACAATTTTTATGAACCATATCAATATAATTAAATAAACAAATTTGATTTTTAACATTCCAAATTTTAAAAGAATTATCTTTTGAAAGAGAAAAAATAAAATTTTCATTATTGTTATAAAACTCACATTTAATAATATTATCTTTATGTCCACTAAATTTATATAAAGAAATATCACCAATTAAATCAGTAATAATTAAATTAGTATCATTACTTCCAGAAAGAAGAAAAGATTCATCAGAATTAAAATTTAAAGAAGTAATAGAACTTTTATGAATAAAGTATTTTTTATTAGTAAATTTAATTTCATTATTTGAAAGAGAAATATCAATTAAATAAATAGAACCATTTTCATAACCAACAGCTAAATAATTATTACAAATAGCTAAACAAGTAATTTTTTTTTTTTGATCTGTTAATTTTAAAATTGGAAGTCCTGTTTTTAAATCAAAACTTAATATATAATCATTACATGATGAATATATTGCTTTCTTTGATTTTGAAATTACTATATTTGATGAATTTGATGTTATTTGACCTAATGTAGAAGTCAAATCAAATCGAAGATATGTTTTTACCATATTACGAAATGAATGAAAAAAATAATTTTTATCTTTTTAAGATAATTTAAAAAATATTTTTAATTTTTTATTATGATAAATTAATATTCATTTTAAAAATGAAAGATAATATCCCTCAATATAAAAAAGATATATTAATAAATTTACTAAGAAAAAAATTTGATGAAAAATTAAAAAATTTAGAATTAAAAACAAATGAGCAATTTGCAATAATAATTCAAACATCAAGTATAGTAAATTCAATAACAAATAATATGCAAAAAAATATTCAAGAAAAAGAAGAAATAAAAAATAGAAGAAACACAATTTCATATTTATCATCAAAAGATTTAAAAAAGACAATAATAGGAAAATCAAATAAAAATATAATAAATAAAACACAGATAAAAAATGAGAAAATGATAAAAAGCAAATCAAATGGGAATTTATTGAATCAAAAAATGAATAAAAAAATAGAGAAAAACAATAATATAAAAACAAATAAAACTTTAAATTTTCAAAAAAGTTTAAAAAGATCAAAAACAGAAAGACAAATAAATAAAAAGAATATAATAAATAAATCCTTAATAAAACAAAATCCAAAATCGAAAAATTCAAATAATAATTTATTATCAATATCAAAAGATAAAATAAATAATTCATTAAGTCAAATTCAAAATTCTGAAATTTTAAGTAAAACTTTTGATGAAAATAAACTTTTAACAATGGAATCAACAATTCAAAGTGGATTTTTTTTTAATGAAAATGATCCTTTATTAATTTCTCCAATTACAGAAATGGATTTTCAAAAAAATAATTTTTTATTAAATTCAAATGAAATAGAAGAAAATTATCATTTTTCTTATTTTAATTTTTTACAATTTCAAAAAAAATTTAATCTCAATCAAATTTTAAAATTTTTAAACATTGATGATTTCATTCATTTAAAATTAGTTTCTAAATTTTTTAATCAAAAAGTCAATGAAGTAATTTTACAAAATTTAAATCAAGAAAAAGAAAAATATGAAAATAAAGTTAATATATTTAAAAAAGAAAAGAATTTAATTTCAACAGAAAAAATATTAAAATTAAATTTATCAAAAGGATCTTTAAAAGCAATAAACTTATTAAATCAACCATTATTAAATAAATTATTTACAGATAAAAAAATTCCTTCTGAAGAAATATTATTAATTTAATTTATTATATTTATTTTCAATTAATAAATAATGATTTATCAAAAGAAAAAAACAAAGAAATTTTTTGGGAAAAAACTTGTGATTATTTTATAAAAGAAACAAAAGGAAAAACAGGAGATTTTTTATTAAAAAATATTCAAGAAAATTTAGATTTATCACCTCAAAATATTTATAAAATTATTCATATCGTTGAAGGAAAAGTTAATATAATCAGTCCAAGTTATTTTTCTAAAATTTGTGGAACAACAGGTTTATTTGTTTTTTTTATTAAAGATATTTTAGATTTTTTAGGAATTACTAATAGTAAAAAAATTTGTGATAATTGTTTATGGACTTGTGAAAAAATGATTAATGTTATTGAAGAAAAAATTAATATGATTAATATTTATTCTTCAAATTAAAAAGAATTATTTAAATTTGAGTTGGAATAAATTTTGTTAATGAAATAAAAAGAAATAATAAAGTAAATTATATATTATTTTTAAATAAAATTAATAATAGTTTTAAAAAATATATTTTTTTTTTTTATTTAATATTCATAAAATAAAAAAATGAAAAATGATGTTTTTTCATCTCCAAGAACAAAAAAACCATTTTCTTTTAAACCAAAATTTATAAAAAAAAATAATGAAAACTCTCAACATTTAAATTTAATATCTAAAAAAATGAAAGAAGAAGAAAAAATTCAAGAAAATATAGATTTAAAATTACAGAATAAAAAATTACCAAATAAAAAACAAAGAAATCAAAAAAATAATAATTTAACAAATTCAAAATCAAAAAATCAAAAAATAAAAAATAAAGAAAACAAACATAAAAAAATAATATTAAATTTAAATGAAGAATCAGAAAAAAAAATATTTAAAAAGAAAAGACCAGAATCAAATAAAAAGAAAGAATTAAATTTAAATATATTAAGCAATAAAAAAATAAAAGAAAATTTATCAGAATCTTTTCATTCAACAAAACAAATAAAACCAATTCACATTAAAAAAGATTTTTATGTTAAAACAGTAAGTGCAAATTTAATATCTGAAAAAAATATTAGTCAATCAAATTCAATTTTTGAAAGTTCTTTTTCTTCAAGTTCTTCAAGTAAATCAATTGGAAAAGGCTCTTTAAAATTTAATGAAAGAAGAAAAAAATATCTTTTAAATAAATATAATAAAGATAATAATCATTCGTCTTTATATAATAAAGATAATAATATAAGTTCTTGTAATTATGATAATGTTTTAAGTGAATTGAATACTATTTCTATTGAATTAAATCAATTGAATAATATTAAAAAATAATTAATAAAAAAATTTTTTTGTAATTAAAATAAAAAAAATAATTTTCTCAACAACAAAAAAAACTTTTAATAAAAATAAAAGAATATTAAAAAAAAATTATACTAAATATAATAAAAAAAAAAAAAAAATGTCAAAAAACGAACTTTTGCAAAATCAAATAGAAACAATTCAAAAAATGTTAAAAAAACCAGAAAATAAATTATGTGCAGATTGTAAAAGACCATCTCCTTCATGGGCAAGTATAAATTTAGGAGTTTTTATATGTATTAATTGTTCAGGTTGTCATAGAGAAATTGGAGTTCATATTACAAAAATAAAATCTATTAATTTAGATTTATGGGATAAAAAGATTTTAAAGTACTTTAAAAAAATTAATAATAAAATTGCTAATAAATATTGGGAGTATCATTTGAAAAATTTCGATTTTAAAAAAATACAAAAAGATAATTATTTATGTCAAGATTTTATTAGAAATAAATATGAAAAAAAAAAATGGGTTAATAAAAAAAAAAAAGACCCAATGTCATTAATCATTGCTGGTAAATTTAAAGGAGATTCTGATAATGAAGAAAATGAGGAAGAAGAAGATGAAAATGATAGTGATAATAATAAGAAAAATAATAATGATGATGATGATGAAGATGATTTTGAAGAAGTTGAAGATGATAATACTAATAATAATAATAATAATAATAATAATAAGAATAATAAAAATAATAATAATAATAAAAGTGAAGGAGTAAAATTTGATTTATTTGATGTGAATAATAATAGTGAAAATTCAAAACAAGTTTTAAATACTGCTCCTTCGAAAAATAATAATAATAATAATTTATTAGATGTTTTTAATGTTGTTACACAAGAAGATCAAAAATCAAATAATTTATTAAATAATATTCAACAAGCTTATACCAATAATAATAATAATAATACTAATAATAACTTTAATAATAATAATTATAATAATGGAATGATAAATAATAATTTTTCAATGTTTAACAATAACATAAATTATAATATGAATAATAATATGTTTGCATTTAATAACAATAATTTTAATAATTATGGAATGAATAATAATTTTAATAATAATAATTATAACAATGGAATGATAAATAATAATTTTACCAATAATAATAATTTTACCAATAATAATAATTTTAACAATAATAATAATTTTAACAATAATAATATGATTAATAATAATTTAAATAAACCTCAAAATATAAATCAACCATCTTTTAACATGGAATATTTTCAAAAAGAATTAAATAACACAAAACCAAAAACAAACAACAACTCAATTTATACATTAGATTTAGGAAGTAATTCAACAAGAAAAGTAAAAGACCCTTTTTCAAATTTAGTAAAATTTAACTAAAAAAAAAAACATGTTTAATAAAAAATAACATATATACATAAAACAATTTATATAAACCATAAATTTAATTTTAAAAATTAAAAAAAATAAAAAAATTAATTTTGAATTTCCTAAAAAATAAAATGTCAAAAAAAACAGCAAGTACATCATATTCAACTCAAAAATCATCATCAAATGATTTTATTTTTGATGATGATTCAGAATGTAAAAAATATAATATAAAAAAAATTTATAGATAATGAAGTTCCATATAAAGAAATGAGATATAAAATAAATACAAAATTACGTTTAATATATGAAGAAAATGTTTTATTAGAAGAAGAGAATAAAGTGTTAACAAAAGAAATAGAAAATTTAAAAAATAATATTCATGAAATGATTCCTGGAATAAATTCTAATACTTCAAATTCTTTTCCAATGTTAACTGAACTTCAAATAAAAATAAATGATTATATTAAATTATTATGTCAAGATATTTTTTTTGATGTTCTTCAACCAAATTTAAATTTAGAAGGAGTTATTTTTTTCTTTAAAACTATTTTTATTAAAATTTCAGAAATAACATTTAATTATTTTTCTCCTATTGAAAATATTATTAAACAAACATTATTTATTGATTTTTTATATGAACCAATAGATAATGTTTTAAGAAAAGCATATCAATCAAATTGGAAAATTTATTTTAATGAATATCAAAAGATGATAAATTATAAAAATATAATTATTGAAATTAATAAGAAATTAAATTTAAATTCAAATAATAAAATAATAAAAGAATTTTTAGAAGAAACATCCAAAATTTTTTTTCTTTGTTATATTTGTGATCCTCAAATAATAATAAATATAAATCAAATTGGAAAAGAAGTAAGATTTAATAATATGATACATGATAGTATGGATGGATTTATTAAATCTAAACAATTTTCTACTATTATTTTACCTATGTTTTATAAGGGAAAAGAAGCTACTAATGAATCTACTATTATTAAATCACAAGTTTTAGGTAAAGATTATATTCTTCCTGGAAATTAGATTTTTATTATATTATATTATTTTTTTTTTTGGGAACTTAATAATATTATTTTTATTTATAATTTTTATGTTTTATTTTCTGATTTAATAAAAATATTTTCATTGAAAATTTAATATAATTCATATTATTTAAATAAAACTATAAGAAAAAATGAAAATTACAACATACACAAGTAATTTTTATTTTATAATAAAAATATAATTTCTTAATTTCTTCAATAAAGAAAGTGTAAAACCATAAAAAATGAAAAACAATGGTTCAAAGTGAAACACCAAAAGAAAATAATATTTTATTTTTTTTTTTGGATTAAATTAATGATTACATAAAAAAAAAATATCAATAAAATAATTTATTTAAAATTATATTTTTTTATAATTTTTAAAATAATAAAAAAACAATCTTTACATCAAGAATATATAAACATAAAAAAATAAAAAATATTAATAAATAAAATTATAAAATGTTAGATACCGAAAAAATTCTTGAAAAAAAAATAAAAGAGAGAAAAAATTACATATTAAAATCAGAATATTTTAAAAAAAAAGAAGAATTGAAAGAAGAAGAAGAAGAAAAAAATCCAAAAATATATAATTAGTAAATAAAAAAAATAATAAAATATAGTTTTTTAGAATATATGATAAATGAACAAAAGAATTATTATAACAAATATTTAGATTCATGTATAAATAAAAATTTATGTGAGCAAAAAGAAAAAATTAATAAAGAAGAAGATGATTACATTTCAGAAAAAACAAATTCAAATTCAAATGAAGAAAATCAAAATAAATATATAAATGAAATAAATATATTTTCTCCTTATTTTATTTTAGATCAAAATTTAAGTAGAAATTTACAAAAAAAATTAAAAAATGATATTCAATATTCTAATCAATATTTTTTTCCAAATCTTTATCAAAATTATTCAAAAAAAGATTTTTTTAATTTAATTTGTGATCAATTTGGTAATTATTTATTTCAAGTTTTATTAGAAGTTTTAAACGATGAAAATTTACAAATTTTTTTAAATTTAATAAAAGATAATTTTTATTTAATAGGAATAAACTCTTTCGGAACAAGAGTAATACAAAAATTCATAATAATAATAGAAAATAAAGATATTATATATAATTATTTTAATAATATTTTATTTCACTCAATAGATAAATTAATTTTAACTTCTCATGGAAATCACATTATACAAAAATTCATAGAAAAAATTCCATATCCCAAAAATGAATTAATATATAATTATATTTTAAATAATTTTATTTTAATTTCAACTAATAAATTCGGTGTTTGTACTATTCAAAAATGTCTTCAAATTTCTCCTGAAAAAATAAGGGAAAAAATATTGGATTTATTTTTTAATAATATTTTTATTTTATTATCTAAACAATATGGTACTTATATATTTCAATATATAATAGAAAATGAAAATTTAGATTTAAAAATTAAAACAATTAAATATATTCTACCTAATTTATTAAATATTTGTAAAACAAAATATTCTTCGAATGCAATTGAAAAATGCTTAGAATATAATTGTAAAGAAATTCATATAATGTTACTTAATAAAATTATTGAAAAAGAAGAAAATATTTTAGAATTAATTACTAATCCTTTTGGTAATTATATTATTCAAAAAGCACTTTTTGTTTCTGATAATCAAACTTATGATTTTCTTTTAAAAGTTATTGGAAATCATTTTCATCAAATTCAAAAATTAAGTTTCGGAATTAAATTACTTTCTAAATTAATGAATAATCATCATAAACTTTCTATTTTTATCAATCAACAAATTATTTATAAATAATTGTTTTATAAGGTATGTTTTTGTTATTTCATTATATATTTAAACATTTAATATAGTTAAATTGTATTTGTAATATTTTAATATATTTTTTTACCATTAAATAAACAAATAATTATTAATTTAAAATAAAATTTATTTAATAAATTTATGAACAATATTTTCATATAAAAATACATAATATATAAATTATAATTCTAAAAAAAATAACCATTTAAAGCTAATAAAGAAAAAAAAGGAAAAAAAAATAGATAAAATAAATAAAATTTACATATTTAAAAGCCAATCATTTCTTAAAATATTATTCATAGAAATTCTACTAATAGGATTAACACAAATCATTTTTTTAATTAATTCTTTAACACCAAAAGATAAATCTTGAGGTAAAAAAAAATTAGCATTATTAATATTATCAATTAATTCACTTTTATTTTGATTATTAAAAGGTAAATAACCACATAAAATAAAATATAAAATAATTCCAATATTCCAAATATCAGAAGAAAAATTAATATAATCTTGAATATTTAAAATTTCAGGAGGAAAAAAATTTAAATTTTCATCATTTAAATTTAAATTAATTTTCTCATTTAAAAATCCTAAATCAATGATTTTAATGTTAAATTTTTCATCTATTAATATATTATTTAAATTTAAGTTTCTATGACAAATATTATTTTTATGTAAATAATTTAAAGCTGAAATTAACTGAAATAAAATTCTTTTTGATTGAATTTCATTTAATTTTTTTTTTCTTTGATTTCTTATAAAATTTAATAAAGTTTTTCCTTTAAAATATTCCATAATAATAAAATTATAGGATTTTATTTTTATTTTTTCTATAAATTTAATTATATTAGGATGAAATAATTCTTTCATTAATAAAATTTCTTTTTCTATTAAATTTTTTTTTTCATTGTCATCATAAATTTTTATTAAGTAATTCATTCCATTTATTTTATTTTTACATTTTCTTATATTTCCATTTCTTGTTTTTGTTATTATTTTTCCTATAATATATTTGTTATTTAAATTTTCATAAATTAATTTTTTTGGTTTTTTTAAAGTATAAAATGTTTTTGTTTTATATTCTGATTTATTTCTCTTTTGAATTGCTATTTTTTCTTTTGGAATTTGTGGTAAAGTTTCTGAAGAAAATTTATTTTCTTTTTTACAATATTTAAGAAAATAATCTATTAAATTAAATGAATTATTTTTTTCTGATAATTCAGTTTCATTCTTTTTTTCTTTCGATAAAATATTTGTTTTTGTAAAATTTCTTTTTTTTAATTTTGATTCCAACATTTATAAAAAAAACGAATAAAAAAAGTAAATTAAAAAAAAAAAGCATATTGAAAATAAAAAATAAATAAAAAATTTCAATTTTTAAAAAAAATATAAAAATGAAAAAAATAGAAGTTGAGAAAATTCAGAATTTAAAATATTCAAATATATTTTTATTTGAAAGAAGAGAAAAAGAAAGAAAATTATCAGAAGAAAATAAACGAAAAAATAGTTTTTTAACAATAACAACTCAAAAAAAAAATAATTCTGAATATCCTTTTCTTTCAAATTATATAACTTTAACAACAATGAATACTTCAATAAGACCTTTATCAAGAAGAGAAAATAGAAAAAAATTATTAAATAAAAATATAATTGTTAATGATAATATAAATTTTTCAAGAAATACTTTTAATAATAATTCAAATAATAATATTTTTAATTATACTTTTAATAGTAATTTTTATTTAACTGAAACTCCTTTTAAAACAATTCAAACAGAAAGAAATTTAAAAAATAAAGTTTTATTTAATTTAAATAATAATTCTTCAGAAAAAAAAACAAAAGAAAAAAATTCAAATATTTTAACTTTATTTGAATCAAAAAATAAACTTTCAAGAAATAAATCAAAAAAAAATTTTTATTCTAAAACATTAATGAATTTTAAATTAAATAAATTAAAAGAAAAAAGAGAATGTAAACAAAACACAATAAAAAAAACAAGAGAAATAATATTAAATAAATATACAATAGATATAAAAAAAGAAAGAACAATTCATTTAAAAGAAATAAATAAAAATAAT
>JAEEGK010020156.1_pt1 | contig 14209 bp, 9 predicted proteins | sample 8958771 | NCBI WGS metagenome assembly JAEEGK01 (sample SAMN16246547, study PRJNA631951) | gut metagenome | biome: gut microbiome; feature: rumen; material: SC-attached | host: Bos | place: Iran: Karaj | collected 2018-10
CATGAGCCTCGACCAATTGAAACTCGGCGGCGACCAATCGGCCATGTCGGGCGTGACGCACAGCGTTTTCCACGGGTTCAACTACTCGCCCAACCTTGAGGCGAAGTTCCCCGGATGGGTGCGCTACGGTGCCTTCTACAGCGAGCGCAACAACTGGTGGCCTTATTTCAAGCATTATAACGACTACAAGGCGCGGCTTTCCTACGCCCTGCAACATGGCACCTATTACGCCGACATAGCCATCCTCAACCCCGAAAACGACATGTGGAGCACCATCGGGATGCAGAACGAACCTTTCCCGAACACCACCCGCGCCAAGTACAAAACCCTGATTTGGGAATCCATCAACAAGTGCGGTGGTGGCGTGGATTATGTGAGCGAAAACATCATCAACCAGTCGGAAATCAAGAAAGGCAGCCTTTGTTTCAACAAGCGGAAATACAACGCTTTGATGCTGATTGATGTGGAAAGTCTGCACCCTGAAACCGCCGAACAATTGTTGAAATTTGTGGAAACGGGCGGAAAAATCGTTTGCATTGACACGATACCATATCGGTCGTTGGGTTTGCGGGAGAATTACACCGAACGTGATTCCATAGTGAAATCCACCATGAAAAGAGTGATGCAGCATCAAGACCGTTTCGTTTTTGTCGAGCCGCCGCAAAAAGGCTTCTTGGATTGGTACGACAGCCTCATGTATGCTGAAAACCTGCCGCATTACCTTGACATTGAGAGTCCCAACCCATTCGTGATGCAAAACCGCTACACCACCGACGATGGCAGTGAGATAATTCTGCTCTGCAATAGTCACCGTTACAATGCCCACCAAACCAAAATCACTTTCAGCAAAGCCTTGACCCACAAACGACAAACCCAAATTTGGAACTTGCAGACGGGTGAGCGTTTCGCCTTGCCTTTGGATGAAAATGGCAGTTATACCTTTGACCTCGGCCCAGTGGAATCGGTGCTCATTGTGTTTGAGAAATCGAAATCTCAAAATCTCCCAATTTGGCAACCGTTGTATCAAGCTATTAAAGAGATGCCAGCCATCAACCTTTCAAAAGATTGGGATATAACCTTGTGCCACAGCCTTTTGCACGACACTACAAGCACTTATTTCGATACTTTGTTTGACCTGAAGGACAGTGAGGCGTACCAACATTTCTGCGGCACAATTGTTTACCGAAAAACCATCCATTTTGATACAGACGGTGTGCACACCGTCTCTACAATTCTGGATTTAGGCCTTGTGGAAGGCGTTTCCAAGGTCTTCGTCAACGGGCAATCGGTTGGCGTACAATATTTTGGACGCAGATTATACGACCTTAGTAAAACCCTTCACGAAGGAGAAAATGACCTTGAAGTCCGCGTTACCACCACCATGGGTAACTACCTCAAGACCTTCAGCCGTGAAGACAACCCAACTACTTGGATCTATGTCAATTATCCTCGACGAGATCAACCTTTGCAGCCCATGGGATTACTTGGACCAGTGAAAATCTATAAACCTGATATACAATGAAAAAGCTCCTATTCACCCTCTGCTTCACCTTGTTGTTGGGCTATTACGCCTTCGCAGACAGCCAACAACCCATCTACAACGCCTCCAAATTCGGCATCCGCAGTGACGGCGTGACCATGAACACCCGCAGCATTCAATTCGCCATCGACTGGATTGCGGAACAAGGTGGTGGCACCCTGCGCTTCTGGGTAGGCCGTTACCTTACGGGCAGCATCCACCTCAAATCCAATGTCACCATCGAACTGGTGGAAGGTGCCGTGCTCGTGGGCAGCACCAACCCTTTTGACTATGATCGCCTCGAAGCCACAAACGACCATGCGCTCATCCTCGCTGAAGGGGTCGAAAACATTAGGCTCATTGGCTATTACAACAGCGGTGGTGTCATCGAGGGACAAGGGCGCGAGTTGGGTAACAACTGCACAGACCTCGTGCACAAAGGCCTGATGAAGGACAAACTAAGCAACGACCGCGTGGGCGAAGGCTTCCGTCCCAGACTGCTGATTTTCAGGGAGTGCAAAAACGTGGAAGTCGACAATGTGACCTTCCGCAACGCTGCCAACTGGGTCACCATGTACGACCAATGCGAGAATGTCAAGGTCAACAATGTACGTATCCAAAGCACGGCCTTTTGGAACAACGACGGTATCGACATCGTGGACTGTGATGGCTTCGTGCTCACCAATAGCTATGTCGACGCGAGCGACGACGCCATTTGCCTCAAGTCGCACAGTGCCAAGAAATTGTGTCAGAATGTTGAAGTGAGAAATTGTACAGCTCGCAGTAGCGCGAGTGGCATCAAGTTCGGCACCATGGGTGCAGGCGGATTTAAGAATGTGCGCATCATCAACAACACCGTCTACGACACCTACCGCAGTGCCATCACCATTCAGAGCGTAGACGGTGGCATCTGCGAGAACATCCTCGTCGACTCACTTTATGCCACCAACGTGGGCAACGCCATCTACCTCAACGTTGGGGCTCGCCGCGACAAGCAGAGTTTCATGGACGGCATTACCATCCGAAACTTATATTGTGAGGTGGCCGACACCAAACCCGATGCAGGCTACGAATATGAAGGTCCCATTGAAGACCTGCCGCGCAACTTCTCGCCTTGCGGCATCATCGGACTGAAGGACAGCAAGATAAAGAATGTCACTTTGGAGAATATTGAGATCCTATTCCCTGGCGGCGGTGACCCGCATTATGCCCATGTAGGCCTTGACGAGTTGGATAAGGTACCCGAAATGCCCAAGGCCTATCCCGAGTTCTCGCAACACATGGAGCTGCCCGCCTGGGGCTTCTTCATTCGCCATGTTGACGGTTTGATAATGAACAATATTTCACTAAAAGCGATGAAAAAAGACTATCGCACTGCCATCGTCCTAGATGATGTCAGCCACCACAAAATCGACCACCTCAAGGTGGAAGAACCCGATGGGGAACAAAAAGAAAACCTTTATGAACGCAAATAAGCCCTTACCTTTTTTGAAAATTCTTGATAATCTACTAACTCCTTTGAAAATCAACATATTAAAAATGTAATAATCTTATTTTCAACTATTTATGAAAAACTGTTGTTTTTTTTCTTACCTTTGCGTTCGATTTTGAATGCGAAAAAACAACAATAGCATAAATTTCAACGAATTATGTACCAAATTTTTAAAGACCAACTCGAAAAGTCAAAACTCATCATTTCTGGAGTAAAGAGGAACCAACGCTTAGGTCGCGATGCCGGCGTGGAAGAAAGTGTGATGCAGAAGATGGAGGAAGACTGCAAGCGTTTGGAAGCCATTTCTGCCGAAATCGACAAACTTCAAGAAGAACTCCGCAAGAAGAGTGATGAAGCCCATGTCGCCCTCAACACTTTGAAAAGCAGGACCCAAACTGTGAAAAAAGCCATCAAATCAAAGTATGACCAAACTTGGTGGAACAAGTTCGGCATCCCCGACAGAAGATAAGTATTTACGATTTAAAACTCTAATGAAGCCGTTTCTGACGAAACGGCTTTTTTCGTGCGGATTAGAATCTTCTTCTCCCCTTTCAAAGTAGTGGCAAACAGATAGATAGCATCACCGTCACCGATTTTCAAGGTCTTCCGCAACTCTGCCACCGAAAGCGGGAAATTGCGCACCGCAATGCTGGCCTGTTCAACATCGGGCAACAAGGTTTGCTTCAACTTTTTGTTATAAGCGGCCCAGCTTTCCACTTCAAAGATACGGCCAGGAAAACTGGAAATCAATTGCTCAGAAGTATATAAATTACTGTTTTTGTGCAGCTTAAAAACGTCAAAACGCTCGGTCAACAATTTGAAACAGCCTGCTTTCATCACGGCGGGATTGGGTTCGTAAAGGTAATTCAAAACATCCTCTGCAAGGTGACTTTGACAATTGCGTTCTTCCTCCAAAATGAAACGCAATTCAGGCTGATCTGTCAGCAAATTGACGCAAACAAACTGCACTTCACCTTGATAGTCTCGTTCCATGATGAAATCCAACTCCTTGCATTCATTGGCGACGGCCACCACATGCACTTCTTTCACATGCTGCAACTCCTCCAAAGCTTTGCTGATGTCAAGCATCGGAGATAGTTTCACCATCACCCTTTCGGCTTTTTGAAGTAGCAGTTCTTGCAAGACGGCAACATCGGGTGTACAGTCGCTAATGGAGACGGTTTTACGCCCATAGGCATCGCGACGAGCTGGGTCAAGGAAGATGCAGTCCTTTGGCGCACAGTGGTTCAAATAATCCTCAGCCGTTTCATTCCACACCTTGATGTCAGCTTGCAGAACACCAAAATTGTGTCGTGCCAAGTCGCAAAGCTCGGCTTGTTGCTCCACGTAATCGGTTTGCTGGAAATGTTGTGAAATGTAATAGGTGTCGATGCCCAAGCCGCCCGTCAGGTCGGCAAAGGAATGGCCTTGAAGCAACTTGGCTTTGTATTGTGCGCTGGCCTCCGACGAGCACTGTTCAATGGAGAGATGTGCAGGGAAGAGCAAGTCCTCGTTCTCGCTCCACGACGGCACTTTCTTGCGCAACAGTTGCCGCGCCTCGATTTGTCGCAAGGCCAAAGAAACGTCAGTGCCGACGGGCGCCTTTTTCAAGGCGAGCGTCGGCACATCGGCGTTCAGGTTTTCCCTGATGAATTGTTTTGTAGTCTCGTTCAAGTTCAAATCTTCTTCAGATTCATCACCTCAAGGTCGGTGAGGAAACGCCACTCGCCACGAGGCAGTCTGTATTTGTCGAGACCGGCAAACATCACGCGGTCGAGCTTGGTCACTTCGTAGCCGAGGTGTTCGAAAATACGGCGCACAATGCGGTTGCGGCCCGAATGGAGTTCGATGCCGATGCTCTTCTTGCTGTCGTCGTCCTGATCATATGCGATGTTGTCGGCAGCGATGGGGCCATCGTCCAACTCAATGCCTTCAGCAATGCGCAACATGTCGTTCTTAGTCAAGGGCTTATTCAAGATGACATGATAGAGCTTCGGAACCTCGCTGCTCGGATGGGTCAGCCTTTTGGCCAAGTCACCGTCGTTGGTGAACAGCAACAAGCCGGTAGTCTGTTTATCGAGACGGCCCACAGGATAGACACGCTCAGGGCAGGCATTCTGCACAAGTTCCATGACGGTGTCACGCTCATACGGGTCATCGGATGTGGTGATATAGCCTTTGGGCTTGTTGAGCAGGATGTAACGAAGTTTCTCGCGGTTGAGGGTCTGGCCACCATAAACCACCTTGTCTTCGGTCTTCACCTTATAGCCCATAGTGGTAATGACTTCGCCATTCACCTCCACGCAACCAGCCTTGATGAGGTCATCGGCTTCACGGCGTGAGCAGATGCCGCAGTCGGCCAGATATTTGTTCAAGCGGATCTCGCCAGTGGCTTTCGGGCGGTCGTACAACGGGTCTTTCTCGCGGACATAGCCCTTACGACCACGGCGTGGCTCTTCTTCATCCTCAAAACGGCGGCCACGGGGACGGTCATCGAAACGACGGTTGCCACCACGCGGTCTGTCATCATCAAAGCGACGACGAGGACGCTCATCATCTTCAAAACGACGTCTTGGACGGTCGTCGTCAAATCTGCGACGCGGTTTATCGTCATCATGGAAGCGGCGTTCACGCGGCTTGTCGTCGTCGAAACGACGGCGCGGACGCTCGTCATCATCAAATCTGCGGCGGGGACGGTCATCGAAACGACGCTCGCCACGGGGTTTGTCATCATCAAAACGACGACGTGGTTTGTCGTCATCATTAAAGCGGCGACGCGGACGGTCGTCGTCATGGAAACGGCGTTCACGCGGTTTGTCGTCATCGAAACGACGACGCGGACGCTCGTCATCGTCAAATCGGCGGCGAGGACGTTCGTCACGACGGCCTTCGCCACGTTCTTCGTCGTCGAAGCGGCGGCGGGGACGGTCACCAAACTTACGGTCACCGAACCTGCGGTCGCCACGATTGTCATCAAATCGGCGCTCACCTCTCGGCTTGTCGCCAAAGCTTCTCTCTTCTTGTCCTTCTTCGTCACCGTCACGGTGATAGAATTTGAAGGACCTCCTCTGTTGGAACACTTCCGGTTCGTCAACAGGCTTTCTGGTGCGCGGACGCTTGCCAGATCTTTCGTTGTCAGTCATTTAGTAATAATGTATTAATGTTGAAAATGTCATTCCTTTCGCGGAATGGGCGGCAAAAGTACGAATTTTTGGGGAAACAAGCCCTATTCGCTCAAATTATTAATGCAAACTCTCGGAAAATCTCGCTTCAACTCGCTGATTTTCTTTTCTTTCAGCTGTTCAAACTTCTTATAAGACTCGCTTTCTGGGAAAAGTGGTCTATGCTGAAGCATCTGCTTCAACTCTGCGGCGGCTTTCATTGCGGGCTTTTCCTTCGGGTCGATGGCAAAATCGACGAAGCGTTCCCAAATGTAACGAACTGCCTGTTCGGTGGGATGGACCATGTCTTCCTTATAAAAACGATAGTCACGCATTTCGTCCAATAGGATTTCGTAGGCTGGGAAATAATAGGCATTGCCAAATTGTTTGCACACCTGATCGACGGCCAACAACAAGGCCGCCTTGCTCAGCTGGTTCTCGTGCAAACCATCCTTCAAATGCCGCAAAGGCGAGACGGTGAAGATAAACCGCTTTTCAGGATGCTGCTGAACGATCTCAGAAAGGTATTGGACAGATTGTTCCACAGATAGGAAAACACGCTCAAAACGAGCTGCAGGCAACTTGTGGCAGTTGGAAACCACAAACCCATTCTCTTTATTTCGGAAAACCCATGAAGTGCCCAGACTAAGGATAATCCACTTGGATTTGACAAAATGCGCATGAGCCTCAGCAAGACACTGATTGACCTGTTCCAAAAGTTCCTCCTCAGAACGGTTCCAAAACGTCGTGTTGTGGCTAAAAGTGCAGTATTGCCCCTCGCCTACTTCAAGCACATCCTCATGTCCAAATGACTTTCCACTATCCAGCCGCTCCAGCGACTGGGCGATGCTGGCAGGATTGTAAAGCACCCCAAATGGATTCACCAAGGCATCAAATCCCAAACCACGGCAAAGGCTACCCACTTCGTCAGCGAAGCATGAACCTAGGAAGAGCAGACCGTCGCAATAGTGAATGGAGTGGTTTAGAGGGGTAATATTTACTTCCGTATGGAATATCATCTTTTTTCCTCACCCCCTGCCCCTCTCCGCGTGGAGAGGGGTGTGGGCTACCGCACGCTGTTTATAATGTTTTCTATTAATTCTGTGAGATGCTGTTTATCGCAATCTTCGTTTCTTAGCCTAAATGTTTTGATACCTTTCGACTCAAACACTGAAGCTCGATACGTATCATATTCTTTAACCTCTTCGTTATCATGAATCGATCCATCAATCTCCAACACCACATTCAGTTCGGCACAATAGAAATCAGCAATAAAACCATCTATTACCTGTTGTCTCCGCCATTTCAAATTCTTTATCTGCCTATTGCGTAGCATTTGCCATACCACATCTTCACTTTCAGTCGGATTCTTACGAAATTGTCTCGCAAGCTCAAGTTTTTTAGGGTTTATCTTCTGGTTACGAATCACCCCCTGGGGCCTAGTAGGCTCTTCCCCCTCTCCGCCATGGAGAGGGGGCCAGGGGGTGAGGCCAAACTGTTCTCCCATCTCGTTACGTTATTTATTCTCCGCCAAAAACCTCTCCACCTCAATACCCGCCATGGCACCCGTACCAGCAGCCACGATGGCCTGACGATAGATGCGGTCCTGGCAGTCGCCACAAGCGAAGATGCCCTCTACATTGGTGGCCGTCGACTTCGGCTTGGTGATGATATAGCCGTCCTCATCCATATCGAGGATGCCTTTGAAAGGCTCCGTATTCGGCGTGTGGCCGATGGCCTCAAAGAAGCCGTCCACATAGATGGTGCGCTCTTCTTTGGTGTCGCTGTGATAGAGCACAGCACCCTTCAATTTCTTCATGAAGCCTTGTTGCTCGCCGAAAAGTTCCTTGGTCTGGTGTTTCCACAACACTTCGATGTTGGGCGTGTTCAACACGCGGTGTTGCATGGCTTTGGATGCGCGCAACACATCGCGGCGGACGATGAGATAGACCTTATTACAGAGCTTGGCCAGATAGGTGGCATCCTCGCAAGCCGTGTCACCGCCGCCAACTACTGCGACATCCTTACCTTTATAAAAGAAGCCGTCGCAAGTGGCACAGGCCGACACGCCACCACCTTTGAACTCCTCCTCGGTGGGCAAGCCAAGGTAACGCGCCGCAGCACCCGTGGAGACGATGATGCTGTCGGCCAGTAACTCACCATCGTATTCCGTCGTCACCTTAAAGGGACGCTGGCTGACATCGATAGCCGTCACCTCGCCTTCGCGAATCTCAGCACCGAATCGCAAAGCCTGCTGACGGATGTCTTCCATCATGTCAGGGCCGTTAATGCCTTTCGGATAGCCTGGGAAGTTCTCGATTTCGGTAGTTTGGGTCAGCTGGCCGCCAGGTTGCATACCCTCGTAAACGACGGTTTTCACATCGGCGCGGCAGGTATAGATGGCTGCAGTGTAGCCCGCAGGGCCTGAGCCAATTATCAGACATTCAATATGTTCCATTTTCTTAAGTTTAGAGTTTAGTGTTTAGAGTTTAGTGTAATTTTGTGCAAAGGTAACTTTTTTTTCTGAAAGTGAGCCATAGTTCAAAAAACATTCGTATCTTTGCAGCCGCAAATCCAATCGGGGTGTGGTGCAGTTGGCTAGCATTCTTGCATGGGGTGCAAGCGGTCGCCCGTTCGAGTCGGGCCACTCCGACAAAAAAAGCAGCTGATTCTCAGCTGCTTTTTTTGTTTGCATCCATGTTGCCTTATTGGACGACTACTTTACCATACAGGATATTGTTGCCGTCACTAATCCTTACGATGTAGAGGCCCGAAGTCATCTGGTCACATGACATTTCGAAATTGCCATTGCCTTGTCCTTTGTAGACACAGGCGCCCTGTGTGTTGAACACTTCAACGCGAGCGGCAGCCATATTGTCGGGCAGCTCGATGGTGAAGGTGGCACCTCTTTCGACTGGATTGGGATAGATGACTAGCATCTCGCTCTCGCTGCTGACAGAATCGTCAACCATAACCTTGCTGCCACTCATAGTGAGCATAACCTGGTTGTTGGAGGTGACATAAGAACCGCTGTAGCTGCTCGGCGACGACGGGTTGTAGTTGGTATTGTCGCTATAAACGCGCAAAGCACGGTTGGCGCCAGTCGAGTAGACATAGAACTTAGGTGAGTCGGAGCTGCTGCTCACATAACTGCCTGTGTTGTCGTCAACAGCCAGCAACAGGTTATTGGTGCCATTGTACTCAAACGGGGTGTTCAAGGTAATGGTGGTCCAACCTGAAGCACTGAAGGTGACGGAACCACTGTAGACGAGGTTGGATGAGGAAACGGCCTCCCAACCCTTCTTGCTCGTGAAGGAGGTCTTGGTGGTATGCTTCATATAGACAGCCAAGGTTCTCGTTGTCGACTTGGCATTCGATACCTTGAAGCTGATGGCGGTGATGGTGCCTGACTGGCCAATCTCTGCAGCGGTAAAGATCTGCTCGGTGAGGGAGTACTTGTAGTAGGCATAGGTCGGGATGTAGGCATTGGTGCTGCTGCCGCTACCAATGGTGACATCTCCACCAGGACCAGGTGTCGCCACTTCGGTGAAGTTGGCCACATAAGAGGCCGCGCCTGTCACGGTGAAGCTATAGCTTGGGTTAGTACTGACCTGTGTGCCGTTTTTCGTCCACTTGGTAAATTCGTAACCCGTAGCGGGTGTGGCAACCAAGGTGCAAGTGGCACCCGAGACATAATTGCCAGCGCCGCTCACGGTACCACCATTGCTCGGATTGGCCGTGGCTGTGATGGTGTAGCTGTTCTGCGTAAAGACGGCCACGTAGGCTGCATTAGCCGTAGCGGTGAAGCTGTATGTGGCATTGGTGCTCACTTGAGTACCGTTCTTGGTCCACTTGCTGAAAGTGTAGCCGCTGTTGGCCGTGGCGGTTAGGGTGACGCTAGCTCCCTCGTCGTAGGTGCCTGCGCCGGTGACGGTGCCACCCGTGGTCGGGCTGGCCGTGGCTGTGATGGTGTAAGTGTTGACCTGTGTGCCACCGCCTGAGCCGCTCATGCTGATGACAATCTGGTTGTTACTCGTCACATAGCTGCCGCTGTAGCTGCTCGGCGATGACGGGTTGTAGTTCGTGTTGTCGTTGTAGATGCGCAAAGCTCTGTTGGCACTGGTGCTATAGACGTAGAACTTCGGGCTGTTGGAGCTGCTGCTCACGTAGCTTCCCGTGTTGTCGTCCATACCCACGATGAGGTTGCTTGTGCCATTGTAAACGAACGGCGTGCTCAGCGTGATGGTGGTCCAGCCGGAGGCGTTGAAGGTGACGTTGCCGCTGAAGACCTTGTCGCTCGCCGAGAGGGCCTCCCAGCCAGTCTTGCTCGTGAAGGCGGTCTTGGTGGTATGCTTCAAGTACAGGTCAACGTTTCTCGTAGTCGACTTGGAGTTACCGACCTTGAAGCTGATGGAGGTGATGGTACCCGCCTGGCCAATCTCAGCGGCGGTGTAAATCTGCTCCGTCAGCGAGTAGTTGTAGTAGGCATAGGTGGGCAGATAAGCATTGGTACTGCTGCCATTGCCGATGGTAATCTCTGTTGCGGTGCCAGGATCAGGTGTCGACACCTCGGTGAAGTTGGCCACATAGGTGGCGTTGGCACTCACTGTGAAGCTGTAGGTGGCATTGGTCGAAACCTGTGTGCCATTCTTCGTCCACTTGGTGAACTCGTAGCCCGTGGCGGGAGTCGCGGTCAGCGTGCAAGTAGCGCCAGAGGCGTAGCTGCCAGCTCCACTCACGGTACCACCGTTGCTCGGACTGGCCGAGGCGCTGACGGTGTAGTAGGTGGTGCTACCACCACCACCGACGGTGAAAGTGCCGAAATAAGGCTGGTATTGCTGGCGGGTGACAACAACATAGAGTGTGCCGCTGCTCGGAATGGCGTTGGTGAAGTTCACCGTTGCCACACCTGACGAGTTGGCCACACCGACACCGTAGATGACCGAGCTGTTGTTGGTGACGGCAACATAAGAACCTGCCACTGCATTAACAGTAATTGAAGTGGCACCAGCGTTGACCGTGCTAGGTATTGTCACAGAGTTCGCTTCCGGCTTGGTGACGTATGGCATCACGGAACCGTCACCAAAGGTGTGGTAGAACTGGAAGTAATAGTGGGCCGAGTTTTTGCAGTTACCAGAAGTGATGCTGGAATTGGTGTTGCCGTTGGTGACAGCTTGCTGAACGGCGAGGTTGCCAACATAGTTCAGTGCTGATGCAGAGTTCCAGTATTGGTCCATGAACATGACATCGTAAACGCCTTTTGAAGAACCCGTTGTTGTCGGGTAGTTGCCTTGTGAGTAAGAGTGTGCACCTACTGCCCAGTAAAAGTCCTCATACCAATAGGAATAAGGTGAGCAGCCGACATAGGCAATGGCACCCGCATTGGGAACACGAATCATCGTTTCAGCGAAGCAGGCGTTGGTGCCTATGGCAGAACCAGGTGAATACGTAGTCGTGGTGTTGTTGAAGTTGCCAGTAAGGCAGCAGTTACCAACGCCGAAGAAATACTTGCCCGTGTTGGTCAATGTGGCAACGTGGGCAGCAGTCATTTTAGGTTGGTACCATTCTTGTTTGTCGCCATGAGCCGTATAGTTCAAGAAACAAACGCCATTGTTAATGCCATTGTAGCAACCATTGTTGCTGCCGCTGTAACCGGCAGTGGAGCTTGTGGAGATAGTCGCATTGATTGTGCCACTACCAAAGCCTCCATAAGTGGTATTGTTCTTATTGAAGTAGTAGTTAGTTCCGTAATTGATGGTGGGCTTGGCCACGCGAGCTGTCCAGTTGGAATCCCAACCACCGACAAGGATGACGTTGTTCAGATAGTTGCCACCATCGGTGAACTCGTATTTTTCGTAGGTCAACACCTTATTCATATAGTTGGTCAGGTGTGTGGTGTTCTCAACCGAAATACGGCTGTAGTACATGTCCGGGAAATAGTTGCTTGTGTTTGACGAGAAATTGACACTTGAATAACCAAGGTCGGAAGCGCAATTACCAATACTTGAGTCTATGTTCTTGTTCATGTATTGCGGGACCTGTCCCGTGTCACCAATCACTATCAGGTAAGTGTAAGCGTTGCCAGCCGAGACTGAGGCGTTGTACTTAGTCTTGATGAACGAAGCGATGGCACTTGCCGTAGTACCTGTCTCGCTGGTATAGTAAATGTCAACATAGTAGCCTTTTTGGAGCTTCCATTGTAGCCAGCTGTCAAGGGCAGCATTGCCTTGGAAACCTGAATAGCAGATCACCAACATCTTGACCGGCGTGTTGTACATGTCAGGATGGTCGGTGTAGGCATCTTTGCTGTTGCCGTCCATCAGCATGTCGATATTGAAAATCTGGTCGTAGACGCTTTGGAAGTCAGGGCTGCAGGTGCTCTTGAACATCTTTTCAGTGCTTTCTGCGTCGCCGTCTTGGAAGTCGACGTTCACCTCGATGTCATTGAACACCTTCACAGTGCCAGCTACGGGGTTGTAGCGGACGGGTTGCACGATAAGACGACCGAGCGTGATACCACGCATTGTGCCGAGCACCTCGACCATGGCTATCGGGTCGTCGTTGTAGCTATTACGGGCATAGGCAGCCTCGCTGAAGGCATATTCCACCGTGCTCGGCTCATCGCTCTTGCGGATAGGAGCCTGCATGGCGGAGACTGTGCCAATGCCAAAGTCACTCAAAGTGTATTCCGTTTCGGAATGGGCGCCCACTGAAACGACGGGCGTGGCTCCTATGGGGATGGCAATAAGCCTTGTAAACATCGGTAGCTGAGGCTCGCCGACGTTGCCGTTGGGATAGGTGCCTTCAATGTAGATTTCTGAGAATTCACCGCGTGAGGTTTCGACTGTGGTGGCATCAAGGCTAGAGAAAGAAAATGAAGCCTTAAGGCCGTTCATGTTGCTTTTGACGCATTCAACTTTGTCAGCCGAACGCATGCTGATGGTCTGGCCAAAGGCACTGAAGCCTAAAGCACATACCAGCATTAGAAATAGAACTTTTTTCATAGTGCAAAAATTTAGTTGTTAATAAAATGATTTGTTTTGTGGATTCTTCTATATAATTAAGGTATAATCTTGAATTTGAGACCACAAAGTTATAACATATTATTTTAAAAAACCAAGAAAAAGTGTCATCTGCGTATTATTTCAACCCAAATCGAATTATTTCAAGGTAAATTTGGCCCTTTATCCGTAAAAAGGTGGATAAATCTAATGTCCGCTGATTATATAAAAAAAGGACACCCTAGCGGATGTCCTTTCCCATTGTCATAAGCAAACCATCAATACTCCCAGAGGCTCTGCTCGAAGTCGAACATTTCGTTCTTGATGCGCTCCGATTCGTAGAGAGCGTCAATATTGAAAGCATAGGCATTGATGTAACGGTCGTAAACGTTTTCTTCCTTGATGATATAGCTATCGAAGATACGCTTTTGTAAGACTTCGTCGTATGTGCGACGTTGGGCCGAGTTATTGCGGTTGAAGGCAAAAGCCTTGGCCAACACATCACGAGATTCTTCGTAAGGAATCCAGCACACCTGCGAGAGACCGCCATCATCGTCGACGACGATGGGACCCAAAGCAATGATGCGGACAAGGAACTGCGACAATTTCTTGTCGAAATACCAATCTTCCTTGATTCTCAAACGAGTCACATTAATCATACGATCTTTGAAGACAATCTCATTCGGAACCTCTTCACCGTCCTTCCAAATGACCGGCGGATCGCCAATCTTCACGTTTTCCTTTTCAAAGTCGTCGCGAGTCAAGGGCGTCACCATGTCGTCGATGTTATTTTCCACACGGTAAGGAGTGATGTCACCGCTATTGATGCCATCATAAATCACTGTGATGAGGTCTCTCCAATCCTCGGTCGGATTGATCGGATAGTAGAACACTTGATTGATCTTCTGACGGAAGTCGATTTCCCGAATCACCGTCTTCTTCCACATGACGTTAGACTCATCAATGATCGGAAGCGGCGAAGGGGCCTTTTCGTTCATGATTTGCTGCTGGCCTGAGAGGATGCTGTTGTTCGGCG
>JAEEGK010020158.1_pt1 | contig 14209 bp, 8 predicted proteins | sample 8958771 | NCBI WGS metagenome assembly JAEEGK01 (sample SAMN16246547, study PRJNA631951) | gut metagenome | biome: gut microbiome; feature: rumen; material: SC-attached | host: Bos | place: Iran: Karaj | collected 2018-10
CCCAATCCCCAATCCCCAATCCCCAATCCCCAATCCCCAATCCCCAAAAAATTTTAAAACAATTATCACATGATATAATTATCATAAATATTAAAAAAAATAACTTATATGAAAAAAAGTATAATTAAAAAAAAAGAAATAAATAAATTCAAATTCCATAAAAATTAATCAATATCAATTAATTCATATTCTTTATTACCAATTCCTCCAATTTCATAAGCAACATCAATAGTATGAGTACCATGCTTTTCATTTACTCTATTGAGTAATTTTTCTTTTCCTTCATCATTACAATTTTTAACAAGATCTAAGCAAGCAACATCAATAGCAATAGGATCAACAGAAGCGCAAATTCCAATATCCTTCATACAAGGAGGTTCAGCTTTTCCATTACAATCACAATCAATACTTATATTTTTCATAACATTAATAAAAGCCATATTTCCTTTAAATAATCTAACAATAGTTCCAGCAGCATCTGCCATTGATTCTAAAAATTTATCTTGTTCTGCCATTTGCTTCCAACAAGCTATTCTATCATCTGTGGCACCACCTGAATGAATATAAGCCTTCCCAGCTGATGAAGCACAACCAATTGCTAATTGTTTTAATGCACCACCGTAACCTCCTAATTGATGTCCTTTAAAATGTGAAATTACTAACATTGAATCATAATTTTTTATTTTAGAACCAATCATATTTTTTTTTATTCCTTTTCCATCTGGAATTTCTATTATAAGATCTGGTTTTTCACTATCAAGAAGATCTACATCATATAATGGAATCCATTTATGTTTTTCTAATAATTTTAAATGCTTTTCTGTTGTTGAACGAGGACCGTCACCTGCTGTGTTACATTCTACTATTCTTCCTTTTAAGTAATCTACTATGTTTTTCATAAATTCAGGACGAAGGAAATTTTGGTTTCCATCTTCTCCTGAATGAACTTTTATTGCTATTTTTCCTGGAAGATCTTTTTCCAGTTTTTTATATATATCTATTAAACGTTCGGGAGTTATTGTTTTGGTGAAGTATACTTTGGATTTTTGCATTTTTTTATTTTTTTATTATAATTTTTAAGGGTTTTATATATATTTTTTTGGGAAGATATTCATTGATTTTTTAATTTTTTTTTTAAATACTTTTTTTCAAGGAATTTTCAATTTTTTTTAGTTTTTTTAGTTTTTCTTTTCAATAAAATGATTTTTTTAATACTTTGATATATTATAAATTTATAATTTATTTATAAGGAATTCAACTTATTAAAAAATAATAATATTCAAAAATATTTTTTTAAAGATGATATTCTAATCTTTCATTTATTATTTAATTATTTTATTACTTAATATAAATAACTAATATTTAATTTTATTTTTATAATTTCATTTGCATTATTACCTTTTTTCGGATTTTCTATATTTCCAATATTATTATTTTTATTTATTTTAATTAAAAAATAAAAAAAATATAAAAAAATTAAAAATTAAAAAATTAAATTTAAATGGAAGAAAACGTCCAACCGATAATATCAAAAGATTCTTTAATTTTTTCAAATGAAATTGCAGGGACTGGAGCTTTTGGAAAAGTATACATTGCAACATTAAAAAATTCAAATAAAAAAGTAGCAGTTAAAACAGTATTTCAAGATAGAAATTATAAAAATAGAGAATTATCAATAATGCAAGAATTAAATCATCCAAATTTAATTAAATTATTAGGTTTTTATTACACAGAAGCAAGAGAAAATAATCCAAAAGCAAGTAAAAATGATGTAAATTTAAATTGTATAATGGATTATATTCCAGAAACATTATCTCATTTAATATCAAAGAATAGAAAAGAAGGAATAGACTTTAATCCATTAATAATAAAATTAATATCATTTCAATTACTTAAATCAATAGGATATATGCAATCAAAAGGAATTTGTCATAGAGATATAAAACCTTCAAATGTTTTAATAGATCCAAATGATTATTCTTTAAAAATATGTGATTTTGGTTGTGCTAAAATATTAGTTAAAGATCAAGAAAATATATCTTATATATGTTCTAGATATTATAGACCTCCTGAATTAGTAATAGGAGCAAATTTTTATTCTTGTCAAGTTGATGTTTGGAGTATTGGTTGTGTTATTGCTGAATTAATTTTAAAGAAACCTATTTTTGCTGGTTCTAATAGTAAAAATCAAATGGTTGAAATTATGAAAATTTTAGGTACTCCTAATAAAAACCAAATTTATTCTATGAATCCTTATTCTAAAAATATTAAATTTATTAAGTTACCTAAAAAAAATTGGAAAGATGTTTTTAATGGTAAAATCAGAGATGATAATTATATTGATTTAATTAGTAAATTAATTGTTTATGAACCTGAAAAAAGATTAAAACCTTATGAAGCTTTATGTCATTCTTATTTTGATGAGTTGAAAAATAAAGATTTAGTTTTACCAAATGGAAATAAAATACCTAATCATATTTTTGAATTTGAAAAATGTGAAATTGATTTTGATAAAGAAAGTATTAGTAAGTTTTTGAGTGGAATTAAAAAATAAATATTGTAATTTATATTTTTCATTTTATTAAATATATTATCTAAATTTTATATAATTTTAATTCAATTTTGAAACAAAGAAAAAAAATATTATTTGATTTATAAATAAATAAAACCAAAATTGAAATTTAAGTTTCTTAGATAAAAATTAAAAAATAAAAATATGTTCATTATCAATTAAAGAAAAAATATATAATGAAAATAAAATATATTAATAAAATTTAATATTTTTTTAAGAAATTAAAGCCAAACTTTTAGGATAAAAGACTTTAAACAATTTAAATTTCTTGAAAAAATATGAATTTAATCCTGAAATAAATAATATTAAAATTCATCATCTTATTTTGTTCTCAAAACTTTTATAATTTGAGAATAATAATGTAAAAATCAAATTATTTTTATTAAAATCATCAAAAGTTTTAATATTCTTTATATTACTTAATAAATAATTTAAATTATTTATAATAATTAATTTGGTTATTTTATATTTTTAATTTCTCATAAAAGAAAAGAGTTTGTTTTAAACAAAAGAGTGATTTTATTTTTTATTTTCATATTTTAATTGTTATTAATTAAATTTAATAGATTAAAGATAATAAGAATAATAGGATTTGGATTTTAGTATCAATACCAATATCATTATTTTTCCTTATAATATATAAACAATGATTATTGATTTAATATTAAAATTAACTTTAATAGTACTCTTTTATTATGATAATTTTTTTTTATATAAATCTAAAAAAATAAATTTTATAAAAATGAAGGTTTATATCTTTATATTATTATTTGTTTTTATATTTACAGGACATCCTTATCAAAGTACAATAGGCAACATTGTTATAGAAAAATCATTATATGCAAAAGATAAAAATAGAACAGTATATCTTGAAAAAGTTTCACAGTTAGATATTCCAGATGAAGCAAAAGAATGGGTAAAAAACATAAGATATAGTGGTAAAGAATTTAAGTACAATATTTTTAATTTAACATATGATCCCTTAAGCGGAGGATTTGCACAAGGTGAAATATTATATTTCTATAAAGATTCTGGTATATATAATTTTATATATGGTATTGGTTCTGTTGAACTTCGTAAATTACAAAAATATTTAAAATCTTATTGTAAAAGACCTATGCCTATTTTACCTCTTAAATGTGTTTATCATCGGACTGAACCTTCTTATGAAAAAACTACTTTTAAAAAATATCTTGCTGAAAGAATAAGAAATAAACTTATTTTGGCAAAAAAACGAAAAAAACTGTTTTAAATATTATATTTTTTTATTTTAAAAAAAATTGGTATAGAACAATTAATGTAAACAAATATTTATTATATAAAAAAATAATATTAATATTTATAAATCTAGTAATAAAGCTTTTGACACTTATAAATTAAATTAAGATTTACAATATTTTCAAAATGTAATAAAATAAAACATTTATAAGAGATAATGATACATATGATAGTAATTAGTATAAATGAATAAATATATTATGAATGAGATAAATTTAAATTAAAAAATATTCATATAATCTTTTAGATAAATGTTTATTTTAATAAAATAGATAATTTACCTTTTAAATATGCATCACCTATTTAAAAAGTTGAAAGTTACATTAGCTTTTGAATATGTTTTATTTTGCCTATTCTTTTTTAAAAGGTCTTTTTATCTGTTCAAAATATTTTTAACTTTTTATGAAATACATACAAACAATATAAATAATAAAATGAGAAAATATTCAAAAAAGAATTGTTGTAAATGGAAATGATGAAGAAATCAAAATAATAATGAAAAAATATAAAATAATTAAACTCAGGAGAAATAAAATAATAGATAAAATATTATTGAAAAAGACAAAGGAAAAGAATAATTAATATCAATTCCTTGTAACTTTATAAAAAAAAAGAATTAAAAGAGAAGAACAATTATAAAATTTCAAGAAGAAAGAACTAAATTAGAATGAACATTTATAGAATTACATTCATTAAAGAAAAAAATAAATATTTTATTTTTGTTATAGTTCAATACTTCAATTTAGAAAATTATAAAGAAGGGTAGATTACACAATATAAAATAATTTCCTATTATTAAAAAAATCAAATGAATATAAATATTTTAAAGAATTAAGAATGAAATAAAAAATTAATATCATTCAGTTAAAATATTATATTTATTCTAATAATTCATGATAAAAATAAAAAATAAAATTAAACAATTTAAAGAAAATTCAAATATATAAAAATATTTCTTTCTTGCTCAAAAAAAATAAAATATATATTTTAATACTTAAAACAATTAAACTTTTAATTATTTATTTAAAATAAATTTTTTTAAGAAAAAATACTTAAAAAAAATGATATACCAAGATAAAGAAGAAGAATGCATTCAAGAAGCTTTTGGTAATTATATTATAGAAAGAATTCACAAAGAAGATTTGTCCTTAAATAAGAATATATCTCTAAATGATGATGTTGAAGAGAATGAAGCTAAAATGATATTTGAAGAAAAAATAAATATAACTTCTTTAATTCTAAAGAATCAAGAATTGCTAGTAAACTTTGCAATTTTTTATGAAGAGGATTGCCAATTTTCACTTTTAATTTGGGGGTATAAATCCATTAAAAAATTTAATTTGGTAAAAAATAAATCTTTATATAGAAAAAATTTGGAAGTATTGTTATTTAATATTATTAATATTTTTGAAATATTTCCAATAAAACCTAATGATTTAATTTCATTAAATTTCATTGAAAAGTTAAATAAAATTAATTATACAGTTAAAAACTTCAATTTAGAATTATACTCCAAGATTAAAAATTTAATATATTATTGGAAGAATCTAATTAGTTATTATAATTCATATATAAATAGTCAGGTAAGTAATAATATAAATTTTTTAAATAAAAAGAGAAAAGGAGAAAAAGAAAGAGAAGAAAATGAAAAAGAAGAAGAATTGAGTTTTATTTCAACAAATGAAACTTTAGATTATAATTCAGATAATAATCTTTTAAAAATTAAAAAGAGCGTCTCTTGGAAAGAAAATCCACTTTTAGTTGAATTTTGTAATTTTAATCCTAACAAGAGTCCTTCAGAACATGAATAAATTAATTTTTATCTTGAGTGAAATTACCAATTTCATTAATAACAATTTAGTATTTTATAAATAAAATTATTTTAATTAATTATCATTTAAAATTTTATTTATTTTATTATTATTAATTAACTTTATTATACATATTGAAATAATTGTTTTTGATTTATTCTTAAAATTTCAAATACATTCTTTTGTTTAAAAACTTAAAAAATGATTTAAACTTATTTTAATTTAATTTTCAGGATTATCAATCATTTTAACAATATTATTCATCGATTTAAAATTAGAACTTGTAACTAACCATTCTCTAAAATAACCTTGTAAAGCAAAATGAAAAGCTTTTTCTTGTTCTTCTTGAAATCCTGCTTCTCTAATTAAATTTTTAATTTTTAAATAATTTTTATATTTTTTTTCAAGAGTTTCAACATAAATTTTAGGAGTTAATTTATAACCAAATTGTTCTTTATTTTCAAAAGGAACTACAATAATAGAAAATTCTTCAGGAGAAATAATTTTAGTTTCTTTTTTATTATTTAAATTAATAGGAGAAGCATAATTTTTAATTCCTTGATGTGTAATTAAAATTTTAGAATTTTTAACATGAATATATAATTCAGTATAAATAACATTATGAGGACCTAAACTTAATCCTCTATTATCTCCAAATAAAATTGGTTCTGTAACAGAATATAAATAAATATTTGAATCAATCATATTTGAAATTCTGGTAAAATTTGCAATAAATGATATATTACATTTTTCACATTTATCAATTGTTATTATTTTATTTAATACTGCTATTACAATAGTACAATTTGTACAATGGGAAATTTTACAATTTATCACTTGTGTATTTATATAAATAAAACTATCTTCACATTGAGTTATTAAAATATTTTTATTTATAAAATCATTTTGATTTTTTATTGTAACACATTTTGAAAGATGTTTTAACTTTATATAATTACTTTTTTCAGGAGGATCATTTGAAATAACATTTAATAAAAATTCTTTAATAATATTCATTTTGATTTTAGTAACAATAGGTAAATTATCAAAAAAATGAGTATAAGAAGAAAGAGTATTTTTCTTAATATAATTATTAGATTTATTTCCTTCATCATCAGTCATAAAAATGAATTTCAAAATATTAAATTCATTAACATTTAAAGTTGTTTCAGTATTATGAATATCACTTGCAATTATTCTTAATAATAAATTTAAATTATTTTTAATGAAATTAACATAAATTTGATATTCTAATCCAGCATTTTGATTTCTAAAAGAATTAGAACTTTTTCCTCTTGGAGAAGATAAAGGAGAAGAAAAATAAGAAGGACTTTTATCACCTTTATCAATATTTAAACTTGTTTTCATTCTTTGTGTATATGTTTGTAAAACAAAAAATAATCCAAAAAATCTAACATCTACATTATTTTTATTATTTGATGATTCATATCTTGAATTTATGCTATTTGTATATTCTGGATTATCTGAATCAAAAATTTTATATGTTTTAAATAATATATTTGCTTCTGTTTCTGTTATTCCTACTTCTTTTGCTCTTTGAATCCATTCTTTTATTGATATTTTAAAATCTATTTCACTTTTGAAATGTAATGTTCGAAATAATTGAATTATTGTATTATCATCTAATTTTACTCCTATTGGATATATTAAATGGTCAAATAATTCTGGACGAATATAAATTTGAATTTTTGGTTCATTTTTTTTTTGCATTTTTAATTTTTAGTTTTAATTTTAATTTAATAATTAAAAAATATAATTATATTTTTAGGAAAATAAAAGCGAAAAATAATTATTATAAAATTAAGTAAAAAAGCACTTAAATATGATAGGTTATATTTCATTTTATGGATTCTATTAATATTACTTTAATTATCATAATTTATACTTTTTATAATGAAAAGTCATTCAAAACTCCTTTATTTGTTAAGAATTTTTTAATTCTCCCTAATTTTTATACTTTTTAATCATTTAAATTAATAAATATATTATTTTGTTTTCCTTTTATTGTATTATTTATATTCATTTATTCATGTTTTTACAAATTGTCTAAATTTTTGAGATATAAATTATATAATTTGATATAATGATAACGCAAAAACTCTTTCTATTATTTTAATAAACATATTATATTTTCTTTTAAATAAATATTTTTAAATTATTAAATGTAAGAGAATTATACTTAAAATTTTAAACAATAACTTTCAGAAAAATATATTTATAAAATTTACTTTAAATACTTTACCAATGAAGTAAAGTAAAACAAATAAATTAATAATGATTTAAATTAATTTTGAAAAACAGTAAGTTAAAAATCTTTAAAAAAATTCTAATAAAAATTCAATTATAAAAATTTAAAAATCTAATTTTTGGAAAGGGTCAATTTTACTTACGATTTTATCACAAAAAGAATTAATTTGCATTCCTAATTCTTCTTGTTCTCCTAATTTATTCCCATATTTTTGAATAAGATCAACTCCTTGATTAGAAATAAAAAAAGAATCATTACTTTTAAAATCAAGGAAAGTATTATATAAATTTCTCATTTTTTCATCTCCTTTAATTTCATTTGCAAAATTATCTAATTCAACTTGATAAGCATGTTTATTATTTAAAATATAATTTATGTTTTCATCTCTTTTTCTAGTTTTATCGTTTTTAACTTGTTCTCTAGTAACTTTATTAATTACTTCAACTGGTTCAGTTATATTATACATATCTAATAAACGATAATTATTTTGAATTATATTATTATTTTTTTGATTTTCATTTTTAATTTCTTTCTTTTTTTTTAATTTTTCTTTCGGTAAAGAATTTGATTTTGTTTTGTGAAAAATTTTAGACATATAATTGTCATATTTTTTTTCAGAAAAAAATTTAATAAATTCATTTAAATTTGTATAAGGTGTTATTACATTATTTTTTTCATGACTTTTTGCTCTTTTTTTCTTATTTTCTTCTTTTTCTATTTTATCCATTTTAAATAAAAATTTACAACGTAATTCAAGTTCATTTAAAGTAATAGTTGATTTTTTGTTAAAATTATTAAAAAAAGTATAATATAAACTACACCACATTGAAGTACTTTTATCTTGTTCTAATTCTTTACTTTTTTGATATATTCTTTTCGTATATTGAACATATTTATCATGTTTATATTTTAATTCTTCCAAAGTATTATTATTATCAGAATTTAAATTAATATTATTTCCCACTACTTCATCTTCATTTAATTCAAAAGAAGAATCTGTTCCTACTGAATCTTCAGATGTTAAATCAGAATTTATTTCGCTGTTCATTTTATATATTTAAAATTAATTAATTTAATTAATTAAAACAAATAAAAAATAAATAGATATTGAGTATATAAAGACCATTTAAAAAACTAAATATAAGAATAAATTACGTTCTTATGTTATAGTTTCTATTTAAGAACGAAGATTTATTAAATCTTTATTAATTTTGTTAGGTTTTATTTTTTTAAATTTTAAACAATAAACGAATTAATTATTTGTTTAATTGTTTAAATCTTATATTTATTATTTTTTTATTTATTCAAATTAAATAAAATTTTTTAATATACTCACTATAAGCAAATTCTATACAAATATTAAAATTGCTTTTAAATCTTACCATAATTCTTTATTATTTATTGCTGGTGTGGTACCAAAATACATATAAACATTTACATATAGATTAAAAAAAAATTCAAAAAAAAATTTAAACAGTAGATAAAATAAAAAAATCATATAAAACCCCGAAAAAATGGAGAAAAAGGTACAAAAGAAAAAATATTTTTACATAGTACGTCATGGAGAGACAGATTTTAACACAGATCCAGTACCTCGTATCCGTGGTCGTGTGACAGTACCATTAAATGAGCAAGGAGTTCAGCACGCAAAAGAGGCAGGTGAGTTCTTATCACACGAGAAGAACATAGGTAAGATATATTATTCAAGTATTCCTCGTGCAAAGCAGACAGCAGAAATAATTGCAGAACAACAAAAGACAAAACCAGAATTAGTAGAAGAACCATTAGTAATAGATATTACATGGGGTGATTGGGAAGGAAAAACATATTTAGAATGTTTTGGAAGAGAAGATGGAGGTGATTATACTTATCATCCTGATAGATTAATGATTCCTAATGGAGAAACTTTTTATGGTGTTATGGATAGAATGAGAAAATTTTTAGAAAAATTTTGGCAAAGTGATGAAGAAGTTTGTACTATTGTTTCTCATGGAGCTGTCTTGTATTTACTTGGATTAATTATTACTCAAGCTCCTCTTGAAAAATGGAGAACTATGGGAATGAATAGTTGTGGAGTTAGTGGAGTTAAAATGAAAGGAATTAATGATTTTACTATTGATTTCTGGAATGCTCATCATTTTCTAACTAAAGGAAAAAAAGGAGTATAATTGTTTTCTATAGTTTTTTTAGAGGAATTTTATTTATTTGTGTAAGAATTTTTTTATTTAAAAAATTTTTGTTTTGAGGATTTTTTTTTTTGATGGTAAATTGTAATTTTTCAATAATTAATTTAATTAATTATATTATTATTTTATTTCATCAATACTGATTAATTAAAAATAAACAAAAGAGAATTTCAAAAATAAAAAGAGTAATTTCAGAATTTTTAATTGATTCAATAAAAATAAATATAATAATATCCTCTCACTTTTAATTAATCAGTTTTATTTCATTCATAAATAATTACAGAACTATTTCATTTTTTGAAATTGATAATTATATATATTTATTTAAGTTTATAATATTGAAAGCTTTTATCATAATATTTTGATTTTTTTGAGAAAACATTATTGAAGAAATTATTATGGTAATATATATGAGTAAAAATTTATTTTAAGTAAAAAGTAGAATGAATGAAAAGAAAAAGAATTAAAAACATTAAAAGAATTAATATAATAATAATGTTTAACTTTTTAATATTTGGATAAATTTTTATTGGAAAAAATGATATTATAATTTGTGTTTTGTTTTAACTTAAAAATTAACTATAATAAAAAAACATTAGTCATTAATTCCATATTTCAAATATTCCTTATTAATTAAATGACAAGTTTGTTCTAATCCTTCTAACATTTTTCCTAAATCATAACTTAATTCATCTAAAACATCATGATGTTCCATTTTTTTTTGGAAATTAACAATATTTTCAATTCTATTAATTTTAGCATACACATAATTATTAACAACCATATCAGCTAATTCACTTTCTATTTCTTCAATAGATACAGAAGTCATTTCTGAAATTCTTTTTAAATGAATTTTAGAAAAAAATTTAGAAAAAATTAATAAATCATGTTGTATCCAATATTTCCTAAACAACTTTAATAATTCTTTGTCTTCTTCAAAAATTTTACATTTAATATAATTTCCAAATAAATTATCATTTATTATTACTATATCATCACTTAAATGAGTTTTTACTATATATAAAATAATTTTATTTGCATCTAATTCTTTTTTATAATTTAATTGAAGTTCATTATACATATTTTTTGTTTCTAATTCAGGAGGACAAATTGATAAATACAAAACATAGTTTTGAAATAGTTCATTTAAGTTATTATCTTTTTTAGCACTTATATAATTTTCAACTACTTTAGGTTTCATTTCAATTTTATCTTTTTCAATTTTTTCTAATTTATCATTAATTTCTTTAATAAAATCATATAAAATTTTATAACTTTTAGAAACATCTAAAAATTTTTTTTCATGAATATAATACTTAATCATTAATTTATAAAACCTAATTTTTAATAATTCAAAAGTTTCATCATTTAAATGATTTTTATGAATTTTATTACTTACAATAAGAGTTCTAATATAATCACCTTTTAAAATTAAAGTTTCCATTTGAAATAAAATATAATCAACTTTATAATCTCTTTCTAAAGAACCAAAAGCTTCAATTTGAACATCTTGAATTAATTTTGCAGCTTCTTCTAAATTATTATTTTTTGTGTGAATTTCTGCCATTTTTCTTATTGCTTGACTATATTCAAATTCTACAAAAATTTTTCCTTCTGTTACTTTAATTATTACTTCTAATAATCTTTTTAATTTTTCTTCTTCTTTTAAATTTGGAATTATTTCATTATTACAATATTTTATCATTGCTGATATTGATTCTCTACTTTGATTTCTTCTTTGAGTTAAATATTCTATTAATTTTAAAAAGTTTTCAAAATCATTTCTTTCATATATTATTGATAAGATTTTCACTGATATTTTCCTGTTTTGTTCATATTCATTATCTAATCTTGTTTTTTTTTCTTCATCTAATAATTTTTTTAATTCTACATCTTTTAATAACTCCTCTGATAAGAGAGATGACATTTTTTATTTTAAATATGTATAATTTATTTTGAGGAGAAATAAAATAAATTACGATTAAATTATAAGATTTAATTTAATTAAAAAATTATTATTTTAAAAAAATTGTTTGAAATATTAATTAAAAAAATAATTAATGAACTATTAAGAAAAGAAAGGTATTAAATAATACAAAGATTAAGAAAAATCAAAATTATCTATCATTTTATTATTCTTTTTTATAATCTTTTTCATTAACTGCCAGGATGGAACTACTCACCGAATACATTGCCGTCGTCATAAACCATCGTCAAAAATATTTCAATAACAACAGATTTCCAAAAAAAATTTTATTGACTCCTTTAAGCTCAGTAAATTTATAAAATAAACAAAAATCATCATCTAATAAAAAATCACAATTTGTTTGCCTTTTCATTCCAAATTAAATATAGAAAGTAACATCAAAAGAATGTTTTATACTCTTTTTATAGGATTAAAAATATTATTTTTTCCTTAATGAAAATAATCAAATTGAATTTTCTTTTAAAAAATAGAATTTAATTGAAGAACAAAATCAAGAAGAAAGTTCATTGTTAGATATTTTTTTGATTGTTTTGTTCAAATAAAAACTCCTAATTATTCAAAAATATATATTTTTATGATAGATAATATTTAGAAACCTGTTTTAAAAACAAAAAAACAATTTAAAAAAATAAATTAATTGGTTTAAAAAAATTTCTCAATTATTTTATGCTTCATTTATTTTTGATTTTAGGCTTAAAATTTATCTTCAATATTTAATATATATATAATAAAAATAATAAAATTTATATATTAATATTTTTTTAGTCTTTTCGAAAATTGAAATTTTTCATGTTAAGTAATAATTTTTTTTATTTTAAATATCAAATTTTTTCTTTTCATTTTTAAAAATAATAAAATAAGATATATTTTATGGAATTAAATTTAAAAAAATATAATTTAAACCTTAAAAATTCATTTAATATAATCTTGAAAAACTTAAAGTCCCAAAAAAAATTCTGAAATCTGGAAAAAGTTCTGGAATATTTAAAATATTTATCAATATATTTAAACTAAGAATACAATTAATTATTTTTGAAATTTAAATAAATATTTAAAATGGAAAATATTGATATATGGAAAAAATATATTAAATATGATATATTAAGTAAAGGTACATTTGGAGAAGTATATAAAGCAAGAAATATAAGAACAAATCAATTAGTTGCAATAAAAATAATTGATAAATTAAAATATAAAAATCAAGAATATTTAAAAGAATTAGAAATAATAAAATCATTAAAATCAGAAAATTGTCTTTCTATTATAGAAACATTTGATGAAACAGATTATTTTTATATTGTGATGGAATTATGTTTAATAAATTTAGAAGAATACATAAATATAAAAAATGAAGGATTAAAAGAAGAAGAAATAAAAGAAATTTTAATTCAAATGAATAATATATTAAAAACAATAAAAGAAAAAAATTTAGGAAATATAAGATTGAATTTATCTGATATTTTAATTTCTTTAAATAATTCTAAAATTTTAGTTAAATTATCAACATTTGGATTAATTAAATATTTAAATGAAGATTCATCAACAAATTCAATAAAAAATATTTTAACTTTATCACCTGAATTTCTTGAAAATGGGAATTTTTCAGAAAAAAGTGATATTTGGAATTTAGGTGTTATAATTTATTATATGTTATCTAAAGAATATCCTTTTAATGGAAAAATAGAAATTCAATTATTAAAAGATATTAAATCAAATAAAATATTAAAGAAGACTAATGATGAAAATTTAAATGATTTAATTAATAAAATGTTATGTATTGATTTAAATAAAAGAATATCATGGAAAGAATATTTTGAACATTCTTATTTCAAAGAGAATGATAATCAAATTATAAAAAATCCTAAATTCAACTTTAAATGTAAAGAACATTCTAATTTCATTATTTATTATTGTTTAAGTTGTAAAAAAAATATCTGTGAGAATTGTTTAGGTGATGAGCATTATTTTCATAAAACTATTCCATTATATAAAGTAGGATTAAATGAAAAAGAAAATAATAAATTTGAAAATTTGTTTAAAGACATTGAAATAAATTTACAAAATTTTCTTGAAATGAATTATAAAATAAAAGAAATTATTGAAGGT